>ENA-UOOI01000912-UOOI01000912.1-fermentation-metagenome-genome-assembly--contig:-NODE-912-length-34344-cov-3.630115_pt1 | contig 34344 bp, 22 predicted proteins | sample MGYA00245779_ERZ724027 | MGnify/ENA primary metagenome ERZ724027 (study PRJEB28704, sample SAMN03018318) | fermentation metagenome | biome: anthropogenic terrestrial biome; feature: soil; material...
ACATCAGGCGGAGAATTTCGATTATATGGCGCAGGTTTCGAGCCTCTGGGATACTTTCAGGGCGCAAAATCCTCTCATGTCGCTGATGAATCCCACCATGGGAAATTACCATGTAAAAACATTCCTTGCGCACTACAATCATTACGGAATGTTGCCCATCATGCCGTTATGCGGGAATGAAACCCTGGTAATGCTGGGTTATCATGCCATGCCTGTGATTGCAGATGCCTACAGGAAAGGGTTAAGGGACTACGACGCCGAAGCCATTTTCGAAGCTATGAAAGTTACCGCCGAACGCGATACGTTCGGATATTGGTTAAAAGTGCCTTTGGGCACCTATAACTATAGAAGATACGGATATATCCCTTACGAAACGGAGACCCGATCTGTCTCCACTACCCTCGAATATGCCTATGATGACTGGTGTATTGCCCAAATGGCCAAAATGCTCGGGAAAAAAGCGGATTACGAACATTATATGAAGCGTTCAAAAGCCTATAAATACTTATTTGATCCGCAAACAGGCTTTATGCGGGCAAAGAGTATCGACGGCAAATGGTTGGAACCGTTCGAACCGCTATTGCCCGAACATCAGAAGGGCAGTTATGTCGAAGGAAATGCATGGCAATGGACCTTCTTCGTCCCGCATGATCCGGAAGGATTGATCGAGTTGTACGGGGGAACGGAAAATTTCATCGATAAGTTGGATAAGTTATTTACCACCGCAGACCCCGTTCCGGTACGCGCGGCTTCCGTACAGGATATGAGTGGATTAATCGGACAATATGCGCACGGTAACGAACCAAGCCACCACATTCCCTATTTCTACAGCTATGCAGGATCACCGTGGAAAACACAGGAAAAAGTCAACGAAATTTTAACTATCATGTACCAAAATGCACCTGATGGGCTCCCGGGAAACGACGATACGGGACAACTTACAGGGTGGTATGTATTCAGCAGCATGGGATTCTATCCTGTACGTCATGGAACGGGTGAATATATTATTGGTGCGCCCATGTTTGATAAACTAGAATTCAGGCACTCTTTATCGGGAAAACCCAAAACATTGACTATCGAGGCTAAAAATAAAACCAAAGAAAATATATACGTGCAATCTATTACGTTAAACGGAAAACCCTATGATAAGTTTTATTTGAATCATCAGGATATTTTCTCCGACGATTGCCGATTGATTTTCACCATGGGTAATACACCGGTAAAAAAGAGCAATAATAATTAATAGACGCTATATTGAATAAGGAACAAGACTACTATAACCAGACATAGAAAATAATATATAAATCACTAATTATTCATCACTATGAAATACAAATATTCTGTAATTTTAGGAAACCTTGGAAATACTTGCGACCGTTTCTGTAAGAGTTACAAAGACAATCCATCAACGGAAGAGATGTTGGCTCTGGCCGTAAAAATCCCCCATGTGGAAGGTATTGAACTAGTTGGGACCTGGGATATCCGTCCCGACAATGTAAAAGATATGAAAAAACGTATGGAAGACTACGGAAAAACATGCGTATCCATCATCCCAGATACATTCACTGTCAAAGAATACGCCAAAGGCAGCCTCACTAGTACGGATTCGAAAATACGGCAACACGCAGTTGATTATCTCCGCAAAATGAGTGAGATAGCTCTTGAGATGAATTGTGATATTGTTGATTTGTGGATGGGGCAAGATGGATATGACTACCTGCTCACGGCCGATTATAATCAGGAACGAGAATGGTTTCGCGAAGGCACAATGGTTTTGGCCAAAGAGTTTCCCACACTGAAATTTGCACTGGAATACAAGCCTAAAGAACCTCGCAATTTTTCCTATCATGCCCGCATGGCTGATACTATTCTGGCAGCCAAAGAAACAGGATGTTCTAATGTGGGCGTTTGTATCGATACAGGGCATAGCTTCGTAGCCGGCGAAAATGTGGCCGAAGCGGTTGTGTTGGCTAAACGTGCCGGCGATATGCTGTTCCATATGCATTTCAACGATAACCATGGATATTGGGATGATGATATGATCGTAGGAAGTGTACACAGTACAGTATACATTGATTTAATGTTTCAATTGAAGAAAACCGGATATAATGGTTGGCTTTCCATGGATCAATACCCGTACCGCGAGAATGCCACCGATGCCATCGCTGAAAGTATACTTTGGGTACGAAAATTTGAACAGATTGTCGATGAGCATTATTCCGAAATAAACGCCTTGATAAAATTAAACGACGCCGTTGAAACATCCCGCTTTATGCGCAAAGTATTGTTTTCAAAATAAAAAACATTATGAATCGTGTCTGAATATCTATTGGACTCCAAGCATTAACGAAGGTCATGATTTCCATCACGGATCCATAGACTACAAAACCCAAAAACGAACCGGGGATGATTCTTTTTTGGTCATCATTAATCGTGATTTTAAAAACAATATGAAAGTCAAACTTGAAGGACATCTTTCCCTAAACAGAGTATTAAAAGACGGGACATCTGTACCAGCTCAAGCATACATCAACACCTTAGAAGTTGATCCCGGAGATGTATTGATCTTCTATTGGAAAAACTGAAAATTGCATGAAAAAATCAGCTATAAATTAACATCATTCAAATCAATCATGAATAAGTTTCTATTTTTTTTCTTTATTATTTTGGTAATGATACCCGTAGTATCATGTTCACCAATAGCATCCATCGCTGTTTATCATCAAACCTGTGAGTACGAAAAAAATCCGTTGGGAATCGATATAGTTTACCCTCGTTTCAGTTGGACGTTAACCTCCAGGAAAAGGAATCAGATACAAACGGCTTATGAAATTATCGTGAGTGATAATTTGAAAGATATAAAAGCAAATAAAGGGAATATATGGACTTCCGGTATAGTAAATTCCAGGCAGAATCTTCATATTCCTTTTGCAGGCAAGACTCTCCAATCTTTTACCCGGTATTACTGGAAAGTAAAAGTTTACGATGCAAAGGGGCAAGCTTCGGCATGGAGTGAGACGGCTTGGTTTGAAATGGCGATGATGTGTGAAAACGACTGGAAAGCCAAATGGATAAGCGACGGCAGTAATACACCCGAAAACGATGCTGATTTTTATAAGGACGATCCGGCACCCTTATTCAGGCAAACATTCAATATTCCGAAAAAAATCGCCCACGCCCGCCTTTACATTACGGGAGTGGGTTATTACGAACCTTACCTGAACGGACAAAAGATTGGAGAACAAATGCTTGATCCCGGATGGACTACCTACAGTGAACAGGTATTGTATGCGGCTTATGAGGTAACTGATAGGTTGCACAAAGGCGATAACGTAATTGGGATCATGACCGGAAATGGTTGGTATAATCTTTTGCCGTTCAACATGTGGTGCAGTCCCCTTCGTAATCTCAGAAAATATCTGGATTGCGGGCGTCCTGCCGTAAAGGCTCAGTTGCGAATCACTTATCAGGACGGAGACATTGAAGAAATTTATACCGATCAAAGCTGGCAGACGACTTCCGGTCCTATCATCCGGAATAATATATATTTGGGAGAAGTGTATGATGCCCGGCAGGAACAATCCGGTTGGTCATTAGCGGGTATAGAATTGAAAAAATCCAAAAAAGCAATCGAAACCGAAGGGCCCAAGGGGAAATTAACAGCACAAATGCAGCCTCAAATAAAGCCGATAGAGATTATAAAACCTGTTGGCATCAATGAAATACAACCGGGCGTATACCTGTTCGATATGGGGGTAAATTTCGCAGGTGTGATACGTATAAAAGTGAATGGACCAGAGGGGACGAAGATCACTCTTCGTTACGGAGAGGATATTTATCCTGACGGGACATTAAACGGGATGACTGCCGTTGCCGGACAAATAAAAGGATGTGATGCCGGAGAAGGAGCACCTCACATCGCTTGGCAGGAGGATCAATACATATTAAAAGGCGATGTAAATGGGGAAACCTGGAATCCCCGTTTCACGTTCCATGGATTTCGTTATGTAGAAGTGAAAGGATGGCCGGGAATACCAGTATTGAGTAATATAGAAGGTTTACGGTTGTCTTCCGATGTTAGAAACGCGGGGAATTTCACCTGTTCAAATGAAATGTTTAATACCCTGCAGGAAAACATTCGACGGACATTCAGAAGTAATATGTTCAGTGTACAATCCGACTGCCCTGCTCGCGAAAAATTTGCTTACGGAGGAGATATTCTCTGTACGGCCGAAGCATTCCTGTTTAATTATGACATGAGTCATTTTTACCGTAAAACAGTCGATGACCACAGGTATACCCAACGGCCGCAAGGCGGTATCACTGAAACGGCCCCTTATGTAGGCATCGCGGATCATGGACCCGGCGACGGATCGGGACCGCTTGGCTTTCAATTGAGTTATACATTCATTATTAACAAATTATATGAGTTCTATGGAGACAAACGTATTATAGAAGAAAATTATACAGTATTAAAAAAACAGGCGGATTTTCTGATTAGCCATGCCGACCATCATCTTTATAACAGCGGACTCAGCGATCACGAATCGTTGGATGAAAAACCCTTCGGATTAACCGAATCACTTTTCTATTATAAACATATCGAACTGATGGCCGAATATGCAAAACTGATGCAACAGAAAGAAGATGCTGCCTATTATCTGGATATAATACAACAAATTAAATCCCGGGTCCTGGACACATATTACAATACTGAAACAGGCATTTTTGCCAATGGCACACAAACAGCGCAAATTTTCGGGATAGGGTACAATCTATTGCCCAACGCTGATAAAACGAAAGCCTTTTCCGCATTGGAAAAAGCATTTGATATCCGTAATAATCACCTCTCCACAGGGATATTCGGCACCAAAATGATGTTCGATGTGTTACGTAAGCACGATATGAATGAACAAATGTACCGGATTGCCAATCAACGGGATTTCCCCGGATGGGGATATATGATAGAAAAGGGAGCCACTTCCCTTTGGGAGACCTGGGCATACTCCGATAATGTTTATTCTCAGAATCACCCCATGTTCGGATCTATCAGCGAATGGTTTTACAGGTCATTGCTGGGGATTAATCCCGACGGACCCGGATTTAGAAAGATCATCATCAAACCGCAACCTGCAGGAGATTTGACTTTTGCCAAAGGTTCATACCACTCAGTGCAAGGCCCTATAAATGTGGACTGGAAGATTAGCGAAGGAAAATTCATCTTACAGGTGGAAATACCCGTAAACACTACTGCACAAATCTATATTCCCTCATCGTGCGGAAAGGTGATGGAATCGGGGAAAGAAATCAACAACAACGAAATCCCCAATAAGAAGGAAGAGAACGGCTATGTTTCGTTATCCGTAGGATCGGGAAAATACCAATTTAAAACCAACTATAAATAAAAATTTATATATATTAGCATTCAATTAAAATAAAACCAGCATGAAGAATCTTATATGTTTAGTATGTATATGGATTAATATTGTTTTTTTCGTATGTGCTGACAATCCGGTCAAAAATAAGGAATGCGATATTATTATTGAAAATGAACAATTTAGATTAGTTGTTGGAAGTAATGCAATCGCCAAAAGTCTGACGTTAAAATCGACCGGGGAAGAGTGCTTGATAGATGGGGAAAATATTCCGATCTTCTCTGTTACTCAGGAACGCCCATATCATAACGAGATAAAATTGGCGCATCCGAATAAAAAAACAACCTTTCAGGCAGATACGGTTTATTGGAATGGAGATAAACTGATCGTTGGCTTTGAGCTCATTCCGTACGAGGCTATCATCAAGATCAAGGAAGTGCCTGCTTATGTTGGTTTTATACTGCAAGGATTTAAGGTAAATCCCGGCACTTATCCTGATTATCTCAAAATAACCCCTCCGCCTGCTACCGAGTTATGTTTGTTACAATTACCGGTTCGCAACAAAAAATATTTTGGTGAATGGTTAAATGTAAGTTGGGATGAGAACGTTGCAGTCAATGTATTGGCAACGGATGAAAACGCTTATATTGATTTTGAGAAGTACAATAACTACAAACTCCTAACTGCTACGGCTTTCAAGGATATAAAATTGGAAGGTACAGGCGCCGCCCTGATTGTATGCAAACCAGAGAATCTATTGGATAACATTGCACAAATTGAAGAAGATTTTGATTTACCTAAAGGCGTACAAAGCCGAAGGAGCGGGATGATCAATGCTTCGTATTACTGGTCAGCGGAAGTGAATCCGGGAAATGTGGATCAGCATATTCAATATGCCAAAATGGGCGGATTCAGGACTATGAATCTCTATTATCCCTGCTTTGAAGGGTATGGCGGATATGACCTGATTGGAAATTATGAGATTGATAAGAGACTGTATCCGAACGGAAAAGAAGACCTGAAAAAAATGCTGGACAAAATTAAAGCCTCCGGTATTATACCCGGTGTTCACTTCCTTCATTCCCATATCGGACGAAACAGCAAATATGTCACCCCGATTCCCGACTACCGGTTAAATCTTACAAAAACGTTTACTTTATCAGAAGATTTAGAACCCGGTGATACGGAAGTATTCGTTGAACAAAATCCAGAGGGATCGGTCATGGCGGAAGGATGCCGGGTCCTGAAAGTCGGAACCGAATTCATTTCCTACGAAAATTATACGACTACCAGGCCCTATAAATTTACTGGTTGCACAAGAGGGATAAACCATACGACTGTCAACAGCTTGCCGAAAGGTTCCATCATCGGAATACTGGACGTTAGCGAATTTGGCGCTACAAGCGTGTATATCGATCAACGAACCGGTTTGCAAGATGAAATTGCCGAAAAGATCGCCGATATTTATGATGCAGGATTTCAATTCATCTATTTTGACGGCTCTGAAGGGGTAAACCCGCCCTTTGCCCTGAATGTAGCCTTAGCACAATACCGTGTTTTCAAACGATTAAAACCTGAACCCTTGTTTGCCGAAGGAGCCGCAAAATCACATTTCAGTTGGCACATGCTGAGTGGAGGGAATGCTTTTGATGTTTTTACACCGGAAATACTGAAGGCGGAGATCCGGAAATGGCCGGCTGAAGAAGCACCTCGGATGAAACAGGATTTTACGCGCATTAACTTCGGTTGGCTGGGCTATTTCCTTCCCGATAAACACACTGTCGGCACACAACCTGATATGCTGGAATATGCGACGAGCGTAGCTGCAGGTTGGGATTGCCCGGTTTCAATCCATGCCTATCTCCATACATTCGATGCTCATCCCAGAACACAGGATAATTTGGAAGTACTCAGGAGATGGGAAGAGGTACGGGCCAAAAACTGGCTTACAGATGAACAAAAGAAAATGCTACAAAATGTAGGTCAGGAACATCATTTACTGTTAAACGAGCAAAACCGGTTTGAACTGGTCCCGTACGACCCGATCATAGATGTGGCCGGTAAAAGCAGAGAGATCAGGGCTTTCATTTTCGAGAGAAAAGGTGATCATTATGTGGTTTATTGGCATATATCAGGAGATAAAAAACTTGAACTGTCATTAAATCCATCCGACATTACCTTATATGAAAAATTAGGCCAAGAAAAAATGATCTCTTCAGGAACAAACCATAAAATTATAATTCCGGCAAGTAATCGTCACTATATCAAGGCCGATAAACTGACAAAACACCAACTGTCGGACGCATTTAAAAATGCACAAATCGTAGAATAGATATGCTAATTAACAAACTATTATTTCTCCTCATTATTGCGGGGATATGCACATTTAGTGCCCATGCGGATACCACTCCAACCACCCTTTTATATCACAAAGTATTGAATGAAAAAGAAGCTTTTCCCGAACTCGTCGCAGATGTCGGACTCATAGCCGATTATACATCCGACGGATTGAAAATCACCGGAAAAGAAGGAACCATTCGGCTGAATAAATACTATTCATTGGGAGAACGGATGATCCGGTATTATGTGAAATTCAGCAATGATGCAGTAGCTCTTTTCAAAAGTAATGCCGACGACTTTAAGCTATCTGTTGATATAGTACAAAAGAAAGTCTTCGTAGCAACAAACCCTGAAACGTGGAAAATAATGGATTTTTTGAATTCCGATCATGAATACCTGATAGAAATCTACCGTGCATATCAAAAAAATATTGTCCGGATTGTGGATGTTTATACCGGAGCATTCGACGTATTGGAGTTAACAACGGATGGAACCGGTGGACATGGTGCCGGTATTGAAAACAGCGGATTTTACGCCGGTAATCAACATGATTATTATTGTTTCGGTCTGCAAAGTGGAACCTCATTACTGGTTAAACAAATCAGTGTGTTAGCCGGTGCGCGTGATCTGTTCTTACTGATTTACGGCGATTCGATTACTGAACCGGAAGGATATTTTCCAACCAGAGACTATCCCTGGGCATGGACCCAACTGATCATGAAAAACGTACCCGGAAAAGCCATCAGCAGCGGACGAGGCGGATGTACAATTATCCACGTGTTGGAACGAATTAAAAACGAATTGCCGTATGTCAAAGCTAAATATGTAATGGTCACTATCGGTACGAACGGTGGGAATACAGAAGAAAATCTGAGTGAACTGGTCGAATATATCCTGTCGCAAGGATCTATCCCTATTCTTAACAATATCCCCTGTAATGAAAGTAGCACACAGATAGGGGTCAATCGGACAATAGAAAAAATACGCCAAAAGTACAACATCAAAGGCTGTAAATTTGATATCGCCACGTCTATGAATCACGATGGCAGAGAAGTCGATAAATCAACGATGTATTTCGAAGATTACCCAGGAAGCTGGGGGCAAATCTACCACCATCCAAATGTAAAAGGATCGCTGATAATGTATACGCGTACATTGATTGATATTCCGGAAATATACGATGCAATTCGCCCCAATTGATAGGCAAGGGTCATTTATTCACATTTTTTTCATTTTGAACTATTCGTTCTGTATTTAAAGAATATACGATTCGCCTCGGATAAGCTCACACAAGTTTGTCTTATCCCTCGGCTTTCATTTATTTGAATAATATAAGATGCGCATGGGAAAAACTCAAGCAAGCTTGGCTTTTCTCTCGGCTTTCATTATATTTGCAGTTTTAAATTTATATTTATCGGAAAAATCCGGTATTAATAACAATCTTCATACGATTATTCGATTTTTCATATCAAAGTGTATAAAACATTTGCGATAAGCTAAATGATCAAAAAGTAATTATCAACTATAAAAGACAAAGACACACAGAACCCATGAATGAAATTAAATTTTACAACGGAGAGAATATTCCGTTGGAGTTGCACAAGGTACGTGTAGTACAGAAATTACATTTAGTACCTATCGAGAGAAGACTGGAAGCATTACAGGAAGGTGGATTCAATACTTTCAGGCTCAACACCAGAGATGTATTCCTCGACATGCTTACAGACAGCGGTACCAATGCCATGAGCGACAACCAGATGGCGGCCATGATGCAGGCGGACGACGCCTATGCCGGATCGCAGAGTTTCTTCCGCCTGCAGAAAGCGGTGGAAGATGTGCTGGGCAAAAAATACTATCTCCCGGTACACCAGGGCCGCGCCGCAGAGAATATCCTGTCTAACGCATACGTGCGGAAGGGCAATCTGGTTCCGATGAATTACCACTTTACCACTGCGATGGCTCACATCACCCAGTATGGGGGAAAGATCGCCGAGTTGTTATACGACGAAGCCTATGTGATCAACTCCTCCCACCCTTTCAAAGGGAACATGAATATTGAGAAGCTGGAAGAGGTCATCAAGATACACGGAGCTAAAAATATCCCGTTCATCCGTATGGAAGCTTCTACCAACCTCATCGGAGGGCAGCCCTTTTCGGTTCAGAACCTGAGGGGTGTAAGGGACATCGCGGATAAATATAATATCCGGCTGGTGCTCGACGCGAGCCTCCTGGGCGAGAACGCCTACCTGGTGATACAGCGGGAAGAAGAGTTCAAAGGGAGTTCGATGGGCGAGGTGATGCAGATCATGACCGGCCTGGCCGATATTGTCTATTTCTCTGCCCGTAAGCTGAGCTCTTCCCGTGGAGGAGGTATCTGCACGAACAACCCCGATATTTATCGCGAGTTGGAAGCATTGGTTCCCCTTTTCGAAGGGTTTCTGACCTACGGGGGTATTTCCGTGCGTGAAATTGAAGCGATGGCGGTGGGATTGTACGAAACGCTCGACGAGACAATGATCAGCCAGAGTCCCGACTTCATTGCCTACCTGGTGAATGCTCTTGATGCGTACGGTGTACCGGTGGTAAAACCGGCCGGAGTGCTGGGAGCACATGTGGACGCCATGAAGGTGTGCGAACATATCCCGCAAAAAGAATATCCTGCCGGCGCTTTGGCCGCTGCGCTGTTCCTTATTTCGGGGATCCGTGGAATGGAAAGAGGTTCCATCTCCAACCAGCGTGACGAGTACGGTAATGAAACCTATGCGGATATGGAACTTGTGCGCCTGGCAGTTCCCCGCCGGGTATTCACCTTATCACAGATCAAATATGTAGAGGATCGGATGACCTGGTTGTACGAAAACCGGGCGTTGATCGGCGGCCTCCGTTTTGTATACGAACCCCCGGTGCTCCGCTTTTTTATGGGCGGACTGGAACCGGTAAGCGATTGGCCGCAGAAACTGATCGCCAAATTCAAAGAGGACTTCGGAGAAAGTCTATAAAAGAGAGAGGAGAAAGGCCGTTTCGAAAACGGTCTTTTTTTATTAACGTTTATTTACTATGATTTTCTCTGCATCTCCTTCCTATTCCAGCCAATTGTTGTACTTTTAAAGATTATTCGCTAATAATAAAGAAGACTGAAAATGAAACGAAATGCTTTTTTTCTTGCGTGGATACTGTTATTGTTTGGTGCGATATCAGTGAATGCCCAGCAGATCATTGCCCATCGCGGCTACTGGAAAACCGACGGTTCGGCGCAAAATTCCATCACCGCCCTTATGAAAGCCGATTCCATCGGTGTATATGGTTCGGAGGTAGATATATGGCTCTCTTCCGACGGCATTCCGGTAGTGAATCACGATGGCGATGTTACCCTGAACGGGGAGAAGCTGACCGTGCAGGATACGCCGGCCTCCACGCTCAGGAAGGTAAAACTTTCCAACGGAGAACCATTGCCGACGATGGAAGAATACCTGGATGCTTTCTCCCAGTGCAAGCACACGAAACTGATCATTGAGTTTAAGACACACAGAACGAAAGAAAGAGAGGACGAACTGGCGGAGAAAGTGATTAATATGGTGCATGAACGCGGCCTGCAGGAGAGGGTGGAATACATCGCCTTCGGTCTTCACTTTGTGCAGCAGACAAGGAAACTCGAGCCGGACGCCCTGGTCTATTATCTCAACGGCGATCTGTCGCCCCGGGTGCTCTCCACGATGGGCCTGAGCGGATTCGACTATCATTTCAATGTGTTGTACCAAAAACCTGAATGGGTGAAGGAAGCACATGCGCTGGGACAAAAAGTAAACGTGTGGACAGTGAACAAGCCGGAAGATATCCAAAAGATCATCGACCTGAAAGCGGATTATATTACTACCGACGAACCATTGCTGATAAAGGAAATACTACAAAAATAATGATGAACCTGAAAGAACAACTCAACCGGGCCATTGAGATTGCGATAACCGCCCACGGGGGACAGTTGGATACGCATAATGGCCGCCCTTATATCGAACATCCTTTCCGGGTGATGAACGCAGGCCATACCCTGCCGGAAAAGATCGTGGGTGTACTCCATGATGTGGTGGAAGATACTCCCTGGACGCTGGAACAGCTCAGGGAGGAAGGGTTTGCGCCCGAGACCATAGACGGCGTGGATGCCATGACTCGGCGTGACAACGAGACATACGACGAATACATGCAACGGGTGCAGGCTAATCCGCTCGCCACACGGGTGAAGCTGAACGATCTGACGGACAACATGGATATCCGCCGGTGGAACGATATCCCGTATCACGAGCTGGCCCGCCTGGAAAGATACCTGAAAGCGTATAAACAGCTTACGGAAGAGTAGCGAAAGTGGCGGGTATATATATCCATATTCCCTTCTGTAAAACCCGGTGCACCTACTGTGATTTTTACACCGGCACCAACGAAACGCAGATGGATGCCTTCGTCGATGCCCTCTGCGCCGAAGCCCGGATAAGGAAGGATGAGATCCCGGAAACGGTGAAGACCATCTATTTCGGCGGAGGGACCCCTTCGCGCCTCCGCCGGGAGCATTTCGACAGGATATTCGATGCGCTACGGCACCATTTCTCCATGGAACCTACGCCAGAAATCACCGTGGAAGCCAATCCCGACGACCTTTCAGAGGTATATGTGGAGATGCTCTCCCGGTTGCCGGTCAACCGTCTCAGTATCGGCATACAGAGTTTCAACGACGGGGAATTACGATTCCTGAGCCGGCGGCATTCCGCCCGGCAGGCGATCGACGCCGTGAAAAGATGCCAGCAGCATGGGTTCGGGAATATCAGCATCGACCTGATGTACGGATTACCGCAACAGACGGAGGAGATATGGCAGTACAATCTTGAACAGGCCCTTACCCTCGATGTCCCGCATATCTCATCCTACCATCTTATCTACGAAGAGAAAACACGGATGTATACGCTCTTACAGGCCGGCAGGATAGTGCCGGTAGAAGAAGAGGTCAGCACCGCCATGTTCGCCATGCTGATCGACCGGCTCACATCGCACGGGTATATCCATTATGAAATATCGGCATTCGGCCGGGAGGGTTACTTCTCACAACATAACAGCTCTTACTGGAAGAACAGGAAATATCTTGGCCTGGGCCCTGCCGCGCACTCGTTCGACGGCGATAACCGCTCCCGCAATGTTCCGTCGCTTACCCGGTACATCAGAGGTGTTGAATCGGGCATATTGAACCGGGAAACGGAACAGCTGACCCTGAGCGAAAAATACAACGAAACCATCCTTACCGGCCTGCGCACCATATGGGGACTCGACCTCACGGAGCTTACAACCCGCTTCGGCGCCGAATTTCACCGCTACTGCCTGCAAAACGCACAGAAATATCTCGACAGAAATCTCCTCAAAACCGAAGGCGGCAGATTGAAACTGACCCGCGACGGCATCTTTATTTCCGACGGTATCATGAGCGACCTGATGTGGGTCGGTTAAATTTTTCACTCTACTTCCTGCTGCTTTTGAAAATCATAAAAAGTTTTTCTCATCAGATCCGCCAACGACAGTTGATAATTGATATACGCTCTCAGGTGAGATGTATAAGCATTGTTCAGACGATTCCTTTCCAAGGCCAATCCCTGACTGTCAATATCTCCGTCGGTGAACCGCTGGCGTGTTATCTCAAAACTTTTCTCGGCAACCAGCACATTCTTTTCCAAAACCTGCAATCTTTTTAAATTGCTGTTAATACTGGCTATAAGATTTTTCACTTCGGTTTCTATTTCTCTTTCAACCTCCTCTTTTTGATAGTTATACTGTTTTAATCTTGATTCGGAAGCTCTTACCAAAGCCCTGTTCTCACCCCAATCGAGGATAGGTATCGTAATGGTTAACCCTATACCATAACTGGCATCTCTATCCACCAGATTGGTATATGAGTTTCTAATGGAATGGAAGAGGCCAATATCGGTTTGCTGGTCTATACCCGCTCTTTCAAAATAGGCGTCAATGCTCCCTTTGATCATTCCGTTTGATTTCTGCTGCTTTATATTCAGTTTTTGCAGTTCTATCTGAATCTCCTGCTCCCTTACCTCCAACCTGTTTTTCAGAGCCATATCAATAGCCTTATCGGGATCCACCACCACTACCTGATAGTTCAATTCGTTGTTCAAAGTTACACTGTCATCCAAATCCAACCCCAACAGTTCCTTGAATGAATTTTTAGCAGAAACTTCGTTTAAAACCGCAATATCGTGATTGTTCTGTGCTTCGGCCAGATCGACCTCCATCTGTAAAGCATCCACTTCCCGTATAAGACCGGCCGCGTATTTATTTTTTGATATTTCGTGCGCTTCCATCTGTCGTTCCAAGTCGAGCAAGGCAATCTCCGTACTTCTTTGCAACGACAATAAATTATAATAGGCGCTGCTCACCTGATATACAAGATTCAATTCTTCTCTTTTATACTGTTTATTAGAACGCTCGTAATCCAATTCAGCCCTTTTCAATGTCGATCGGATGCTGTTGTATGCATAAAAAGAATGGAGCGGCTGACTAAATCCGATACGGGAGCGCAGGCGCGAAGATCGAAAATCGTTATTCAAATTCTCTCCGCTTGATAACATATTCTGAATGAAAATATTACCGTCTGTCGGTAAGGGTTGATTGATAGTCAGTACGGTGGAATACCCCAGCTCTTTCACCGGATAATAAAACGTAATTCCCGTGGTATCTTTCCAGCTTTCAATGGTTTCAGTGTATTGAGGAGCGCCAATGGTCATATCAATATGCGTCTTTAACCTGCTGGTGGCAGACTTCAAATTATATTGGGCAATTTTAAGGTCTTCTCCTAATTTCAACATGCTGTAGCTTTTAGTTTTGGCTATTCCGATACTTTCTTCCAAAGTAAGGGTGTGCCCGGACTGGCTATGCAGCAACAGAGAAGAGACACATAGATATATACAGATTAAAAGCAACTTTTTCATATAATTTTATTGAGTTCAGATTTCAAAATTTCAAGATTTGGGATTTGGGATTTGGGATTTGGGAATTGGGAATTGGGAATTAATAAAAACTAATTGTAAGCTTCTTCACTTCCCACTTCTCCTTTTCTTATCACTCCATTAATCTCATTGGCTTATTAGCACATTGACTTATTGGCGCATTGGCAATTATCAGCCTAGATTTTTTCTTTGATGATTCGGCCGGTCGGAATGGATCATCCCATCTTTCAGATAAATATTCCGATAGGCATAATCTGCAATTTCCTGTTCGTGTGTGATTAAAATAATCGTGTTGCCTTCTTTGTGCAGTTCATCGACCAAACGCATGATCTCCACACCGGTTTTTGAATCGAGCGCCCCGGTAGGTTCATCTGCCAACAATATTCCCGGATTGGTTACCAGCGCTCTGGCAATAGCCACTCTTTGCCGCTGCCCGCCACTCAATTCAGTGGGTTTATGATACAGGCGGTCTGACAGTCCCACTTTCTCCAAAGCCTTCAATGCCCTTTCCCTGCCCTCATTGCCGGGCGTTCCCGAATAGATCAGGGGTAATTCAACATTCTGAATAGCGTTTAGCCGGGGTAACAGATTGAAATTTTGGAAGATAAAGCCGATCTCCCTGTTTCTCGTAAGCGAAAGGGCATCATCATCCAACGTACTTACATCCACATTGTTAAGATAATAGTGACCGCTCGATGCCGTATCCAGGCAGCCGAGAATATTCATTAAGGTGGATTTCCCCGAACCGGAAGGCCCCATTATGGCAACGTACTCGTTCTTTTCGATATGGAGACTGATACCGTGTATGACGGGGATTTCACTATCTCCGAGAGAATAACTCTTTTTCAGGTCTTTTATTTCTATCAACATCGTGTCCTTATTTTTATTCGTAACGGATGGACTCTACCGGTTTTAAGTTGGCGGCATTCTTTGCCGGCAAATATCCAAAACTAACCCCTACAATTACCGAAAAAGAAAATGCTATAAAAACAGAGTAGGGTTTAATAAAGGTGTTTATGTCGGTAAACAGCGAAACAACCAACGACAGCATTATTCCGATGAAAACGCCTATCACTCCCCCGGTAATACTGATTACTACCGACTCGGTCACGAACTGGCTCATTATATCAATCTTACGGGCGCCCACCGACCTCCGGATACCTATCTCGCGTGTACGCTCCATAACGGTTGCCAGCATAATGTTCATGATCCCTATACCTCCCACCAATAGCGATATGGCGGCAATCGCACCCAGAAGGAAGTTATAGATCTGCCGCTCTTTTTCTTCCTGTTTAAGAAGCTCGTAAGGAATAACGATGCTGTAATCATCATTATTAAAGTGATGCCTTTTCAAAATTTCATCAATAATTCTGGAGGCTTCGATCAGTCTATCCGAATTGTTAATCTGAACCGTGACCTGCTGTATTTCGCTGGAAAGGACATTGTCTCTTGTAAACCGGTTCAGGAATAAAGACAACGGTACATAGACATCCGTATTCAGGTCTCTTGCAGCCAATTCACCCACAGTCTCGGTGAAAAGACTTTTCGATGCCAGCACACCGATCACTTCCAACCATTGATCATCGATCTTCACCAATTTGCCGATAGGATCTTCTCCTTTGAAAAAAGTTGCGGCTATGCCGGCTCCCAGGACACAAACTTTTAATCGTTCGTTGTAGTGTTTTTCACTGATGAAATTGCCCTGTTGAACTTTATAATTCATCAAACTGAGAAAATCAGGCGTAATTCCTATAACGGTAGATTTCACCGATTTATCGCTGAATTTCACGTCGGTATTCTTTTCTGCCTGCGATGTAATATTCTCTACCCCCGGTACAATTTCCTTAATAACATTCGCATCCTGGATAGAAAGCCCCTGGGAAAATTTTGCCCGAACCTCTTCCAGTTCTTCATCGGAAAGGGATTTTTCCCGTATGATGATATTGTTCACCCCTAAATCCTGATATTTCGCGATGGCTTCGCGTTTTGCACCTTCTCCGATCGATAGCATGGTAATAACCGATGCAACGCCAAATATGATCCCTAACATGGTCAGAAAGGAACGAAATTTGTGGTCGACCAGTCCCTGAAGCGCCAAGCGAATATTTTCACCGTATTCCATAACCTGTTCTATAAAAATTCACAACTCACTGTCATACCGGGCTTTAACCTCTCATCCGGTTCCACTATTCTCACCTCCACATCAAAAACTCTTTGTCGGGATTTTTGGTCTTTTAACCGGCATAATTTCCCAATATAGGCGACTTCACCCTCGAAAATCACTTTCGGTAATGCATCTAAACGGACAGCCACTTTTTGGTTGACGTTTATTTTTAAAAAATCGGTTTCATTCACCTGGGTATTTACTTTCATGAACTCCAATTCGGGAACATTGCCCAGATTGTTTCCGGCATAGATATTATCTCCTATCCTGTACAGGCTTCTGTTGGCGTTCTGCCTGTTAATCTCAATCTGAAACACGCCCGATACGGGTGTTCGCAATGTAAGCATCGGAAGAAGATCTTTGGCATTTTCTATTTCTTTCTGGATCTGTTCAACCCTGATCTCCTGGATTTTTAAATCATTGGCATTGATAATCTTACTCTGTTCATAAATCCGCTTCTCTTTACCAAGGTTGATCTCTGCCTGGTCAAATTCCAGTTTTTTTATTCGTCGTAAGCGGTCCGACTCAAAACGGGAAGCTTCTAATTCAATTTTCTTTAAGTCGAATGATGCTAATTCATTCTTAATTCTCGATTCACTTTCCTGTTCCCTGTTTTCCTGTTCAACATACAATTTTTCCAATACGGCCAATTGAGTTTCCAGATTACTCTCCTGGTCCAGGATAAATTTATTGATATCCCCGGGATCCAGTTGTGCGATCGAATCTCCTTTTTTCACTATTTCCCCATGATTCAGCAAGCCGATGATCTTCATTTGATACCAATGCCTCCCATACCTCGGTATGACAAAAGATACGGAATTGATAGCCGCAAGTTCCCCCGTCTCTATAATGGTGCTTCCGTCGGATATTCTTCTTTTGCTGTCGTCCGATCCAACACTGTTTTTACAGGAAAAGAAAAGGAACAGCAAGAAAAACGCCATTGAAAGATTATATATTATTTTCTTCTTCATGCAATTATTTTATTTTTCTCTTGTCGATAAATTTCAAGATTTAGTTACACCGATTTTGACTACGGCGATTTTGGCTACGCCGAACGTTGTTTCAATTCAGAATTTCAGAATTTCGGAATTTCGGATTCCAAATCGTCAAATCATTAAATCAAATCTCATTGGCACATTGGCACATTATCAAATCTCGCTGTTTTCCGGCTTCTCCCCGGTGGTTTCTTCTGCAAAAGGATCTACAAGCGCAATTTCATCGCCCTCTTTTAATCCGCTGACAACTACCATATAATCGCTATTATTCTGACCTGTTTCAATTTCTGCTTTATCATAACCGCTTCCGTTTTTCTTATAGACAAAGTATTTATCTCCCTCCGCCCGCACCGCATCCAAAGGAATAAAAAGCACGTCCTCTATTTTGTCTATAATTATCCTGCAACTCACGGTAAGTCCCGGGAGCAGATTCTTGTCCGATTCGTTCAGCAATATTTCAACCGGAAATATTTTTATCTTCGATGATCCGTCTTTGTTCACAGCCAGATTGGCAATTGAATTTACCGTTCCCGTGAAGGTACTGTCAGAAAACGCATCCGGCTTTATTTCGACTCTCAGGTCTTTCTTTATTTTCGCAACATCTACCTCGTTGATTTTCACTGTTGCCTTGAGCGTGGACAAATCAGGTAGCTGGATGATCGGGAATCCTCCCCAACATTGATCGCCAATCTGAAATTTATTGTTGCTGCTCCAGTTTCGGGAGATAATGGCTATTCCGGAAGAAGGGGTCACCACAGACAATTTCTTCAGTGTTTCACGCGCTTCGTCGAGGCGGGACTGGAATTGCATGATAGAGAGATTTTTCTGCTTCACTTCCTCCTTCTGTATTTTTATCCGGTTGTCTATTTGTTCTTTGGCTCTTTCCAAAGCAATATCAGCCTTATCAAGATTCAGTTGTATCTCTTTTTTCTTTATCTCCGATTCGTACTCTGCCGATTCAAAGCGTATTTTAGAGATCTCATGGGAAATTCGCGCCACTTCATAACCGGCTCTAAGTTCTTCCAGATCGGATTTTTGCTGAGCGATCAGTTTGTCAAACTCAGCCTTGGCTATTTCCAGACTCGATTCCGCTTCGACAATACCCTTAAGAACCTCGGAAGGATCGAAGACGATCAACGTATCTCCGGCTTTCACCTCCTGCCCGTCTTTTGCCAATTCGGTGATTTTAAGATTACCATACCTCCAGGAAATAAGAGGAGCCACTATATTGATAGATTGTACGGCTTCGACCTCTCCTTCTTCGTACAAGTCAAGAAAAAGGGTTCCTTTGGCCACTTTTCCGACAGGTATTTGCTGAGTTTCTTTTTGGCCGCAGGCAACAAAAAACATCAAACAAAAAAGAAAAAAAGAAAGTGTAATAAACTTGTTCCCCATCTTATCAGTATTTATTCATATTGTAAAATATCGTTGAATTTCATTGCTACTATAAAAATCTATCGAATTGAATCCGAAAGTAGCTTCTTTCCTCTTATGAATGAAGCGGGAGGCTTGATCAATGAAATAACTTCCCCTTTTTTCAAACCGGTGGTAACAATCGCCTCTTTCATGGACGACGGCCCGGTTGCAATTTGGCGTATTTCATATTTTTTATTGTTCCTGACATAGACCACTTTCATGGAATCGACCTCGTAAATGGCTATCTGAGGGATCACGATCGTATCGTTAACATAGGTTGTGATTACACGGCTGTTTGCCGTAAATCCCGGTTCGGGAAGTTGCAGGACACTATCGATGGAGGCTTCTACCTCAAAAAATTTCACTTTTGAATCCCTTTTATAAGGTTGTCCCACAGGTAATTTTTTGATTATCCTGCCATGCGCCCGGTTCCCCGGCATGGCATCAAAGGAGTAAGCTACAGAATCATTTTCGCTGATATATTTAAAGTCCGTTTCGTTGACCGCCATTTTCACTTTCATTTCCGACACCTCAGGGATCATAACCACCGGCATATTATTCCAGACATTGTCTCCCACCTTTAGCTTAGTACCGGTCATACGGGAGTCCGAAACAATAGCCAATCCCCTTTTAGGTGCTCTGATGGTCAACCCTTCAAGAATTTTTTCTGCCGATTCCAGCCGATTACTCAGTTGCTGAATATTTATTTCCAACTTTCTTATTTCCGACTGATTTATGATATCGAGCGCATTCAGTTTTTGTTCAAACTTTGCTTTTTCTATGTATGCCCTTTCCAGTTCTAATTCTTTGATCCTTCTTTGCGTTGGCGTAGCAAACGTAAGCTGCAGGGAATCCAGATGTGCAATTTCCGTATCGACCTCGTTATTTTTAACCTGTGCTTCCAATAGCGCATATTGCATTTTCAGATCAGCATTCACCTTGCTTAATTCGGCCGTTGCGTTTTCCAGTGCAATTTGCAGGTTATCATAATTGTTCTGTTGATTATTATCTTCAATGATGCATACCACATCTCCTTCGTTAACATATGTCCCGTTATCAATCAAAAAAGTGACTATTCCATCTACATTGCCCGGACACATCAGGGTTATGAACCGGATAGGCTCAACAATACCTTCAATTAAAATTGAATTTTCAAAGTCGGTATTGGAAACCGTATAAGTTGATATGCTCTCTTTATTTTTAAGGTTGCATGAAGAGAAACAAAAGAGTAAAGCTAAAATAAAATTTATCCTATCTTTCTTCAAGAGAATATGGTTGAATCGACAGTGCAATAGAAGATCTTTTGGGTATTTGCTTATTTTATAGTAAAACAAGATAATACAAATATCCTAAAAAAAGATGATATACCAAAATATTATGAATAAAAACGATTCATCAACTCAGTCCCTCTACTTCTCCATGGATGATGTCGATCCGTTTGGCCTGCGGATCGGCGGGCAGTCCGGGCATGCGCATCATCTCACCGGCGATGGCTACGATAAACTCAGATCCGCGGTTAATGACCAGATCGTTGATCTTAATCCGGAAGTCTTTTGCTACTCCATACCATTTGGGGTCAGCTGAAAAGGAGTATTGTGTTTTGGCGATGCAAACCGGCATCTTCTCGAGCGGCGTACCTTCTATCAGTTTCAGTTTTTTCAGCGCTTTCTCGCCCATCACCACATCGCGTGCACCATAGATCTTTGTAGCGATCTTGGTAAGCTTGGTCTCGATATCATCCTCATCATCGTAAGTAAACTTCAACTCTCCCGACGGCCTGTTTTCAATGGCTTCCACCACCGCTTCAGCCAATTTCACAGCTCCGGCGCCTCCGTCAGTGAACGCTTCGTTGACGGCAAATGGCACCCCTCTCCCATGGCAGAATGCACTTACCACATTCATCTCTTCAGGAGTGTCGAAAGCATATTTATTGAAAGCTACCACTACCGACTGACCGAAACCGGCCAGATTATCAAGATGTTTCCCCAAGTTCTCCAGCCCTTTTCTCAGCCCCTCCATATCGGGCTCCTTGATCATCTTTTCCGGCGTACCTCCATGCATCTTAAGTCCCTGGGCAGTCGCGACGATAACTGCCAGTTTGGGACGTAATCCGCTCTTACGGCATTTTATATTGAAGAATTTCTCTGCACCCAGGTCGGCACCGAAGCCGGCTTCCGTGATTACATAATCACCGTGCGACATCGCCATTTTGGTGGCCAGGACCGAATTACATCCGTGCGCGATATTGGCAAACGGCCCGCCGTGTACAAAGGCAGCCGTGTTCTCCGTGGTCTGCACGAGATTGGGATGAATAGCATCTTTCATCAGTACGGTGATGGCTCCCGCCACGCCCAGATCTTTCACGGTAAACGGTTCACCGTTGATCCTGTATCCCAGCAGTATATTCTCTATCCGCCGGCGGAGGTCTTCTTCATCTTCCGCTAAGCAAAGGATAGCCATCAATTCCGATGCGGCAGTGATATCAAAGCCTCCTTCCTGAGGAACACCATTGCCCGGCCCAAGACCTGTTACGATATAGCGCAGGCTACGGTCATTCACATCCAGCACCCGTTTCCAGAGCACCTCTTTGATCTCTTCTCCGGTACCCTGCACACGGAAAATATAATTGTCGAGCAAGGCGGAAATGGTATTATGGGCAGTAGTCACCGCGTGGAAATCGCCCGTAAAATGGAGGTTGATGTTCTCCATCGGAAGCACCTGTGCGTATCCGCCGCCGGCAGCACCGCCCTTCATCCCGAAGACAGGACCCAGTGAGGGTTCACGCAGCGCTACGATCGCTTTTTTCCCGATCTTGTTCAGTCCGAGCGCCAGTCCTATGGAAACCGTCGTCTTACCTATACCCGCCTTGGTAGGAGTAATAGCCGTCACTAATATCAGATTACTACGGTCAATTTTTTTCTGATCGATAAGATGAAGAGGCACTTTTGCCATATGTCTTCCGAAACTGATCACTTCATCGCGGTCAATCCCGATGCTCTCCGCCACATCTTTGATTTTTTTCAGCGGTGTTTCCCTTGCAATTTGAATGTCTGATTTCATTTATTTTAGAGTCAAGAGTCAAGAACCAAGATTCAAGACAAATTTAAAAATTATCACATTACCACATTATTCACATTGGCACATTAGTCTCATTAGCACATTATTTCAGCTTTTCCTCCAGCATGATCAACTGGTCACGCAATTGCGCAGCCTCCAGGAATTCCAATTTCTTTGCGGCTGTCATCATGGCTTTCCGGGTCTGTTCAATTTTTTTCTTGAGGTCATCGGTCGAAGCGTAGTCTGCTATCGGTTCGGCCGCCAGTGCATAATAATCCGGTTCTACGTATGCCCGGGCCTCAGCTATTGTTCTGTATTCTTTGGTCAATGCTGATGAGCGCGCCTTCTTTATCTGCTGCGGTGTGATGCCGTGCTCTTCGTTATATTTTATTTGTTTTTCACGCCTGCGATTGGTTTCGTCGATAGTTATCCGCATGCTGTCCGTCATCTTGTCGGCATAGAAGATCACCTTTCCGTTCACGTTGCGTGCCGCACGGCCGGCAGTCTGGGTAAGGGAACGATGCGAGCGGAGAAATCCCTCCTTATCTGCATCGAGCACCGCCACCAGCGACACCTCGGGCAGATCCAGCCCTTCACGCAGCAGGTTCACGCCGATCAGCACGTCAAACAGCCCGCTCCGTAATTCGTCCATGATCTTCACCCTTTCCAATGTCTCTACATCGGAATGGATATAGTTACACCTCACACCGTTTTTTGTCAGGTAATCGGTCAGTTCTTCGGCCATCCGTTTGGTAAGGGTGGTAACCAATATGCGTTCATTCTTCTCTACCCGTTGCCGGATCTCTTCCATCAGGTCATCGATCTGGTTCAGGCTCGGGCGCACATCGATAGGCGGGTCGAGTAGTCCTGTAGGGCGGATCAACTGGTCGACTACGATACCTTCTGATTTTTCCAGTTCATAATCGGCAGGGGTAGCGCTCACAAAAATGATCTCGGGGGTAATCGCCTCAAACTCTTCGAATTTCAGCGGTCGGTTATCGATCGCTGCCGGAAGCCGGAAGCCGAATTCCACAAGGTTCATCTTGCGGGAGTGGTCGCCACCGTACATGGCACGGATCTGCGGGATAGTGACATGACTTTCGTCGATGACAGTGAGATAGTCATCGGGGAAGAAGTCGAGCAGGCAGAAAGGGCGTGTGCCGGGATCACGGCCGTCAAAATAGCGCGAGTAGTTCTCTATCCCGGAGCAGAAGCCTATCTCCCTGATCATCTCCACATCATAGGTTACCCTTTCGTAGAGCCGCTTGGCTTCATAGGGTTTTCCGATGGACTGAAAGAATTCCACCTGTTTTCCCAGGTCGATCTGTATCTCATCCACCGCCCTGTTAATACGTTCCTGCGTGGTGACAAAAAGGTTAGCGGGAAAGATGCGGTAAGAATCCAACCGCTCAATGGTGATCCCGTTCAGCGGATCGACCGACTCGATGCTCTCTATCTCATCACCCCAGAAGATAACGCGAATAATATAATCGTGGTATGCCAGAAACACATCTACCGTGTCGCCTTTCACCCGGAAATTTCCCCGGTTGAAGTCGGCCGTTTCGTTGCGAGAGTAGAGGCTGTTCACCAACAGGCGCAATAATTGGTCGCGCTCCATCACCTGTCCTTCGCGGACATCGATGGTGGTCTTGTTAAAATCTTCGGGATTACCGATACCATAAAGGCAGGAAACGGAAGAAACCACTATCACATCGCTCCTTCCCGAAAGCAGCGAAGAGGTAGCGGCGAGCCGGAGTTTTTCGATCTCATCGTTGATGGAGAGATCCTTTTCAATATATGTATCGGTCGTCGGGATATAGGCTTCGGGTTGGTAGTAGTCGTAGTAGGAGACAAAATACTCCACCGCATTGTTCGGAAAGAAGCTTTTGAACTCGCTGTAAAGCTGTGCTGCCAGCGTCTTATTGTGGCTCAGCACCAAGGTGGGTTTGTTCACCTGCGCAATTACATTGGCCACTGTAAAAGTTTTTCCCGATCCGGTAACACCCAACAGGGTCTGATAGGGGACTTTCTGTCGCAGTCCCTCTACCAGCGCCGCGATCGCTTCCGGCTGATCACCGGTAGGTTGATAGGTTGATGTGAGTTGAAATTCCATAGATATTCTTTAACAAACAGGAATGAAATTAGTTTTCCGGATTCCTGTCCTGTACAGCATTTATTACTATTGACACTATGGCGCTTCGGGGTAGGGTTTCGTCTCAAATATGCTGACAATCTGAAAAAACGGATCAAGTTCCATATGCACAATATATCCATGCTCCTGCACCGTGGCGCCATCCTTCGGATAGGTCTTCTGAAGCGGTACATTGACTTTATAATGGTTGTTATTCATCACCTCATACTGTACGGACTCCAGATCCGGAACAAATTGCAGGGTCGCCCCCTCTGTTTGGGCACCGGTAACAAGCAATTCACCCGTGATCCTTTCACGGGTAGCGGTACCAGAGTCAAAAAAACGATATACGGTAGGCGCCAGATAACGAAACATTCCACTGTGGTTCAGGGAGGAAAGGGATACAAAGAAACCGTCTATTGTAGTACGGATGGTATCCAATACAGCTGCATCGGTGGATGGCGATCTGAAAAGCAACTCATACCTTTTCCGGGCCTCTGCAATATAATCGCCTCCGACCCCGCCGTTCTCCGCCAACAGGATATAGTCGGAGTAGGACTCTGCCGTATTCGTGTGTAAGGTTCCTATCCATACAAGCGAATCGAGTCTTGTTTTCACCAATGGGGTATAGGGACTTCCGGAATGACGGTCTAAGAAATCACGCAGCTCGGTCACGTTGTGTGTCTCTTTCATCCTTTCCCATGCCGTGGCTTCTTCCGATTTCAGCCTGAGCAGGCCTGCCTGTGCTTCATCAAAATGCGCTCCCCGGGGGTGTGCTTCCATATAGACAAGATATCCCTCTACCGAATTTGTTTTTACCGCTGCATCCCAACCGCTCCGCTCTAAGTTGCTTTTCCGGATGGTTGCGTTATATACAAAGAAGGCGCCTGACAGAAGAGCGATCACTAATATAAACAGCACCGGAGCCCCTACCCGCTTTTTCTTCTTCGGCACCGTTTTTTCCGGCGCTGGCGCTGGCTCTAATTCCGGCACTGGTTCTGGCTCCAGTTTTGATTCCGGTTCCGGTTCCACTCTCACCTTCTTCTCTCCGGGTTTCATCCCGGCCTCCTCTGGAATATCTACTTCATACTCTGTATGGATCTTCTTTGTGCAATCATCACAAAAGACCGTTTCTTCCGGTTTGTTTTTTCCGCAAAGGGGACAGGATTGGGACATAGTTTTTTCCAAATTAACAGGAACGTTTTCGGTAAACGAATACAGAGGCAAAACTTGTTTTGACTATGTCGAGTGCAGAAAACGACTAAATTTATTGAACTTTTATTTTCTACAAATTTACATGATTTTTTGAAACCGGCATAATTCATATAACTATTAGGTATTGTACTTCCAATGAATTACAGTTGCCACTTTCTCTCTTTTCCTCTTTATTATTCAGGTCTTGTCCAAAATAAATCAGGATTGTTAGTCTTGTAGTTAATAAATTTCACCCCAGTTTTTTCATTTCTCACTTCCTTTTTTTGTGGTGTTTGTTCGATGCCGTTGAAAGGTAGTAACTCAACCTACGCTACCTCCTTTTTGCCAGATTTCAGTATCATGTTCACTTACTAACAGCGTTTGAAGCCTGTAAAGATTTCTCGTCCTATAATAATTCTTTTGACTGCCGGCTGTCATTGAAACTCAAATCAAAGGCGTTACTCTTATTTGTCCGCCCACGTTCTTCTTTCTTCTTATTACTGGTTATTCTCTTTGATTAGTAAATAGTTTGCAACCCATTGAAAACCAACAAATCCTAAAATAAAAATTATTGTCATCAAATTAAATATTTCGCCTGTAGAAAAAATTAGTCCTATTGCCATGATACCCACAATTCCCAAAACTATGGTATAAGTCAATAGTCCATATTTATTTTTTGAAGGAGAGAACATTGTACTTAATGGTAACATCATGGCAAATCCGAATGAGGCAATAGCTAAAAATATTTCGTCTGATAATGCAAAATATAGAAGTATTCCAACAATAAATACTCCTAAACTTACAACCACGAAGTTTGAATTCATTTTTTCCTTTTTGTCCAGAAGCAATTGTCCGTATTTATTGAATCGTAAGAATAAATTACTTATTGGAGCAATAACCCAGGTTGAGAATGCAATAAGGGCAAGTATAATTATTGAAGGTATTAGATAGGGTTGAAGTGCTTCGTTATTGCGAGCAATTGTTTTTAATGCTCTAAAACCTAAATAAAATCCTATAATAACACCCCACTGATATTTTGCCGTTAGATTACTTATCCAAAAAGAATACTGCAGAAAAATGCGATAGACGGGATTTGTCGCCTTTAATGCTTCAAGCATACCTGATTGGGCATATTTAAAAGTCGGGGCGTTAGTTAGTGCTTCCTTAAAATGTCCCAATGCTTTTTTGTGGTCTCCTTTTTCCAATAAACCCCAGCCATAATTAGCATGGGTGTAAGCATTGTTCGGTTCTTCTCGCAATGCACTCTCAATAGTTTCAAATGATTCCTCATTTCTATTGAGCTTGTTTAAGGCTGTGCTTCTTGTATTAAGTGCTAATAAGTTTTGTGCATCAATTTCTAAAGCCCGGTTTGCGATTTCAAGGGCATCAATAAACTGTTTACGACCCAACTTGATATTTGCTAACAAAGCAAAATAGTCCGCATCATACGGGTCTAATTCAATGGCTTGGTCTATGAATAGCTCGGCTTCACTTAAACTGTCCTGTTGAATAGCAATCCGAGACTTGATATAAAATAAGTACGGGACATCGGGCGACAGCCCGATTGCATTATCAATTATACTATTTGCCTTATCAAATTTGTCTTGCTGATAATATACTTCTGCAAGCAATGACAGGAAATGAATATTGTTTGAATCCTCTACAAGCAAGTTTGAAAGGATTTTCTCCGCTTCCGCAAATTTTTTCTGTTGAAGTAGAATTTCAATTTTTGATAGTCTGTTATCTTCTGTCATGTTACTTTTTTATTTTCATGTATGTTAAAATGTCGTCATAAAGTCCTGAATCATTTGCAAACATGGCAAAATTCTTAGCTGTTGAAAACCACTCCTGAGTACTTGGCTTATGTTTTTTCAATGCACTTACCAAGTCGCCTGTTGCAAGGGGTTTTGGAACACCATCATTGAAAGATGCCTCTAATTTCTCCTCAATGGCAAGGTCAATAATTGCGTCAATATCAGCACCTGAATAATGTTCTGTTTTCTTTGCAATGGCCCGGAAATCTATCGTTTCTATCGGCTTGTTATTTAGTTTCAGTCTTAAAATTGATTCTCTTGTTGTTTCGTCAGGTGGTGGAACAAAAACAATCCTGTCAAATCTGCCCGGTCGTCTAAAAGCAGGGTCCAAGTTCCAAGGTGTGTTTGTTGCTCCGATAATTAAAACTCCTTCATTGGTGCTATTGATCCCATCGAGTTCTTGTAGAAATTGATTTATTAAGTGTCTGCCGCTTGATTGTTTCATGTCGCTCCTACTTGCTCCTAAGGCATCTATTTCATCAATGAATAAAACGCATGGGATGTTATGCCGGGCTAATTCAAAAATGTCGTGTAGATTTTTTTCGCTGTTACCTATCCACATATCTAAAATATCGTTCAAGCTAACACTGATAAATTTCGCATTCACTTGTCCCGCTGTTGCTTTGGCAATAAATGTTTTACCGCATCCGGGTGGACCATAAAGCAAAATGCCACCACCGATTTTTTTACCATAGGCTTTGTAAAGTTCAGGGTGAAGAAGCGGTTTGATAATTTTTAATTCTATTTCTTTCTTCACCACCTCCATACCACCCACATCACTGAAATTGATATTCGGCTTTTGTAAAAACCGGCTGTCAGCTTCTTCATCTGTTCCAGTAATTTCATCCCTGCCTCTTAGTCGTAATTGGTTGTCAAGTTCTTCGTCAAAGTAATTTGGCTCAATGGCTAATGCTTTTTTGTATGCCTCAATTGCTTTAGCTGTTGAATTTTCTTTCAAAAGTCCTTTTACATAAAGTGTAAATACATTTATATCACTCGTCCCATTGTCAATTACTTCCTCTAAAATCACATTGCAAGCCGAATAGCTACCCTTTTTGAAAAACACTTTAGCAAGTCCGATTTTCGCTTTGTTGTCGTTAGTGAGTTTTAGTAGCATTGAGTATTCCGTTTCTGCTTCCTCAACTCTGTTCAACGTCCATAACGTGTCAGCCAATAACTGTCTTAAAGGGGCATTGTCAGGAGAGTGTTTTAATGCCTCTCTTAGACTGTCGATTGTGTTATCATTCATAGTGTAAATGTTACTGCCGTTTCTGTTAAAATTACCGCTTACTCTTAAATAATGCGCAATATTACTACTTTCTCCCAAATATATGCAATAAAAATCAAAAAAAAGACAAATGATCTATAAACAAGTCTGTTGAGATCGATTTCCGTATACTTAAAGTGTATATTTTGTGAGCCGCACCGTTTATCTCGAGACGGGATTGTTTTTGCCGGAACAGACAAATTTTGTAAATTTGAATGCGGATTTTCGATTTGAGAATAGACTGATTTAATAATTCGTTGATTTATTAATCGGCTAATAGGGAAATCGGTAAATCAGCTAATCAATAAATCGTCATGGTTCTTTACTCTAAAATAATGTCCTATATAAAAAAACGAATTCTCTCTTTCGGGCATGCTTTCAGAGGTCTGCGTCTGCTGTTCAAAGAGACGCCCAATGCGCTGATACACCTGATAGCGGCAATCATCGCCATTACACTGGGATGCGTGTTCAGGATCTCCGGCGGAGAATGGCTTGCCATCATTATTGTTATCGGTACCGTATTTTCGATGGAGGCGGTGAATACCGCTTTGGAAAGGCTGTCGGATTATACCTGCAACAAAGAGATCCATCCCACTATCAAAAAAGTCAAGGATCTTGCCGCCGCGGCTGTTCTGATTGCTGTGGTGGCTGCATTGACGGTGGGAATCATCATCTTTCTACCTAAAATCTTCTGACCTTGTATGACTGAATTTTCGCTCCTTCCACCAAATATTTCAACCGATGTTATCCGCGTCCAGCTCCTTAAGGCGGATCGTGAGAGAAAGCTGCTTATCTGCGTAACGACAGAGAATCCAGGTACGGCATTGATTGCCAGATACGGCATTTCACCGGAGAACAGCGCTTTTGATACTTCAGTGGAAAGATTTCAGGAAGGGGCGAATCTGAATCTGATAGATTGTATTATCGATGGGGATGGTTTTCTCATCCCTAATTATATCATCCTTGAGCCTGATTACCTGATCGATGCTTCCGCTATTGCAGAATGTTTTCAGGACTATTCGATATCCCCGCTCCATTATTTCCGCAATAAATTTGAAGAAAAAGAGAATCGTTCTTACCTGTTATTAGGAAATTTAGCGAATTTTTTCCTCGACGAATTGGTGTTTGCGGAGAATCCGGAAGATGTCTCCTTCAGGGATGTATTCCTTCGGTCGTTCAAACAGTCGCCCTTCGAGTACACCAGTTGTGAAGATATCCGTTCCGATAATGATTTCCGGGAATTTATGAATAAAGCGCAAAGCCAGTTTGAAAATATCAAACGGGTAATTCGTGACGACTTTCCCGGACGAAGTATCGACCTGCATTGCTGCACGCTGGAACCTTCGTTCTTTTGCGAACGATTCGGCTTTCAGGGACGGCTTGACCTGTTACAACCCCATTCCGAAGAAACAGATGCCCGGATTGTGGAATTGAAATCGGGCAGGCTGCCGTTTCCGCCTTCTGACAACAGCAGGATTACGCTCAATCATGAAGTGCAGACCGCCGTGTACCGCATGATGGTCGAGACTGTCTTCGATAAAGAGACGCAGGGGGTGGATGCCTCCATCCTCTATTCGGCGGGGATCCGTCCGGGTGAAAATCTCCGTGCCTCCAAGGTCAACGGCGAGTTAGAGAAATCGATCCTGAACATTCGTAACCTGGTCGTAACCAATGAGCAGGCTATGATCCGGGGAGAAAATGAAGATACGGCGGCATTGTTCGGGTCACTGTTCAGCCTCCTTCACACAGAGCAAAAACTCCCTGCATTCTTCACCGGAAAAATAGAACGGATACGTGCGCTGCTGTGGAAATGCAGCGAACCGGAACTGACCCTTTTCTATCGCTATATCCGGTTTATCTCAAGAGAGTTGTATCATCAGAAAATCGGGGATATTGCCTGTGAAACGCCGACGGGTACGGCTTCGTTATGGAACAGCGCTTTTAGCGAGCGCGCCGAGGCGCTGGATGTGCTTTTCGACCTCTCCATCCTGACCATAGATGATTCCAGAGGTGATATGACAATCCTCTTCGCCCGGAATCAGACAGGTAACGATATTGTGAACTTCCGGGAGGGTGAGATCTGTATTGTCTATCCGAGGGAAAATGAAAACGACACGGTGTTGAACCGGCAGATATTGAAAGGCACCATTGCGCAGATCACTGCAGAGACAGTAGAAGTCCGTTTCCGCTATAAGCAGAAAAACCGCCGCTTCTTTGAAGAAAACCCGCTTTGGGCCATAGAGCACGATTCGCTGGACTCCACTTACAACAGTATGTACAAAAGTCTTTTCTCTTTTTTAGGCGCTTCCACGAAAAAAAAAGAGATCCTGATGGGGCTGGTACCGCCCAGGACAATCGACAGCCTGTCGGAGCAGGAAGAAGCCTCCAAAAAAACCGTCTATCCGGAAAATATTATCCGCAAAGCAATGAACGCCCGGGACTATTTCCTGATCGTGGGGCCGCCCGGTACGGGGAAGACATCGATCTTTGCCCGACGCCTCATTGAAGAATATCATGCACAACCGGGAAAAAACATCATGGTACTGGCCTATACCAACCGTGCGGTGGATGAGTTATGTGAAGCGATCAATGCCGCTTTCGGATGTAAAAAGGGAGAATGCGACGCCTATATCCGGGTGGGGACCGAACTCTCCTGCGCCGAATCCTACCGACACCGGTTGTTGCAACGGATCTCGGAGAAAGCCAAAGACAGAGAGTCGCTACGCCACGAGATAGAGCAGACACGTATTTACATCTCTACCCTTGCCTCCATCAACGGGCGAATGGAACTTTTCAACCTTAAGCATTTTCATGTGGCCATCATTGATGAGGCATCACAGATATTAGAACCGCAGATCATCGGGCTTCTGCCCCGCTTCGACCGGTTTATTATGATTGGTGATCACAATCAACTCTCTACCATTGTGTTGCAGGATCGTCAATTTTCCGGGATCAATGAACCGGTGCTGCATGAAGCGGGATTTACCGATTGCCGCGATTCTCTCTTTGAGCGATTGTTGCGCCGTTGCCAGGCGAAAGGGTGGCATCACGCCTACGCACAACTTACCCATCAGGGACGGATGCACAACGATATCGCCGCTTTTCCGGCTACCTGCTTCTACTCCGGGAATCTTTTTCCCGCACTCGACTGGCAATCGGAAAAATGGAAGCTGTACAGCCCGTCGGACAATTTTTTTGACCGGTGGGTCGCCACAGAACGTACCGTTTTCTTTTCGACGGGAAAGGTCAGCCATCCTTCCTCGTCCGACAAGATCAACGAGACCGAAGCCGACCTTATCATAGCGCTTCTGACATCCATCCGTAATGTATATGAGGCGAACGGAAAAACGTTCGACACCGGAGCAATCGGCATTATCGCCCCCTACCGGAACCAGATCGCGTTGATCAAACACAAACTGTCGTTAGCAGGAATCCCCCATTGGGAAAAGGTCATGATCGATACCGTCGAGCGATATCAGGGGAGCCAGCGCGATGTGATCCTGATCTCGTTCTGTGCGAATAAGCCTTATCAGATGAATTTTCTCTGTAACCCGAACCACGACGGGACGGTAGACAGGAAGCTCAATGTAACGATCACCCGTGCACGCCGGCAACTCTTTCTTGTCGGCAATGCCCCTGTCCTGCGTGAGTCCCCGGTCTATGCCGCCCTACTCGACTTTTACCGGGAAAAGAAAGTTTTGAGAGAGATTGAAAGATATTGAGAGAAATTAATATTAACCTGTTATTCAAAATAATACAAATTAATCTTTTAAAAAAATGAAAAAAATTGTTTTGTTTATCATCTTACATTTAATCGGTTATAATTTATCTGCTCAACACAATTATTCCAAAGATCTTCTAATTGAGGATTTCAGGGAATATATCGATTTTCTGGAAGAGGTCCATTGCGACCCATACAGTCCATTTGGAGGAAAAATCCAGTTTCACAGGGAGGTTCAGAATATTATCGATTCTATTCCCGAAAACGGATTAGACGAGGCCGCGTTCAGGAGTATTATATCCAAATTCAACTCGACGTTACAAGACGGACATACATTTATTTTGAATGAAAACAGACAGGATGTAACGAATGATCAAATACTGAATATGAAATTCAAAATTCTTCACCATGATCTGGCCGTATCACAATCCCGCAATGGAAAGCTGAATGGTTTAAAAATCACGGCTATAAATGATATTCCGTTGGATGAACTATTGAAAAGAGTGCAAACAATAAAAGCTTGCGAAAATATATCGGGCGTCTACTTATCGTTAGTTGAAATATTGATGCGAAAAAGTTCAGCGGAAAAACTTCTCGGACAAATAGACAACAACAGAATTAAGCTAGATTTTCTTGATAACCGGACTAATCAACAAACTGAATATATAGAATATACAGATTTAAACGAACGAAAAATCCAACCGAACACTTCTTTATTCAATGTAAACATATCAAAAACAATTCCTTTTGAATATAAATATATAGACGAAAACAAAAAAATCGTTTGGATGGCATACAACTCCACCTACTCACGGGAAGTCATTGAGTTCCAAAAGCAATGGGGACAGGATTATACCAATAACCTCAATATATTATACCAGGCATTCAATTTGGGAGAAGTACCGCAAGATTATACCGAAGCCATCACGAAAATACCCTCATTGAACGAAACATTTTATACCATGCTTAAAAGCATGAAACAACATAAATCCACCCATTTAATTATCGATTTACGTGAAAACGGAGGTGGCTGGAATCCCATAAATATTCCCTCGTTATACATGATGAAAGGGGATACATATTTCGGATATGACACCAAAGCGGCATACATTACCCTTTTATCCAAGCCTTTTCTGGAAAAAATAAATACCACCATTGAAGAATATAACAGTAGAAACAACACCACGTATACTATTGGAGATTATAGTTTCAGCCGTTTCTTCAACTCCTGGAACGAAAATTTATCGCTCGGAGAACGAAGAGTACAATACCTTGAGAATAATTTCAGTAAAGACTTTTCCGGGATTGATTTATTGAAAGAATTAGACGGAGAAGCATTGTATACCCCAAAAGTAATCGTCGTAACCAGTGCAGCTACTTTCAGCGCTGCTTTTCAGTATGCTTTCCTGCTGAAAGAGGTTTGTAACGCAACCATAGTCGGCGTACCTTCCTCCCAGGCGTACAATAGCGGAATGGGAACAACCTTTTATTCTTTAACTCATACGGGAATTAAAGGCTCTGTATCCAATTCCTATCAATTATTCGATCCGGATAATACGGTAAAAGACAGGATGCTTCATCCCGATTATCCCTTATTATGGGAGGATTTTATCCGATTCGATTCTAATGATGATGCCGAAATATTATATATTTTGGATTTAATCAACAAACGGAAGATTTAAATTGAAAATGGGCAGATTAATAAATTAGTTTGATATTTATTATGAACAAATACAATGAAACCATTCCATTTCCAAAATTTACAATGTAATTTTTCTGCACAACTTTTTTTGTTGTTACAATTTTTTATACCTTTGCAGTCCCATTGTCTTATGGTGTAATGGTAGCACAACAGATTCTGGTCCTGTTTGTCCAGGT
>ENA-UOOI01000915-UOOI01000915.1-fermentation-metagenome-genome-assembly--contig:-NODE-915-length-34282-cov-4.191749_pt1 | contig 34282 bp, 33 predicted proteins | sample MGYA00245779_ERZ724027 | MGnify/ENA primary metagenome ERZ724027 (study PRJEB28704, sample SAMN03018318) | fermentation metagenome | biome: anthropogenic terrestrial biome; feature: soil; material...
TATGTTTGCCTTTCTATGCTACGGGTTTATCTTCCTGTATATGCAATCGTATGTTTATAGCTTGTTGGCATTCAGCTCTTTGGGTATGTTGATCCCGTTTTTCTATTATAATGTATTTGGAAAGGCAAACAAGGGAACTAAAATATTCATGGGAGATTCGGGGTCGCTTACCATCGGCATACTCCTCTCCGTTTTCGCCGTTAAAGTATGCCATTATGATCCGAACGACATTTATCAGTCGCCGCAATCGATAGTATTTGCCTTTTCTATATTGATAGTTCCTATGTTTGACGCGCTGAGGGTGGTTTTATTCAGGATCTGTACCGGTAAAAGTCCTTTTAAACCCGACAAAAACCATATACATCATCAGTTTCTCCAGCTGGGATTCTCCCATAGAACCATTATGTTGACAATCCTGATGATCGCTGTTTTCTTTGGAATGGGAAGTATTCTGTTGGCTCCTTATGTAGATATCAACCTGTTATTGGGACTGATCATTCTGCTATGGGTTATTATGGATATCTATTTGAGAATAAAAATAAAACATGCGGTACAGTCAATTCCTGCCAAAAGTAAAAGAACAATGAAACAGGCATATCGGGCCGGAATTTCAGAATCAGGGGATGAATGGGTGTGATAATCTCGCTTTCCCATAATCCATACTGATCATCAATCTCCATCAATCTCATAAAAATGAAACAAATAAAGGTTTATAACATCTTTTCGTTGATAGTGGCAGTCGCATTCTTCTGGTCGTGCGCATCCGTAAAGGATATCGGGTATTTTCAGGATCTGGAGCCCGGAATTGCAGAGCAAATGGCTCCTTCCCCGGAAATAAAGGTGCGTCCCGGCGATAAGATATCCATTGTGGTGAATAGTAAGGATGCACAGTTATCGAATCTGTTCAATCTCCCTATTATTTCGCATCGGATCGGTACGTCTTCTGCGCAGTCTCTATACAGCAATGCCCAGCAAATCTCGGGTTATACTGTGGATGCGTATGGGGAGATAGATTTTCCGGTAGTAGGCAAAGTGCGTATAGCAGGGCTTACCCGCTCGGAGATTGCTGCCCATATAAAGCATACGCTCATCACCGAAGACCTGGTGAAAGACCCGGTGGTCACCGTTGAATTTATGAACCTGAGCTTTTCGGTGTTAGGTGAAGTGAATAACCCCGGAAAGTTCTATATCGATCACGACAGGATAACGCTGCTGGAAGCGATCGGTATGGCGGGCGATCTTACCATCTATGGGAAACGCAACGCCGTATATCTCCTTCGCGAAGAGGGGAGCATGCAGGTTCCGTACCGGATAGATCTTACTTCCGCCAGGGAGCTGTACATTTCTCCGGCATTCTATCTGCAGCAAAACGATGTGATTTACGTCGAACCGAATTCCGTACGGGCGCGCCACTCCACCGTCAACGGCAATAATCTGCGTTCTACCTCCTTCTGGCTGTCGCTGGCATCTCTTCTCACTACAATCACCGTTCTTTTTGTCAAATAATTATTTTTCACTTTTCACTTTTAGTTTAATTATATGGCCTCAGAAAAACTGAAACCAATCGACGATTTTATCAGGATCCAGGACCTGTTCCGTATATTTATTTCCAAATGGTACTGGTTTACCCTGAGTTTATTTATCACTATAGCGTTGGTAATCATTTATCTGTTAATAACTCCGCCGATATATACCCGCATTGCTTCCATACTGATCAAAGACAATTCCAAAAGCGGGGTGTCCGCCGGGAATATGACGGAATTTGAAGATATGGGTATTTTCAGATCCAACACCAACGTCAATAATGAGTTGATCACATTGAAATCGCCTTCTCTGATGGAAGAGGTGGTTACCCGGCTCGATCTGGATAAAAGATACATTTCCAGACGCGGTTTGAGAAAAATCGATCTATATAAAAACGCTCCGGTACTGGTGACATTTAAAAATCCCGATGAGCAAGCCCTGCGGTTCGATATAGCATTGCAGCCTCACGGAAAAGTCAGATTGTCTAATTTTATCTGTTCCGGGAAAATTTTCACCGTAGAAATAGAAGGGGCGTTGTCCGACACTATCTCTACTCCCGCCGGAACCCTTATGATCACTCCCACTTCGTTCTACGACAGGGAGGGGGGCCACATGAATATATGCTTTGTCAGAAATAACCGCAAAAGTGTGGTCAACGGATATTCATCAGCATTGCAGGCTGTGCTGGGAAACAAAGATGCCACCGTCATCAGCCTGAGCATTAAAGATCAATCCCCCCGGCGGGCGGAAGATGTACTGAACACCCTGATTGCCGTGTACAATGAAAACTGGATGAAGGATAAAAATCAGGTCGCTGTCAGTACCTCCCGGTTTATCAGCGAAAGGCTCAATGTGATCGAGAGCGAACTGGGAAACGTAGATGAGGATATTTCGAGCTATAAGAGCGAGCATATACTGCCGGATGTAGATGCGGTTTCCGGTATGTACCTGACCCAATATGCCGAGAATCGGAGAGAATTGCTGGAACTGAATAACCGGCTTTCCATCATGGAATATATCCGAGGGAATCTGGGTAATAGATCCAGTGACCAGTTGTTACCCGTCAATTCGGGTATCGACAATGCAAACCTCGAAAGGCAGATCAGTGAATACAATGCCCTGCTGTTACAGCACAACAGCCTGCTATCCAACAGCAGTGAGAGGAATCCTCTGGTCATTGATATGAACCAGTCACTGGCCGAGATGAGTAAGGCGATCATCCGGTCCGTTGACAACGTGGTCGCCTCGTTGCACACGCAGATCGACAATGTAAAGAAGCAGGAAGCGCGAGTGACGGGACAGATTGCCTCCAATCCCAACCAGGCAAGATATCTGCTATCGGTGGAACGTCAGCAGAAAGTGAAGGAAGAGTTATATCTATACCTGTTGCAGAAACGTGAGGAAAACGAACTTTCACAGGCTTTTACGGCGTACAATACCCGTATCATCACCCCTCCGCACGGGTCGCTGAGTCCCACGGAACCCCGGCAGGTTTTTCTCCTGTTGGTCGCGTTACTCGCCGGTATGTTGGTTCCTCTCGTCTTTTTTATAGTGAAAGAGAGGACGGATACCACGGTACGGGGGCGTAAAGACCTGGAAGGAATGACTATCCCGTTTATAGGGGAAATCCCGTTATACTACAGGCGAAAAAGTAAATTCTCACGGGAAAAAGTGGATACACCGGTCATTGTGGTCAAGGAAAAGAACCGCAACGTCATCAATGAAGCTTTCCGGGTAGTACGCACCAACCTCGAATTTATGACGAAAAAAGAAAGCCAGGCCAAAATGATCATGCTTACTTCCATGAATCCTTACAGCGGGAAAACGTTTATCACCATGAATCTTGCCGCCGGTTTCGCCATAAAGGGGAAAAAGGTACTGGCCGTCGACCTCGATATGCGCAGGGCATTGCTAAGCAAGTACCTCGAGTCTCCCAAGCCCGGCGTTGCCGACTATTTGGGACATCAAATCGAAGAGTGGAAGCCTGCTATTGTAAAAGGAAAAAACAGCGGCGAACCGGATGTACTTCCGGTGGGGACTATCCCTCCCAATCCCGCCGAGTTATTGTTCGACGAGCGGTTGGAAGAGATGCTGGCGGAATTACGTGCGGAATACGACTATATTTTCATCGATTGCCCGCCGGTGGAGATCGTGGCCGACACATCCATCATCAATAAGTTGGTGGATATGACCCTCTTTATCGTCCGGGCGGGATTGCTCGACCGCAGCCTGCTGCCTGAGATAGAAAATTTTTATACGTCCCGGAAATTAGGGAATATGTCGTTGATATTGAACGGAACCATCCCGGCGAATGCCCGGTATGGTTATTACCGGTACGGATATCGTTACGGATATGCGTACGGGGCAGGTTATATCAGTAAAGAATAAATTTTCAATTCAATAATTCAAAACTTTCATTCTCATGTGGTCCTTTTCAAAACGTTCTTTCTTGGGTGATAGCTGTCTGCTGGACCGGCTTACCGACTATCACACCCATTTGCTTCCCGGGGTGGACGACGGCATTTCCACCATGGAAGAGGCGCTGGAAGCGCTGGCTGACTTTGAACGGCACGGGGTGAAACGTGTGTGGCTTACGCCCCATATCATGGAAGATATGCCCAATACCACGCTGCACCTACAGGCCCGGTTCCGGGAGTTGAAAGCTGCCTACAAGGGCGCGATAGAACTTCACCTGGCAGCGGAGTATATGATGGATGATCTTTTCGGGAAAAGGTTGGCTGAGAACGACCTGCTTCCGCTGAGAGACAATTACCTGCTGGTGGAGACCTCCTGCTTCAATCCTCCCATGGATATGGACGGCATACTGAAGCGTGTTATGGAAGGTGGATATTTTCCTGTGCTGGCGCATCCCGAACGATACAGCTACATGACGATGAACGCACTTTACCGGTTAAAAACTCTCGGAGTGCAATTTCAATTAAACCTTCCGTCCATTGCCGGAGTTTACGGAAGGACCATCCGGATTACGGCTGAAAAACTCCTTCAAAGGAACCTGTATAACTTTATCGGTACCGACATGCACTCGTTAAGCCATTTCCGGCATATGAACAATACAAAGATCACCAGAAAACGTATCCAGCGCCTGAGGGTATTGGCCGTACTCCAGCAATACGATCAATTCGACATTCAATGATTGCCTGGTAACCGTTCGCCATTACTGAATTTCTATTTCGTAGAATTGTTGAAGTATCTGCCTTTTGTAAACTTGATGAATCAAAGTTCCCCAGCGCTGTTGATGCTTCCAAGATCAAGAATGAACTGGGTTGGAAACCCTCTCTCCAGTTTGAAGAAGGAATAGAGAAAACCGTTCGTTGGTGCTTCGATAACCAGGATTTGCTCGGCAATATTACGAGTGGCGAATACCAGAAGTATTAAGAAGAGATGTACGCAGGCAGGTAAGTAGAGAAAAAGTAAAGATTTTAGGAGAAAGAGACTAGGATGAATGTAATAGAAACAGAAATTGAGGGAGTAGTTATTATAGAGCCGAAGCTTTTCATTGATGAACGGGGATACTTTTTTGAATCGTTTTCCCAAAAAGAATTTGAAGAAAAAGTCTGCAAGACAGTTTTTGTACAGGATAATGAATCCAAATCTACCTATGGTGTATTAAGAGGTTTACATTTTCAAAAGATGCCCCATACACAATCCAAATTGGTGAGAGTAGTAAAAGGGGAAGCATTGGATATTGTGGTAGACATTCGCAAAGGTTCCCCCACATTTGGAAAATATGTCGCAGCGGAGCTGTCCGAAGAAAATAAACGCCAATTTTTTATTCCCCGAGGGTTTGCCCACGGTTTTATCGTGTTAAGTGAAGTAGCTATTTTTCAATATAAATGCGATAACTATTACGTCCCTCAATCGGAAGGAGCCATTTTATGGAATGATCTCGAGTTAAATATCGATTGGATACTTCCTAAAAAAGATATTCTTCTTTCCCTTAAAGACAAAAGAAATCCACTCTTAAAGAATTCCGATTATTTATTCGATTTTACAGACAATCTTTATGCGTAACATACTCGTAATCGGTTTCAACGGCCAATTAGGGAGTGAATTACGTCTTGTCGCCAATGCCAAAGACAACATCAACCAATATTTTTATACCGATGTAGCAGAGTTGGATATCACTGACAAGGTAGCTGTTTCAACTTATTTGGAGTCAGAGAAGATAGATATAGTGGTTAATTGTGCAGCCTATACCAATGTAGAGAAAGCTGAAGATGATTCCGATATGGCAGATCGCATCAATCATCTTGCCGTACAAAATCTGACAGAAGCTTGTGTTAATTATAATGCATTTTTGATTCATGTTTCTACTGATTATGTTTTTGACGGAACCAATAATATCCCTTATGTTGAAACGGATATCACTAAACCCTTAGGAGTATATGGAAAAACCAAGCTGAAAGGTGAAGAAGTGATTATTAATTCAGAATGTGAATATGTGATCATTCGCACATCGTGGTTATATTCAGTTTTCGGAAAGAATTTTGTTAAAACAATACAAAGGCTAACAGCAGAAAAAGAGACATTACAGGTTGTATTCGATCAGATAGGAACACCCACTTATGCTCACGATTTGGCCTATGTTATTGTGACGATTATTCAAAAAGATAATTTTGAAGGTAAAAACCAGATATACCATTTTTCTAATGAAGGAGTTTGTTCGTGGTATGATTTTGCAGTTGCGATTAATGAAGCATTTGAGCATGACTGCAAAATATTGACCTGTCATTCGAATAATTTTCCAAGCAAAGTTAAACGACCCAATTATTCAGTTTTGGATAAAACAAAAATTAAGCAAGAATTAGGAATAGAAATACCCTATTGGCGTGATTCACTTAAAAAGTGTGTGCAAACGTTGAAGAATAATTATTAATGATGTTAGATAGGTAATTCATATGTATTAAAAATTCTGTACTTTATAAAATAGAAGACTGATATTTATAGAATCAAGTTTAAAGGAAGATACTGATAATCGGTAGCACGGGATTTATTGGCTATCACTTAACAAATCGATTACTATAGTAGGATGTGATATTATCGTTTATGATCCCGTTGCAATGGATGAATGCAAGCGCAGAATTGGAGATGTTGTAACCTATGCAAAAGGTTTGCATGACTCAGTACTCGACACTCAGGTAATTTTCCATGTTACCGAATGGAAAGAGTTCCGTATGTCTAATTGGAAAATTATTAAGCAGTCTATGAAACCAAATCCAGTAATGATAGATGGCAGAAACGCATTTGAAACTGATATTCTTGAAGGTTTCGAATATTGGAGTATTGGACGATAGGAATATTATTTTAAATAAAAATTTATTATCCATATCAATGAATATCCTTGAATTAATAGGTCGACATAAAGAGCTCTTTACGGATGATATTGCAAATCATGAGAAAGAGCTTTCAGAAATAGTGGGTGCTTCCCGTTTTCTGGTAATTGGTGGTGCAGGTTCAATTGGACAGGCAGTAACTAAGGAAATATTTAATAGGAATCCCCGAAAACTGCATGTTGTTGATATCAGCGAAAACAATATGGTAGAACTGGTAAGAGATATTCGCAGTACGTTTGGATATATTGACGGCGATTTTCAGACATTTGCGCTCGACATTGAGTCCGTTGAGTATGATGCCTTCTGGAACGCAGATGGCGGTTACGATTATGTGTTGAATCTTTCCGCACTGAAGCATGTACGCAGTGAGAAAGACCCCTACACCATGATGCGGATGATAGATGTGAATGTTTTTAATACTGAAAAAACCATCCGTCAAGCCATTGAAAAAGGGGTAAAGAAATATTTTTGTGTATCAACCGATAAAGCTGCCAACCCAGCCAATATGATGGGTGCTTCCAAGCGAATAATGGAAATGTATCTGATGAAATACAGTGAACAGATAAACATCTCCACAGCCCGTTTTGCTAACGTCGCTTTTTCTGACGGATCATTACTACACGGATTTAACCAGCGTATTCAAAAGCGTCAACCCATTGTAGCGCCTAATGATGTAAAAAGATATTTTGTTATACCTAAAGAATCGGGCGAACTTTGTTTAATGTCTGCCATCTTTGGTGAAAATAGAGATATCTTTTTTCCGAAGCTAAGTGAAAGCCTTCATTTAATCACTTTCTCGGATATAGCTGTCAAATATTTAAAGCATTTAGGATATGAGCCTTTCTTATGTAAAAATGAAGATGAAGCCAGAGAATTAGTACAACCACTCTCTGAGATAGGACAATGGCCCTGTTTATTCACCGCCAGTGATACTACAGGTGAAAAAGACTTCGAGGAATTTTATACTGAAAATGAATTATTGGATCTGACCCGATTTGAGAATCTTGGTATTATAAAGAGTGAAGCAATCTATAACCCTCAATTGTTACAGCATTTTACAAGTTCTATTGATAAAATAAAGGGAACCGGAACTTGGAGCAAAACAGAATTAGTTGATCTTTTCTTTGAAATGATTCCCAATTTTGATTATATAGAGAAGGGCAAATACCTCGATGAGAAAATGTAATTACTCTTTAAACAAAAATAAAAGTGGAATACAAAATACCTTTATTCAAACTAAATTTCGGAGAAGAAGAAATAGAAGCTGTCACCGAAACAATTCGTTCAAAGTGGATTTCCACAGGACCTCAGTGTGTGGAGCTTGAAAACCTCTTCGTGAAAATGTTCGATGTGAACTACGCTGTCAGTTTATCTAATTGCACTGATGCGCTTCATCTGGCATGCATTTTATGCGGAATTGGATACGGAGATGAAGTTCTCTGTCCCTCATTAACTTTTGCTGCTTCGGTTAACTGCATTAAATATGTTGGAGCAACACCGGTGTTTTGTGACATCGTCAATCCCGAGCATATTAATATTGATCCGATTGACATTGAAAAAAAGATAACCCCCAAGACAAAGGTAATAATTGTTGTGCACATGGCCGGATTTCCTGCAAAAATGGATGAGATAATGGCGATTGCCCGGAAACATAATTTGAAAGTTATTGAAGATGCATGTCATGGACCACTTTCAGAGTATAAAGGCAAAAAGCTTGGCACGATAGGAGACATAGGTTGTTTTAGCTTTTTCTCCAATAAAAATATCAGTACCGGCGAAGGAGGTATGCTAATCACTAATAACGAAGAAATATCCAAGAAGGCTAAGTTATTACGATCACACGGAATGACAACCATGTCGTATCAGCGTGCCAGTGGCCACGCTACGACTTATGATGTTGTAGAGTTGGGTTACAATTTTCGTATGGACGATATAAGAGCTTCCATCGGAGTAGTTCAAATGAAAAAACTGAAAGATGATTTAGAAAGAAGAATTCAAGTGCGAAAAGGGTATTTGCAAAGGCTTTCTTCAATTAAAGGTATAGTAGTCCCTTTTTCTGATAATGACGATTTTGTATCAAACTATATTATGCCGGTCATATTAAGAGATTCTACAACAGAAAAACGGGATTTGGTTCGTCACAACCTACATGTAATGGGAATACAAACAAGCGTTCATTATCCGGCTATTCATAAATTCTCAATTTATAAAGAATATAATGCAAAGCTACCGATGACTGAATATGTAACAGATAATGAAATTACATTGCCAATGTATGCTTCTTTATCAAATGATGAAATCGATTTAATTGTACATGCATTAGATAAAGCTGTGAATGGCAACTAAAAAATCAATTTTAATATTTGGAATGGGGCAACTACAACAATCGTTAATTGAGCGTTGTAAATTAAAAGGGTTATATACAGTTGGTATAGACCCTAATCTAAATGCTGATTGCAAAAATCTTGTGGATGCTTTTGAAGTAGTGGCTGGTAATGATTTTGATACAACATTAGCTGTTGCAAAAAAATATGATGTTTCTGGCGTTATTACAGCAGCTACAGATAAACCATTGGTAATGATGGCTCGTATTGCAAAAGAGCTAAGCTTACCGTTTTTTTCTGAGAAAACAGCAATAATTTCAACCGATAAGTTGTTGATGAAACAACAATTTATTGAAACTGGTATTCCTTGCGCTAATGGTTTCGTAATTAATGATATCAGCAAATTGACAGAATTTGATGTTTCTTTTCCTGTTATTGTGAAGCCACGTGACAATTCAGGTAGCCGTGGAGTTATCTATTGTATAAACATGAAAAGTCTTAATAAAGCAGTAACAGAAGCTTTACAGTTTACACAAAAAGGCAATGTTTTGGTTGAAGAATTTATTGAAGGAAAGGAATTTAGTGTTGAAGGGATTCATCATAATGGACAACACCATGTAATCCAAATCACTGAAAAAACTACTACCGATTTTCCTTATAATGTGGAACTTTGTCATGTGCAGCCGGCTGATTTAACAGAAATACAACAAAGCCAAGTTAAGGCACTCATTCATGAAGTTGCACAGGCATTGAAGTTTGACAATTGTGCCTCTCATACTGAAATAAAAATTAATTCAAAAGGGATATTTGTAATCGAAACGAGCCCCCGTTTAGGAGGTGATTTTATCTCCTCAACATTGGTACCTTTGTCTACAGGCATAAATATGGAAGATATCGTTATCGATATCTCAACCAATAACCTTATAAAAACAAAGTACTTTCTACCAACCTCCAATAGATGTTCAGGAATTATTTATTTTGAATTACCAGAAGGTGAGATTGAATCATTATCAGTTTTCAACTTTCTAAATGATATTACTGAAATTCATAAATGGAAATTTCATTTAAAAGTAGGAGATAAAATAAATAAAATAACTAGTAGTCTAAATAGGTATGGATATGTAATCTTAAGTGCTACTGATAAAAAAATCCTCAATAATCGATTGAATACAATAAAAAAATCATTGAACGAATCTTTTCGATAAAAGAGGTACTAGAATGAATAAGAAAAAATTATTAGTACTAGGAAGTGGTAACTCTACAAAAGATTTAGTAATAATTGCTAAATCTATGGGCTTTTATGTAATAGTAAGCAGTAATTATGATAGTGGTGTATCGAATGATATTGCAGATGAAAAATTATCAATAAGCGTAACTGATATTGATAGCCTGCATAAATACATAGTCGAAAATAAGGTAGCAGGTGTTTTCACGGGTCCTAGTGAATTTCACCTGTTAAATGTTATGAAATTATGCAGAAAAGCAAATTTACCTTTTTATACAACAGAAGATATATGGAATATTTGTTCAGATAAAAGATCTTTTAAAAATTTATGCCAAGAGAATGATGTACCGTGTGTACCAGAGTATGTAATATCTAATCAAATTGATAAAGAGGATTTTAGAAAAATAAACTACCCAGTTATTGTCAAACCTGTTGATTCATGTAGTTCAAAAGGTATAACTGTGTGTAAGTCTGAAAATGAACTAAATAATGCAATAGAACTTGCATTATTTTATTCTGAGAAAAAGGAAATTATTATTGAACCGTATATTCAAAATAATGGAATTGTAACAAATGTAAGATACCTTGCTGTTGATGGAGATATACATTTGTCCTTACTTGGTGATACCTATGTTGTGGATCCAATAAATAAAACTGCTTTAATTACAGCAGTTTCCGTTTTCCCATCAATGTACACAAAAGAATATATGAAAACCACTAATCATAAAGTTGTTAAAATGTTTAAGAGATTAGGCATAAAGAATGCATCTTTCTTTATGCAATCATTACCTTATAATGGAACCATTTTGTTTCATGAGATGGGTATGAGAGTTAGTGGAGGTTTAATATATAAAATAACTGAACCCATTAGTGGAATTAACGATCTCAAAATGATGATTAATTATTCAATGGGAGAAAAAATGTATTCAAAAGAAGAAATTAGTCAAATTGACCCATTTCTTCAAAATAAAATTGCAATAGATTTTTGTATACCGCTAAAAGAGGGTATAATAAACGAAATTAATGGAATTGATAGTGTTTTGTCAAATCATAATATAGTTGATTATACTCAATACTATGATATCGGTGATCAAATAAAGAAAGAATATATAGGTACTCTATTACAACATTTTTGCCGTATTAAGTTTTTTTCATCTAACATTAATGACGCATTAGAAATAATTGATAATATTCAAAACACAATTTCTATAACTAGCATAACAAATGATGATATGATATATATGAAATTTGATGTAAGTAGAATTAAGAAATTTGAAGAACAATATGAAAGAAACTCGCAAATCGCTAATTAACATAGGTTTACCTTCGGGAGATACATACGAATTATTAGATTCTGAGAAACGTTTTTCAGACGGTGCTCAATATCGTTTCGAAGTACCTGGGATTCAAGGACCAACAGCAATGAGATCGCTATTGGATGAAGTGGATGTAAAGAATCTTATTATCCACAGGGTCACACAGACAAAAGGCATTATGCTCTTAACAGATAATGAAATCTCTGAAATGGTTTTATTAGCCGAACAAGGGCAGGTTGAGTTAGTTTTGTCAATTGGACCTAGGGCTACTTATGATACAAGTGCTTCAGTTCTAACACCTGAAGGACAAAGAATGGGACTTAGATTAAGAGGGCAGGAGCAAATTGTGAGAGCTATTGAAGATGTCAAGAGAGCATCCTCTTTAGGATGCCATTCTTTTCTTTTATATGATGAAGGTTTATTATGGGTATTAAATGAAATGCGTAAGCAAGGTGATATCCCTACTAATTCAAAATTTAAGATTTCGGCCCATACAGGTCATGGAAATCCATGCTCAGTGAAATTACTTGAAATGCTGGGAGCAAACTCAATAAATCCTGTTCGCGATTTGCAATTACCCATGCTAGCAGCAATTAGGCAGGCAATTCAAATACCGATTGATTTGCATACTGAAAATCCGGCATCTTCTGGAGGTTTTATCAGACATTACGAAGTTCCGGAGATGATAAGAACAGTTTCTCCATTATATTTGAAAACAGGCGGATCTGTTGCTAAAACTCATGGATGGGATACTACTTCATCAGAAGCAAAACAAAGAGCAAAACAAGTGAGTCTGGTGAAAAGGGTAATTGATAGTTACTATCCGGATGCCGTAATCTCTGAGAAAGGTTCAATTTTATAATAGAAGTTCCAAAATGAAACATCATTTATACAATCTGAATTTTGAATTTATTAAAGCTCCTATCGAGTTTAACAAGAATACCGAAAAAAGTGTTCTTCAGTATTGTCTTGGAGCAACACTTTATATGCCCGGTACGAAAAACATCCTGGATAAAATTCTTAAGAAAGAATTAACCAATATCACATCCTTAGTGATGTGTTTCGAAGATGCTATCGATGAAAGTGATGTTGAAAAGGCTGAGCAGAATGTTTTGTTTCATCTTGAAAAAATTGCACTCGCGATAGATAATAAAGAAATTTCTTTAAATGATCTTCCTTTGTTATTCTTAAGGGTAAGAAATTTGCTGCAATTTGAGAAATTTTTGGAAAAACTATCGTCACAACAAGCCATGATTCTTTCGGGCTTCGTTTTTCCAAAATTTAATAGTAAAAATGCCGGACATTATTTAAAACTCTTGGATTATACAGGAAAAAGCCATAATACTATTCTCTATGGTATGCCAATTTTGGAAGGGAAAGAAATCGCTTTTTTAGAAACAAGAAATTATGAATTATCGAATTTAAAGAATATTCTTGATCCGTATAAAGACCTTATTTTGAATATTCGTGTAGGAGGAACTGATTTTTCTTCGCTGTTTGGAGTCAGAAGAGGTATTAATTATTCAATTTACGACATATTCACAGTACGAGATTGCCTTGCAGATATACTAAACTTCTTTACACGTATTGAAGATGAATATTCAGTATCGGCTCCTGTCTGGGAATATTTTTTAGCCAATAAAGAACATAATATAAACAATGTAATAAACAGAGATATTCATAAATCTTTAATTAACAGAACACCCATAATTGATGAAGCTATAGATGGATTACTACGTGAGGTTATTATCGATAAAGCAAATGGATTCATCGGGAAAACAATTATTCATCCCTCACATGCTCGCTTTGTAAATGCTATGCAAACCGTAACTAAAGAAGAGTATGAGGATGCCATGCAAATCTTGAATACAAGTGGGGGTGTAATTAAAAGTCATAGTGCAAATAAAATGAACGAGATTAACCCACACCGTAGTTGGGCAAAAAAAATTAGTTACAGGGCTAAAGCTTATGGTGTAGTGGAAAATGATCTTTCGTTTCTTAAACTCATAGTGGGCTAATAAGTTCCCAAATATACTATTATGAACAGTAAAATAAAATTGATACTTGGCACTATGAATTTTGGGCCACAGGTCAATCAAATAGATAGTAAAAAAATGGTAGAAAATTTTTTATCTACCGGAAATAATGAACTTGATTCAGCATATGTGTATAATAATGGTGAAACAGAAGTGATTATAGGCGCGATTTTAGAATATGTCATTTCATATACTACCTCTATAGCAACTAAAATACATCCTCGTATTACAGGAAAACTTGATGGCAATGCCGTTTATTATCAATTTGATGAATCGCTTAATCGACTTAAAACTGACAAAGTTGACATCTTGTACTTTCATTTTCCTGATGCTCATACACCTGTTGATGACGCATTGAAAGCAATAAATACAATACACGAAAATGGTAAAATAAGAGAATTTGGATTAAGCAATTTCCCTACATGGTTAGTGGTGGATATTTGGCACAAATGCAAAAAAAATGGATGGATATGTCCAACAGTTTATCAAGGACGATATAATGGGCTTAGCAGAAATGTAGAAAGTGAATTGATTCCTGCGCTTAGACATCTAAATATTCGTTTTTATGCATACAATCCCTTAGCTGGTGGAATGCTTACAGGAAAATATCTCAATTTTGAAGAACCACCTCAAGCTGGCAGATTCGCCAGACTCCAAAGTTATAGAGAAAGGTATTGGAAAAAATCATATTTTGATGCTATTAATTCATTAACAAAAAAATGCAGAGAACATAATATTGAACCAGTTGAAGCTGCGTATAGATGGTTAGCATTTCACTCATTACTTAATGTGCAAAATAATGATGGAATTGTTGTAGGCGCTTCCTCCATAGAACAACTTAACCAAAATATAGAAGCTCTTGAAAAAGGAAGATTACCACAGGAGATTATAGAGGAATTTGATAAGGCATGGACAGAAGCAAAACCAGATAGTCCTGAATATTTTAATTTTTTCGCTAAGTAAAAGTATATGGAGAATAGAACTGATCTTTTTATTAGTGACATACAAAAATTTACTGATAAAGTCTTCACCCAAAAGAACTATCACCAGGCTAAAAGATGTTTGCTGGACTATTTAGGAGCTACACTTGCCGGAGCTCAACTACTCAATGAGAAAAAAGAGAATCTAATCACTACGCTTGGTTTTTCTAATGGAAATATTAAAGTCATCGGGAATGAATATAAAACTAATCTTGAAAGAGCAGCTTTTATTAATGGCCTTTATTCTCATGTTGCTGAATTGGATGATGGAATAATATCGGGGATCGTTCATCCTGGATCACCAATTTTATCAGCCTTAATTCCGTACGCAGAAAAAGAAAATGTTAATGGATGTGATTTTCTCAAAGGTGTTGTCGTAGGTTATGAAGTAGCAGCACGTCTTGCTGATGCAATTCAACCTTCTCATAAAATGAAAGGTTTTCATGCAACTGCATCATGTGGTGCAATCGGTGGTGCTGTAGCTATATCGGTGATGTTAAATTATTCTTTCAAAGAATTAAAGAATGCTTTTTCAATCGCGGCAGTTTCTGCTTTTGGCTCATTAAAAGTGTTAGAAGACAACTCTCAACTTAAACCATATAATGTTGCTTTAGCCGCTCAAATAGCGGTGATATCTACGGCTATGGCAAAAGCTGATTTCAATGGTCCTGATGATGTGTTAACAGGCAAAACAGGATTCTTTGAAATGGTGTCTGACACATATGATTTATCCTTTTTAGATTTCAAATCTAATGATACATTAGCTGTAGACAGGGTATATATTAAACCCTATGCTGCTTGTCGATACTGTCATCCTGGAATTGATGCAGTTTTTACATTAATGAATAAACAGTCAATAGAGCTAGAAAACATCAAATCAATTGAAGTCTTGACTTACTCTTTAGCAGTTAAGAATCATGACCACGTAATCATTGATAATATCTCATCTGCAAAAATGAGTATTCCTTACAGTGTTGCTGTTGCTCTCTTAACAGGAAAAGCAGGATTAGAACAATTTACAGATAAATATATTTTCAACAAAGAAATTGTTAAGCTGACTAAAAAAATAGTAGTGAACGAAAGTGAAGAGTTCACTCAACTATTTCCAACTAAAACAGGGGCAGAAATAGTTATAAAAACAAATGATGGTTCAATATATAAAGGAAGAGTAGAAATGCCAAAAGGAGAGCCACAAACACCTCTGACCGATAATGAATTAGTTGAGAAATACGTATCATTGGCAAAGACAAACACTTCAAAACAAATTGATACGGACAAGGTTCTATATACAGTATGGAACTTAGAAAACGAGATGTCTCATTTATTTGATCTACTTTGAAAAGTATATGATTAATATAAAACAGTTCTCTGAATTTCTATCAACAAATGGAGTGGAACTTATTACCGGTGTACCCGATACTCTTCTTAATGATTTCTGTTTATACATTGAAAATAATTGGCCTAACAATAAGCATATAATTGCTGCGAATGAGGGCAATGCTGTTGCCTTAGCTGCTGGTTATTATTTGGCCACTGATACAGTTCCTCTAGTTTATATGCAAAACTCTGGTATCGGTAATACTATTAATCCTCTCGTTTCACTTACCTATGAAGATGTATATAGTATTCCAATGGTTCTGCTAATTGGATGGAGAGGTGATCCTGCAAAAAAAGATCATGCCCAACATCAAAAACAAGGAGAACTTACTCCTACGTTGATGGATGATATGAATATTCCTTATAAAGTATTGGAAGATGATACAGAGAATGCATTGAAAAGTATTGACTGGGCAATTAAAAATGCAAAAAAGTATTCTAAGCCTACCACCTTAATTGTTAAAAAGGGTGTTCTTGAAAAAGGAGAAAAAGATGCATTTAAAGATGAAAGCAGTTCTTTATTAACCCGAGAAGAAGCAATTAACTGCATATTAAATGTAATTCCACGTGATTCTATTGTAGTAGCTTCAACGGGCAGAGCTACACGCGAGTTATACGAATTGCGAAATATCAGAAGAGAGAAACATGAGAATGACTTTTTAAATGTTGGTGCTATGGGACATACATCTTCCATCGCTACCGGTATTGCTCTAGGTACTGATCGTACAGTAGTTTGTTTAGAAGGTGATTCTTCTGCAATTATGCATTTGGGTGCTTTTACGACAACCGGAATTGCTAAACCAACTAAGTTCATTCATATTATTTTAAACAATGGTGTACATGAATCAGTTGGGGGACAGAAATCTGCCGGATTTAGTGCAAACCTTACAAATATTGCAGCAAATTCAGGTTATAAAACGTTGGATAATGCAATTAAAAGAGAGAGTGATATAAATAGAGCACTTGAAAAATTACTTCAGACTGATGGACCGTCATTCCTCGAAATAATAATCCGACAAGGGATAAGAGCCGATATGCCTCCTTTGAATTTCAATTTAAAGGAAGCAAAAGAAGAACTAATGAAAAATCTACAATATAACAATCAATCAAAACATGATTAAATTATTGAATACACCAATAGAAATTGATGATATTCAGAAAATTTCCGTTGGTGATATGATTTCTATTTCAGGTTTTATTTATACCGGACGTGATGCTGTCTTGCCAAAAATTGTAGACTTAATCGAGAGTCAACGACTATCTGATTATCATATTTTCTTAAGCGGCTCTGTAATTTTTCACACAGCTGTAAGCCCAGCAGGTGTAGGGCCTACTTCAAGTAATAAATTTGATATAGAAAGTAGTATTCCGCCACTTTCAAAAGCAGGCGTAAGATTACACCTTGGAAAAGGAGAGTTAAATAAAGAGACAATTGATGCTTTAGTTAATTATAATTCTCTTTATGCTGTTATCCCTCCTGTCACAGCATTATTAAACAGTAAAACCCTTTCACAAAAGGTGATTGCTTTTCCTGAATTAGGTATGGAGGCTTTTCATTTGCTGGAAGTTAAAGATTATCCTGCAATTATAGCAGTTGCACATGGTAAAAGTATATATGATAAGCAGAAATGAAATAATTGAAAAGGTAAAAGAAACGCTAATTATTGCTGGTTCAACATTTAGTGAAGATAAAAAAGAGGTTTATCGAAAAGCAATTGAACGTGAAACAGTTCCCAGGGCTAAGTGGGTTCTTGAAAGAACATTAGAAAATGCATTAACGGCTGAAAGAAACAGAAGTCCTCTTTGCGATGACAGCGGTATACCTCATCTATTCCTTGAAGTAGGTTCTAATCAGAATATAAGTGGTGAATTGCTCTCATATATTAGAGAAGGTGTAATTGCAGGCCTACGGGCTTTACCTGGACGGCCAATGGCAATTAAAGGTGATGATTTACAACGTATTGATCAATCAGGAGGATTAGATATTGACCCGGGCACATTACTGGCAGCTCCAATCCTGTTAAAGCCCGTTGAGGAGAATATTTTGAGACTGCACATTCTTATGCATGGTGGCGGACCTGAAATAAGGGGCAAAACATTTCGCGTTTTTCATAAACACAAAGTATCTGTAGTTACCGATGAAATAATTGAGTGGGCAGTAGAAGCTTCCAGTAAACTTGGTTGCTCACCGGTTACCCTAGCTATTGGAATAGGGCGTTCACACTTCGAAGCTACCTCTTTAATGCTTGAATCAATGGTATTTGGAAATCACAATATCCAAAGTGAGATAGAAAAAGAGATTACTATGAGATTGAATAAAAGCAATATAGGGCCACTTGGTCTTGGAGGAAACGCCACTGCTTTAGGTACTTTTATAAAGGTAGGACCACAGAGAGCAAGTGGAGTACGTATAGTAAGCATGCGTCCATGCTGTGGTATTGAGCCAAGAAAAGCGTCCGTTGATTTATAATTTGTAGATATGAAAGTTGTGTTGTATGGATTTGTCAATTTTTCCAATCCTGAGATAAAAGAAAATCTAAATCTTTAAATTGATCCTATTGAATCTATAACCTATAGGGTTTTAAGATCAAAGGAAATGGTTTGATTATGCTAAATTGGAATAGAATATACAAAAGAAAGATGAAGCAATAAAAACACAATGATGCGGTTGATTGATGCATATAGACATTATCAAATATCATAACAATAGAGAGACAATATCCATTGAAATTGGCATAAATTATCCTATTCATAATAAAATCAGACTTATGGACAACAAGGAAAAATACAGATTCGAAGATTTCACCATAGAAAATTACGAAAGAATTATCAATATTGCAGTAGAAAACGGGTTTCAGTTTATTTTACACAAAGATGATTTCAATGAAGATAGAAAAGATGTTATATGGCGACATGATGTTGAGTTTTCTCCAGATGTTGCATTAAAGATGGCTAAAATAGAACATAACGCCGGAGTAAATACAACATATTTTTTTCAATTACATTGCGATTATTACAATATTCTTTCGACCTATAATACAAATATCTTACACGAAATCAAAAATATGGGACACCATATTGGTTTGCACTTTGATGTTCATTACTATTCAATTAAAGCAGTTACTGACCTCGACAAATTTATAAGTCTTGATAGAAATTATTTTGAAAAAGTATTTAATATAGAATTGAACACTTTTTCATTCCACAACACAAATGAGTTTATTTTAAGTTGTGAAAACTATAAATATGGTGGATTAATCAATGTTTATTCTGATTTTTTTAAAAAGAATTACCAATATTGTGCAGACAGTACTGGTATATGGCGTTATGATATTCTAGACAAGGTGCTTTCTGATGATAATGTTAAACATCTACAGGTACTTATTCATGATGCAATGTGGTCAGAAAAGGTTTTATCACCCAAAAAAAGAGTAAAAAAAGCATTTCAGGATAATGCAGATAGGATAAAAAAAATATATGAAAACAGTAAAATATATATTGATGACTAGCAATATATGAATAAAAATTAGGTATATGAAGGAAAAAACTGTATCGATTATTGATATCATTAACTATATTAGACCCCTTATAAAAACTATATATGGTGAAACAGCAGGTTTATTTATAGATAATATCCCTGTACTGGGTAATGAAAACCTAAACTCGTTAAATTGGATAAAAGCCTCTAATTCAACCCCACAGAAAATTGCAGAATCATCTCAATCGAGAGTATTAATCGTTGGTGAAAACGTTGAATATTCTGATGTATTAAAAAAGCAAGGTAAGGTTTTGATAGTAGTTGAGAATCCAAGATTATGTGTAGCGAGAGTTATTAAGCAATTTTTCATTGAAGAGCCTGAAAGTATAATACATAAAAGTTCATATATTGATCCTAAAGCAATAATTGGAGAAAATGTATTTATTGGGGCAAATTCCTCAATTGGTAATTGTGTCATTGGTGACAACGTGCAAATTCATTCGAATGTCACATTATATGATAATGTAATAGTTCATAATAATGTGACAATTCATTCCGGTTCTGTTTTGGGAGTAGACGGTTTAGGATGTGAACGTTTGTCCGATGGAACTCTTGAAAAATTTCCTCATATTGGCAGATTGATTATAGAAGAAAAGGTGGATATTGGAGCAAATTGCCAAATTGCAAAGGGTACATTATCTGACACAATAATTGGATGTGGATGCAAAATTAATGCAGGCTGCAATATAGCCCATAATGTTTTAATAGGTAAAAATGTTTGGATATCACCACATGTAATTATTGGTGGCTCAGCAAAAATAAATGATAATGCTACACTTTTTATCGGTTGTATGATTAGAGATAATAGAACAATCGGTATTAATTCTATCATTGGAATTGGTTCCGTAGTAACTAAAAACGTTCCTGCAGGTGAGACCTGGGTCGGTAATCCAGCTTGCAAACTAAGATAAAATAAGATAACAATGAATGAACTAGAGATCATTTGTATTAATAAAGATTCAACCATTCTATCCGCGCTAGACCGGATGGACAAAATAAAGCGAAAATTGCTTATATTGTCCCATAATGGTAAATTTTATAGTCTGGTTAGTATTGGCGATATACAGCGTGCCATTCTAGCAAAAATTGATTTATCTGAACCAGTTTATAAAATAATAAGAAAAGATATACGTGTAGCGCGTAAATCAGATGATCTGGAAAAAGTAAAGGAGCGAATGCGAATTAAACGGAACGAATTTATGCCTGTAATATCAGATGAAAATGATATTGTTGACATAATATACTGGGACGATTTATTCGATAATGAAGGTCTCCCAAAAAGTATAATCCCTTTAAGTATTCCGGTAGTAATTATGGCAGGAGGTACGGGAACTAGACTTAAACCTATCACTAATGTGCTACCAAAGCCCTTAATTCCTCTTGGTCAAAAAACCATTATGGAGGAAATTATGGATAATTTTTTAAATGTAGGCTGCAATCAATTCTACATTTCAGTAAATTATAAGGCCGAGATGATTCAATACTATTTCGAAAATTTAAACAATAGAGACTATCAAATTGAATATTTCAAGGAGGATAAACCACTTGGTACGGCAGGTTCAATGTATCTTATTAAAGACAAAATTAACACAACATTTTTTGTTTCTAACTGCGATATTATTATTGACCAAGATCTAGAAGAATTATATAATTATCACAAAAACAACCGAAATAAAGTCACAATTGTATCAGTGTTAAAAAATTATCATATCCCTTATGGAACTATAGAAACTAAAAATAAAGGAATTCTGAAAGGACTAATTGAAAAGCCAAATCTGTTATTTCAAATTAATTCAGGAATGTACATTCTTGAACCCGAAGTATTGGAGTTCATTCCCGAAGACGAGTTCTTACATATCACAGATCTAATTGAAAAATTAAAACAAAAAGGTGAAAGAATTGGTGTATTTCCTGTAAGTGAAGGTTCTTGGAAAGATATAGGCAATTGGGACGAATATTTGCAATACATTGAAAAAAAGATATAATGGATAATCGTTCCGGGAATAAAAAAATCGCCAAAAATACTATTACATTGTATATTCGAATGGGTATTACAATGATTATCACTTTCTTGACTACACGCGTAACTTTAGAAATACTCGGAATTGAAGATTATGGACTTAATAACCTTGTAGCTAGTTTCGTTTCCTTATTTAGTTTCATTAATGGCTCCATGGGTACAGCAGTACAAAGGTTTTACTCCATAGAGATTGGAAAGAATGATGAAAAAAATTTATCTCGTGTTTTTGGTACCGGAATGTACCTTCATTTAATTGTTGCAATAATAACACTGCTAATTGCAGAGATTTTCGCGATTTTTTTTCTTCACAAATTAAACATACCTCCGGAAAGAATCTTCGCCGCTCAGGTAGTTTTTCACATTTCGACTATTTCCTTGGTAATAAATATTCTAAATGTACCTTATTCTGCGTTATTAAAAGCACGCGAGGAGTTTTCGCGAATTGCCGTTTTAGATATTATTCAAGCATTTCTAAGATTGGGAGTTCTTTATTTACTTTATACCATAAATTATGACAAATTGATTGTATTATCAGTATTAAATTTTGGAGTAACGTTGTTTTATGTAATATCTATAACACTCATTTCCAGAAAATATAGAGAAACAAAATTTCAAATTATACGAGATAAAGAATATGTTAAGAGGATGCTCAATTTTGTTACTCTGTTGTTATTTACGGTACTTGTATCTTTAGTCAATAAACAGGGAATTGTAATTTTAGTCAATTTGTTTTTCGGACTTGCAATAAATGCTGCTTATGCAATAGCATCTCAAGTTTCTCATATGATTGAGACTTTTGCAATGAATTTTAAACAGTCTGTTGTACCTCAATTGATGCAATCTTATGGTGCAAATGATATGGCCAGAATGAATGGTTTAATGTTTTTAGGAACAAAGATTACATTTCTTCTCATGATGTTTATATCAATTCCAATTATTTTCGAAGTAAAATATATTCTAAATATTTGGCTTAAAGCTCCTCCTGAATATGCCTCAATTTTTACAATATTATTGGTTATAAGTGTAAATATCAATGTTTTCTCATATTTTGTTTATCAAGGAGTTCATGCTTCAGGAAAAATTAAGAAACAACAAGTGCTCACTTCTGTATCATACCTTTTAAGTTTCCTTTTTGTTTATATAGCATTTAAACTAAAAGGTAATTTTTATTATGCAGGTTATATACCTATTGTTTTTTCTATTGTTAGGAATATAATTATAATTTTCAGTGCTAAAGAGACCATAAACTTCAATGTGAAGTATTATATAAAACAGGTTATAATTCCTTGTCTTGTACTTGTGGTGTTATTATCTATGGGTAGTGCTGTGGTTATTTCATTTTTTAATGTTTCAATTTACAGACTATTGTTTGTTTTTGGACTGAATTGTATATTAACTGTTGCGCTGGGTTATTATTCTTTACTTACTCGAGAAGAGAGAAAAATGCTGTTAGGCTTATTTAAAATAAATAAAGACAGCAGAGTATAAGGAAGATGTTTGGGAATAAACAAAATAATATTAAAGTTATATATCAACATTTTTTTAATATATATGATTAGTCTTTTGCGATTGGATTTTTACATTTATCACAGTTTGTCTGATTATGAAGGTAGTTTATATTCTAAGGGAATAAAACGTCAAGAAAAGTATTTGAAGGTTTTAGCAACTGCTCATTTTAGTTCAGATGTGGTTTTAAAAGGTAATAGTGAATGCTCTAGTGTGAAATTTCACAAGTGTAGGTATAAAGGAAGTAACTTTTTTACAAAAGCCTTAAATCTTATGGATGTATATTGGAATAACTTGAAATGTATTAGAGACTACAAATCAGACTTAATTCAGATTTCTCTAACAGCAAGCCACATAAGGTTTCTGTTTATTTTTATATTTCCGCTTTTATTTCCCAAAAAGAAATTTTTTTTACGTTTGACTACTCCTGCCGTTAATAAAAGTAAGATAGTTAGAAATTTTCTTGATTTAATTGTCTCTTTAAATATCATTACTTACAAATATGTTGGAAGTTCGACAGATAATAATCGAAAAAAACTATGGATTCCAGATAAAAAATATATTCCTTTGATTGGTGCAGGAATAGACCTTGGATTCAAAAATAGAAATTTTAACAATTTCAATTTAGTATATTTAGGTACATTATATTCAAGAGAGATTTGGAAATCAGTCAGAGGTTTAGTATTATTTATGAAAGATAATCCTATCATTCGGGTGACATACGATATTATTGGAAAGGGGCCGGCAAAAGACACATTGGAGTTAATAAATGAGATAAAAAATAACAATCTTGAGAACGTGGTTACATATCATGGTTTTCTTCCAGACATTGAAGTTGAAAAAATAATAGAACGTTGTGATTTCGGAGTCGCTTATGTCCCCGTGAATGACTATTTTCAAAATGACAGTGGAAAAACTATTGGATACGCATTATCGGGCATGGCAACAATTGCTACAGCAAACAAATTCCGAAGCGAATGGGTCAATGAAGAGGTTGGAATATTGTGTGAAGATAATCCAGAAAGTTTTTCAAAGGCATTGAAAGAATTATATGATAACAGAGGCAAATATGATTCGAGGATTATTAAAGACCATTTTCACCAATTTTCGGAAGACTATGTTATGCAACACTCTTATATTCCCGCGATTAGAGAAATTATAGAGTTTTACTAATTTTCTAAGATGACACAGAGCATTATTGTATACGGGATTCTGGTAATCTCTTTAATTTTATTAGGACTAGTAGCAAAAATCAATTATAAAGAAACCGGAAAAAAAAGACAATTTTGGTGTTGGGAAATTATATCTATATTGTTAATATATTCATTGATATCAGGTATTAGGTATGATGTTGGGGTGGATTATTTAGGTTATTTACAGATTTATCTTGACTCTCAGCACGGAATGTCTGGTTTACATACTTTTGAATTCATATTCGATTACATATTTAATATTTTTTCTAAGTCGGATATTCATTTCTCTTTCTTTTTTGGCTTCTGGGCTTTTATCCAATTATTATTTGTTTTGCTAGCATTCCGAAACAAGAGAAATCTATATCCTTACTTGATACTATGCATGATCCTTCTTCAATATTTTTACCTGTCTGGAGGAATAAGACAAGCTGTTGTTTGTTGTTGTTTCATCTTCGCCACACAGTTTATTACAGACAAAAAACTATTCAAATACCTGATATTTATATCAATATCCATATTTATTCATAAATCAGCAATTTTTTTACTTCCATTATATTTTATTCTTTGTTTTAATAAAGATTTTTTTCCAAACAAATGGATTACAGCAGTCTTGATTTTAGTGACAATCCCTATATCCGAGTTGAGAATATGGGAAAATATACTAACGTTCGATTTTTATCCTTTGTTGGATATTGCAGGATATGAAACATATAATCTTAATAAAGAGGATATTTTAACAACTGGATATGAATTTAGAAAAGGAGGTAGATTTTATATCTCCGTAATTCTTCCGTTACTAGTCGCTCTATATAGTAATAAGCTCAAAGAGTATTATGGTAAAGATTTAATAAACGTATTAAATTTATATTTTATTGGAGCCATAACGGCTATTATTTTTTATTCTAGCGGAATAGTGTTCAGAAGAGTTTTAATGTATTTCTTCTTCTTTGATTTTATTGGAACTGCTTATCTACTTCATTATTTATCTTTATCCCATAAAAATTTTAACTTCATTATTTATGTTTTTGTAACCTTGCTATGTATTCTTTACTTTTATTTTTTCTTGGTTTCTAATCACCACACCCAATATGATTTTTATTGGGATTATATAACATCAATCGAATAACGGTGCGGACAATTGCATTAAATGAAAATACTTTTAATAAATAGTTGCCATTATAGAAGAGGCGGAGCTGATTCTGTATATTTTAATACAGGTGAAATGCTGAAAAAGATGGGACATGAGATTATCTATTTTAGTATAGAGGATGAAAAAAATTTAAAAACTGATAATAAGGAGTATTTTGTCAAGAAAAAGGTAAATATTGATTCAAATTTTGCGAACAAAACCCGAAATTTTTATTCTTATTTCTATAATATTGAAGCAAAGAAAAAGTTAGAGTATTTATTGGAAGCTGAAAAACCGGATTTAGCGCACATACATTTGATTTTTGGCGGTTTAACACCATCAATACTGGTAGCTTTGAAAAGAAAAAAGATTCCAATTGTGCATACCGTTCATGACTACAGAATGATATGCCCTGCTTATACATTTTTGAATGCAAAAGGCGATATTTGTGAACAGTGTAAAAACCGTAAATATTATAATTGTGTAAAAAATAAATGCGGTAAAAATAATCTCAGTATGAGTTTTGTTATGGCCATGGAAATGTATTTCAGAAATATTTTCTTCAAACCGGCGAAGTTTTTTGACGGAATAATGTATGTCAGCAATTTCAGCAGAAAAAAGCATTTTTCTTTTGATGAAAATTTAAGTAAAACAACATCGACTGTTTTATACAATGCCTGTAAAAATGATAATAAATTATGCGAAACAAGTAAACGGGATTATTATCTTTATTTTGGTCGTTTGTCTTATGAAAAAGGATTATTAACGTTGATAAAATCTTTTAAAAGACACAAAGATAAAAAACTAATAGTCGTTGGTTTGGGGCCGCTATATAATGATATAAAAGAGTTAATAAATATCGAGAATTTAAAAAACATCAAATTGCTTGGTTATAAAACAGGAGTTGAATTGTCAGACATAATTGCCAATTCTAAATATGTAATTATTCCGTCTGAATGGTATGAAAATAATCCAATGACCATTATTGAGGCTTATTCCAATGGCGTTCCGGTTATTGGAGCCAATATAGGAGGAATTCCTGAAATTCTGAAGAATAACGTAACCGGGTTTCTTTTTCCTCCCAGGAATGACGAGGAGTTGTCTAATACAATAGAAATCAGTGCAAATATAACTGAAAATGAATACAACGAATTATGTATCAATAGTAAGTCTTTTTTTAATAAGAATTTTTCTGCTGATCAACATTATAATTTACTGATTGATTTTTATAAGAAGGTTATAGAGAAGCATAAAGTTAATTAAGATAAAATCATAAATATGAAGAAAAAAATCTACATTGCCGGTTGTGGCGGTATGTTGGGTGAAGCATTTTACACCCAATTTAAAGATGATTACGAAATTAAATGTACAGATAAGGATATCAATGAAGATTGGTTGTCATTTCTAGATTTCAGAGATTTTGACGCTTATAAAAAAGATGTATTCTCTTTTAAACCTGATTACCTGTTTCATTTAGGAGCTTATACAGATTTAGAATTTTGTGAACAAAATGTAGATGAAACCTATCGTACCAACACGATATCGGTTGAAAATGCGGTGTATATAGCGAATGAGCTTGATATTCCATTATTATACATTTCTACTGCCGGAATTTTTGATGGAAAAAAAGATTTGTATGACGATTGGGATCAGCCTAACCCGCTCGGGGTATATGCTCGGTCAAAATACATGGGTGAACGGCTCGTGTGTGAAAATGCTAACCGTTTTCTGGTCTGTCGTGCCGGTTGGATGATGGGGGCCGGCCCGAAAAAAGATAAAAAATTTATTCAAAAACTGATGAAACAGTTAAAAAATGGCAAAAAAGAGCTATTTATCGTTAATGATAAAGATGGAACACCAACTTATACCCACGACTTTGCAAAAAATGTAAAAGCATTAATCGAAAAGGAATACTGGGGGTTGTATAATATGGTTTGTGGTGGACAGACAAGTCGCTTGGAAGTGACCGAAGAACTTCTTTCAATCCTTGGGTTAAAAGATCAAATTAAGATTAACGTTGTTAGTAGCGATTATTTCAAAGATATTTATTTTGCAGAACGTCCACCTTGCGAAAGATTAGATAATAGAAAATTAAAAATCAGAGGAATTAATTTGATGCAGCATTGGAAAGTTGCGTTAAAAGAATATATTGACAATTATTATCAAGGTTATTTGTAAATGGGCAAGAAAAAAGTTGCAATTGTTGGTACCAATGGTATACCCGCTCAATACGGAGGATTTGAAACCTTGGTTGAGAACATTACATCTGAGTTATCTGATTTATATAGCTTTAAAATATATTGTAGTAAGACTCAGAATTCGAGAATAAATTTTTTTAATAATTCAAATTTGGTTTATATACCACTGAAAGCAAATGGATGGCAGAGTATAATTTATGATATTATCACTCTGTGTGACGCTTCCCTTACCTCTGATATCATTTTGTATTTGGGTCCAGGCGCAGGTTTCACGTTACCAATATTAAATTTTTTTGGAAGAAAAACCATAATAAATCATGGTGGGTTAAACGAATGGGAAAGAGAAAAATATTCTAAATATGAACGCTATATTGCTAAAGCAGGACATAAAATTGGAGCTAGATTTGCGTTATATAATATTTCTGATAATCAAATTCTGAGACAAAGCATTTTGGCTTCCTTTAATATAGATTCTCATGTAATTAAATATGGCGGAGATCACGCCCAAAGAATATTTCCTGACGAATCTTTGCTAAAAAAATATCCATTTCTTATCAATGATTATTACGTGAACATCTCTAGAGCACAAGTAGATAACAATCTACATATTGTGCTTGAATCTTTTAAAGGTATGAAAGATAAGAAGCTTGTGATGATTTCTAATTGGCAAATATCCGATTATGGTAAAATATTAAAGCAAGAATACTACAATAAATATAAAAATATCATATTATTAGATGCTATATATGACAAGCGCGAGATCAATGCTATTCGAGGAAATTCTACTGCCTATATACATAGTCATTCATATTGCGGTACGTCTCCATCTTTAGTTGAAGCTATGTCTTTGGGGTTACCAATAATCAGTTATGATGTTCCAATTAATCATGAAACAACTCAAAAAAAAGCAGTTTTTTTTAAAAATCCAACCGAACTATCGCATATTCTATCGTCTCTTTCAAAAGAAGATTTATTAAAAATAGGTGACAGTATGAAAGAGATTGCAAATCAAGAATATACCTGGAATAAAATATGTGCCCAATATGCTGATTTGTTCGATAGATGCGAATAAAACTTGGAAACATGAAACCATTAGTAGGGCAATTGAACTAAAGCATGATCACAGGGCAAAATGGGTATTGATAGGTGATGGCAGAAAAAAGAATAGGTTTGACGAAGTTTTCCAAAACAATAACTTACCACAAAAGGAATATCCGGAGATGAGATTAATGTGATGCTGGCGGCAGCCGGATTCAACTTCAAAAGGATGATGAACAAATGGAAGTCATCTTTGTGGCACTATTTGAAACTGATCTTTATAATGCTGAAACTACAGCCCAAGTATTTGTTGGGCTGGAATAAATTTACCAACTAAAGAAAAGGGGCTTTTTTAAGGCTCCTAATTTCCTTAAGTAGTGAATAGAGTGATTTAGAATTAGTCATTCCTGCAAAATTGCAGTCTTATATGGCTTGCAGGACGTCCTGTATTAGGGATGATTAATGGGACTGCATCCGACTTAATCAAATTAGCAAATTGCGGTTATACTGTTATAGCTGGGGATTACAAGTCTTTAGCAAAAAATTATTACTCAGAATGTCCTGAAGGATATCAATTCATTTGAAAAATTAGGTAATAATAGTCGGGAATATTATAGTAATTTTTTACAAAGCAAAAATGTATTGAGAATTTACACCATAATAATTATAAACGATATTAATTCAATTAGGAAATGAAGCAATTGGTGAGAAATGTGAAAATAATCGGAACAGGATCCTATGTTCCTGAAGCAATTTATACAAATGAATATTTAGAAACAATATGTCCAACTGACGCCCAATGGATATACGAAAATGTTGGCATAAAAGAGCGACATATTGCCAGTAAAGATCAAGCTACAAGTGATTTGGCTGCTATCGCTGGGCAAAAAGCAATTGAAGATGCAGGATTGCGAAATGAAGATATTGAATTAATTATCGTTGCCACAGCAACCCCTGACAGGAAAGCTCCATCAACAGCAGCATTTGTACAACACAAATTAAATGCTTACAACGCTGCTGCATTCGATTTAGCTGCAGTGTGTAGTGGTTTCTTATTTGGTATGTCGGTTGCTTCGCAATATATTGCATCTGGAGTATATAACAACGTACTAGTGATCGGAGCTGATACTTTTTCAAAAATAACTGATTGGACTAAAAGAGATGCAATTTTTTTTGGGGATGGTGCAGGAGCCGCAGTAGTTAGTGCTGGGAATGTAACTGAGGGTTTTTTGGCATACAGACTGTATACGGACACCTCAAATGAAATGCTGGGATTTACTGTTCCGGGAGGTGGTTCAGAGAAGCCTCTGGCAATAGATACTATTGATGAACAATATTTTCAAATGAACGGTAAAGCTGTATTTGTATCAGCTACCTACGCGTTGCCGAGGGCAATCAATCAGGTTTTAAGTGATACAGGGCTTAGCATTGAAGATATTGATATGATGATCCCTCATCAGCCGAGTATTCGTATTTTACAAAAAACAGCAAAAATAATTGGTTTGCCTTTTGAAAAGGTTAAGACCAATATGGATAGATATGCTAACACTTCAGGTGGTACTATTCCTATATTACTTGATGAAGTAAATAAATCAGGTAATATTAAGAGAGGTGATATAATTCTTTTTGCCGCAGTTGGTAGTGGGTGGACATATGGTGCATCCATCATAAAATGGGCATAAAATGATAATCATAACAGGCGCTTCTAGAGGTATAGGTAAGTTTCTATATGATAATTATAAGCCTAAAAATATTCTTTACGGAACATATCTTTCTACAAAACCCGATTTTGTAGAAGATAACGATCACTTTTTTCAAGTTGATATATCGGACTATGAATCTGTAGCTCATTTTATAGATTCAATCCAAGAAAAACTTTCAAATATTATTTTAATAAATTGTGCAGGCATATCTTATAACGCTTACACTCATAAATCAGATCCAAAAAAATGGAGGAACGTAATAGACACTAATTTGACAGGAACATACAATATGATTCATGTAATTCTTCCTTTCATGAGAGATCAGAATTATGGTAGGATTATTAACTTTTCATCTGTTGTAGCCCAAAAAGGTACACCTGGAGTTAGTGCATATGCTGCATCAAAAGCCGGTTTATGGGGATTGACCCGTTCGTTAGCGCAAGAAAACGGAAGGAAAGGAATAACGGTAAATAATATTAACCTTGGCTATGTTTCATTAGGAATGGGTGTTGAACAAGTTCCACAATCTTTTCAAGAAATCATAAAAGAGCAAATTCCTTCGAAACAATTTTGTGACCCCATTGATATACTAAATACAGTTGATTTTCTTATAAATACACCCTATATTAACGGAACATCTATAGATTTAAATGGAGGATTGATTTAATGTTTGATATTCAATTTGAAAAGTTTAATTACTCACATGATTTAGCGGAGCAGAGGAAACTCTTTATGGAGTGCTTCCCTGAAACTATTGGGACGCCAGTCACTACTAGTAAACACTATGAATGGAAATTTAAATCATTCCCAAATTGTATCAAAGAAAAATCATATGAATATGTGGTAAAGTTAGATAATGAGATCATTGGTTACTATGGTGCAATTCCTTATGAATATTATATAAAAGGTGAGAAAAAAACAGTTGCGATGGTGTGTGATGTCATGACAGGCGTCAAAGCAAGAGGAAAGGGTGTTTTTACAAAACTCGGAAAATATTCAATTGAACAATTTAGAAAGGAAGGGATATCATTTTCAACTGGCTATCCGATACGGCCAGAAGTAATCCCTGGTCATCGAAAAGTTGGATGGACTTTTCCTTTTCAAGTTCCAATGTATGGTAAATTTTTGAAACTTAATTCATTTCTTCATGCACGTAGAAAATCATTTCTTATTCCTTTTGCAAATATTGTATTAAAAGCTTATAATGGTTTTTTTAACTTAACTATTAAGTCGCATTATCATATTGATATTGAGAAGTATAGCTCTTTGCAATTAGACGAGATTATTGGATTAAATGAATTTATAAAGGAATGGAATCAGGAAACACCTATATCATTGAATAAAAGTATTAATTTTTTAAAATGGAGATTAGGTGCGCCGGGGAAGAAATATGAAATTATTATCCTTAGAGATAATAGAAATAAAAAAATTGTTGGATACTCTATAGCAAGAGAAATTCAAAAAGAAGGTGTTCCCTGTTTAGGAATTTTGGACTTTTGTTTATTGAAGAATACAACGAAATTTTCAAATTTATTACTTCAGGAAATTGAAAGCACAGCAAAAGCGTTTAGTTGTGAATTAATCTTGATGATGATGTTAAAACATAAAGCAAACGATTATAAGATTACAAGATACGGTTTTTTAAAGACTCCTTTTCCCTTTTCATTCATTTTAAAACAGTACGATGACTCACTCAGTACATCCTTTTTAAATGACGAGAAGAATTGGGCTTTAATGTGGATTGATTCTGATGATTTGTAATATGAATATCCTTACTTTCGACATTGAAGAGTGGTTCCACCTTCTTGATAACGCTTCAACAAAAACTGAGAAAGAGTGGGAAACTTATCCTTGTCGTATTAATGAAAATATGGACAGGATCTTTGATATACTGGAGCGTCATAATCAAAAAGCAACATTCTTTATTATCGGATGGATTGCCAAACGTTATCCTGATATAGTAAAACGTATTAATAATAAAGGATATGATATCGGGTTTCATACAAATTCACACCAGTTGATTTTTGATCAGACTCCTGAGGAATTCCATGAAGATTTAGTGACAGGATTGGGCTACATAGAAAATATCATCGGAAAGAAAATAACCGCTTTTCGCGCTCCTGGATTTTCGTTGACGGAAAAATGTAACTGGGCTTTTGAGATACTCGCCGAACAAGGAATCGTATATGACAGTTCGGTGTTCCCTCTCCGACATGCCCACGGCGGATACCCCTCTTTTCCCAGTATCGCCCCGGCTCTGATCAAGACAAACAAAGGAGATATAAAAGAATTCCCTATCAATGTGGGGAAGTTTTTAGGGAGATCGATGGTTTTTACGGGAGGTGGTTATTTCCGGCTTTTTCCTTATTGTATGATTAAACATCATACAAAAAAATCATCATATATCATGTCTTATCTACATCCCCGTGATATGGACGCCGGGCAACCCGTGATTGCTGACTTATCCATAGCACGAAAATTCAAGTCATACGTTGGGCTGAAATATGCTGCGGTAAAATTTGAAAAATGGATTACAGATTTTACATTTACAGACATTCATACGGCATCAGACAACATTGAGTGGAGTCAGGTTCCAGTTGTTGATTTAAGAAAAAAAACAGGAGAAACAATTTGTTGATATAGCTGTTTTTCGTTGTACGCAAGGCAGGCTAAAAGAGAATAAAAGCGGCATACGGTTATTTATCAGGGTCTGGGAGGGAGTCTGGATGTCTATACGGGACATGTGGAACGTGCGCCCCGCTGGTGGATCGACCACAACCTGGAATTTGCTTACCGGCTCATAAAGCAACCGAAGCGTATAGTCCGTCAGATCCATCTTATCCGCTATGCGTATTGGCTGGCAACAAGAAAATTATAACTTATTTCCATTATACAGGATAGTTATGGGAGTTACTCTGCAAAAAGCGGCTGAAATAATGGGCTGCTCCCGTCCGTTCGTGGTAAAACTGCTGGAAGAGGGCAAAATTGAATATACGCAGACCGGCAGGCATATCAGGATTAAACTCGGGAATGTTTTAAAATACAAACAACAAATGAAGAAAGAACAGAAGAAGCATTTGGTCGATATCATGAATTTTGATAAAGATGTAGGATTGTATGATCTCTAGTGACCGAATTATTGCTGTTTTGGACCCCAGCGCGATTTATCCGGGAATTGTCAGGGATCTGTTTTTTTGGTTTGCCCATTATGACTTGTACACGCCAAAATGGGGCAGGCATACCTTCGATGAATGGAAAGAGGCAATGCAAAAAAAAGGGGTTCCACCCGAAGAATCGGAAAGAAGAGTCCGTAAAGCTGATCAGGCTTTTCCGGATGCGTTGGTCCAGCATTACGAAGGGCTGATGAAGCACTTAAGTCTACCGGACGAGAAAGACCGCCATGTGTTGGCCGTCGCCATTAAAATCAATGCGCATATTATCGTTTCTAATAATATTACCCATTTTCCCAAACAGATACTGGATATGTTCGGTATAAAAGTAAAGACAGCGGATGACTTCTTGGCGGATATTATCGAATCGGAATCAGAAACAGCTATCCGGGCTTTCACAGACATGGTTTCCATAAAAATCAATTCCCGTCCGGATAAATCAGGTAAAGTTATCTTCTGTCCGCAATAGTCGCTCAAAAACTTGATAGAGTAAAAAATCAATAAATACTTGTGTAACGAGAATAAAATCATTACTTTTGCAAACTTTTTCACCGGACTACGGGAAAAAGGGAGATAATAGTAATAATAAATTCAAAGAGAGCAAAATGCCAAAAATGAAGACTAATTCCGGTGCCAAAAAGAGGTTCGCCC
>ENA-UOOI01000916-UOOI01000916.1-fermentation-metagenome-genome-assembly--contig:-NODE-916-length-34267-cov-4.034432_pt1 | contig 34267 bp, 27 predicted proteins | sample MGYA00245779_ERZ724027 | MGnify/ENA primary metagenome ERZ724027 (study PRJEB28704, sample SAMN03018318) | fermentation metagenome | biome: anthropogenic terrestrial biome; feature: soil; material...
CTTCCGATCTAGGGGAGAATTATAGGCAGGGAAGGGCGCAATATCCGTACCCTGGAAACTCTTACAGGAGTGGACTTGATTATCGATGACACACCGGAAGCGGTAGTGCTGTCTTCATTTGACCCAATCAGACGAGAAGTGGCACGTATCGCATTAGAGAAATTAATTGTTGATGGACGAATTCATCCGGCTCGCATTGAGGAAATGGTTACAAAAGCACAAAAAGAAGTGGATGCAACGATTCGTGAAGAAGGCGAAGCGGCGACTCTTGAAGTCGGCGTACATGGCATTCATCCTGAATTGGTCCGCCTCTTAGGCCGTATGAAATTCCGTACCAGCTATGGACAGAATGCATTGAAGCATTCAATTGAGGTGGCACAGCTGGCAGGCTTGCTTGCCGGTGAGGTAGGAGCAGATGTGCGCTTGGCAAAGCGTGCAGGACTGCTGCATGACATTGGAAAATCCATTGACCATGAAGTAGAGGGATCCCATATTCAGATTGGTGTTGATCTCTGTCGTAAGTACAAAGAGCCTGCGATTGTTGTTAATGCGGTGGAATCCCATCATGGTGATGTAGAACCACAGTCTCTGGTTGCATGTCTCGTACAGGCTGCAGATGCTATTTCAGCAGCTCGGCCGGGAGCGAGAAGAGAGACATTGGAAACATATACAAACAGATTAAAACAGTTAGAAGATATTACAAACTCTTTTCAGGGAGTGGACAAGTCTTTTGCTATTCAGGCAGGTAGAGAAGTCCGTGTTATGGTGATACCAGATCAGATCAATGATGACGAGATGGTACTTTTGGCGAGAAGTATTTCAAAACAGATTGAGGCAGAGTTGGAATACCCAGGACAGATCAAAGTGAATGTAATTCGCGAAAGCCGCGTAACAGACTACGCGAAATAAGTAATTTTCTTTAGTAAACATAAAAGGTTGTGATTTTCATCAAAAAAAGATGAAGATCATGACCTTTTCGTTTGCGCGAGATTGATTCCCATGTATAATGATCTCAAAAGCACAAATGATAAAAGAAAAGTGTAAACAGGAAAATCTGAAAGGGCCAAAGACATGAAGAAAAAAATATTGATTTTAAATACCGGAGGGACGCTTTCCTCTGTGGAAAGCGAAGAGGGCCTGGTTCCGGGACTTAGCAGTCAGAAGATTCTTGGAAAGATGCATATGGTAGCTGAAGATATTGAAGTGGAAATGAAAGATTACAGTTCTGTGGACAGTGCGAATATATTTCCCGAAGACTGGGCAAAGCTTGCCAAAGTGATCGCGGATGAATATGAGAAGTATCAGGGGATTGTGGTAATTCATGGGACCGACACACTTGCCTATACGTCATCTATGCTGACTTTTATGCTTCAGAATATTCCGATTCCGGTGGTGGTTACCGGAAGCCAGCTTTCGATTTCTCATCCGGTAGCGGATGCGATGGAGAACTGCCGATGTGCGATTCACATGGCGGCGAGTGGTTATCCAGGGGTTTTTGTGGCATTTAACCGGAAGGTGATCTTAGGATGCAGAGCATCCAAGGTCCGTACGGTGAGCTTTGATGCGTTTGAGAGCATTAACTATCCGAACGTGGGAGAGATCAGCTCACTGGGTCTTCACATTGATGAGAATCAGATTCCGTCCAGAAAGGGGATTTTCCGTCCGCAGATGAATTATTCGGAGAAAGTATTCATGTTGAAGCTTTATCCTGGAATCGATCCCGGCATTTTGGGTTTTTTGCAGCAGCAAGGTTATCGCGGGGTCTACATCGAAGGATTCGGACTTGGCGGAATGCCGTTTCTTCATCAGAATTTTATAGCATCTGTGGAAAAGGTAATTAAACAGGGTATGGTGGTGCTGGTCGGAAGCCAGTGCCGATATGAGGGAAGCAACCTGTCTGTCTATGAGACGGGACGTAAGGCACTCAAAGGAGGCGTTTTTCAGGCCTACGACATGACTGCAGAGACAGCCGTCACAAAATTTATGTGGGTGCTTGGACAGTCACAGAATCATCACGAGATGGAAGAGTATTTTCTTATGGATCTCGCCGGAGAAGTGAGCATTCCAAAGTGAGATCATCGATGGCCGGTCGGGCTTTCTTCTCATGTTTTTCTTTACAGGCAAGATATAACAGGGTATGATTAATCTGTGAGATTTATCACGCGGTGCGGAACAATCCGTGTATTATAATAAGAGGAGGTATCGTAGTGAAACGTTCTAAGATTAATGCTTGTATTAAGGACATGGAAAGACTGGTAAGGGAGAATGGATTCCATCTTCCGCCATTTTGCAGCTGGACACCAAAAGAATGGGAAGACAAGGGCCATGAGTATGACGAGATTCGTGACAACATGCTCGGATGGGATATCACAGATTATGGCCTGGAAGACTGGGACAAGGTAGGGTTCGCTCTGATTACGCTGCGTAACGGAAATCAGAATAATCCCAAATACAAAAAAGTATACGCAGAGAAATTACTGATGTTGAAAGAAGGACAGCATTCTCCCATGCATTTTCACTGGAAGAAATCAGAGGATATTATCAACAGAGGCGGCGGAACGATGATCATTCACGTCTATAACGATGATGGCAATGAGGAACTTGCCGACACGGATGTCTGCGTGAATTCCGACGGCAGATCTTACTATGTGCCTGCGGGCACAGGTGTTGAGCTAAAACCTGGGCAGAGCATCACCTTGTGGCCTCATCAATACCACGATTTCGATGTCAAACCGGGGACTGGCGATGTCCTGATTGGTGAGGTTTCCATGTGTAACGATGACAATACAGACAACCGCTTCAATCCGCCGGTCGGCCGTTTTCCAAAGATTGAAGAGGACGAAGAGCCATACCGTCTCCTTTGCTTTGAATATCCCAAAGCCAGAGAATAACTAAAACTGACTGTAAGCGTGGCAAACCCATTCTGTCAGGATGAATGCAATGCTGCTTTTCGATATTCGCCAGGCGTACAGCCAAACTGACTTTTAAAAAGACGGTTAAAATGATTAATGTTCTGAAATCCGGATTCGAGAGCAGCTTGCTTGATTGTAACAGCATCATTGCTCATCAGGTATTTTGCTTTGGAAAATCGAGCTTGTATAAGTTCTTCCTTAGGTGAACAGTGGAAGAAATCCTGGTAATAGATATAGAGCTGGCTCTTTCCGATATGCAGAATCTTACATAGCTGTTCGATGGTCCAGTTCTGTTCACAGTTCCCCAGCATCTGTCCGCGAAGCGCCAGAAGCTGGGGATATATATTCTGATGCTGTTTTGTCGGCACGGACTCCTGACACTGCCCGCGGTGAAGAAGGATCAGAAGCTGTCGGATATAAAGTTCCATCATAGTTTCAGAAAAGGTCATCTGACTTAGGAACTCCTGATAGATCTGCTTTAGCAGCCAGTTCAGCTCGTCCGTGTTGTATGGATAAAGTATATCATTTAGCCGGATATCATATTGATCTACAATTTTACGGTCACAGCTGAAATGAACATAGCTGTTGAAGAACTCTTTATCTGCCCGATAATTTTGATACTGTCCGGGAGAGTAGAGGATACATGCTCCTGATCTCACTTTTAACGCAGAGCGGCCTGGAAAGCGAAAAGTCATCGGAGCAAGGACTAAAAGGAAGAGATAGCTAGCTGTTCCAGACGGACGATAGATCAACTCACAGTCAGGATTGTGTGTGTGATATCCGCAATAATCAATTGAAATCATAAGAACTCCTTTCTGCAACTGTAAGCAGATGAAATATCTGCAAATAGTTTTTGCATAAAACATAAAAAATATCCAAGACCTGAGAAAAGAATAACAGAACCGGAAGAAATGTCAATATTAAAAGAAATTAGGTAATTGATACCAAGAGTCGAAAAGAGTATGCTGTTCATGCTTGCATGAAAAAGCATACAAAGAAGAGAGAGGGCAGAGGATGAAAAAATCAAACTTATTTATTGACAAACACTTTAAAGTTGCAGAAGTAGACAAGAGGATCTACGGATCCTTTATCGAACATCTCGGACGGGCTGTGTATGGAGGAATCTATCAGCCGGAAAGTGCCTTTTCGGACGAACAGGGATTCAGGACAGATGTCGCAAAACTGATTACCCGGCTGGATGTTCCGGTTGTACGTTATCCGGGAGGAAATTTTGTATCTGGATATCACTGGGAGGACGGCGTAGGACCAAAAGATGAACGCCCCAGAAAAACGGATCTGGCATGGAATGTCATCGAGACGAATCAATTCGGATTGAATGAATTCATGGACTGGACAAAAAAAGCAAATACAGAGGCCATGATGGCGGTAAATCTTGGAACTCGGGGTGTGGATGATGCAAAAAACATTGTGGAATACTGCAATCTCAAGGGCGGTACGTATTACAGCGATCTGAGAAAAAAACACGGCTATCAGAATCCTCATGACATTAAACTGTGGTGTCTGGGCAATGAGATGGACGGTCCGTGGCAGATGGGACATAAGACGGCACCGGAATATGGCAGGATCGCCGCTGAAGCCGGCCGCATCATGAAGATGGTGGATCCGTCGATTGAACTTGTGGCATGCGGAAGTTCATCCCTTACGATAGATACGTTCGGTACCTGGGAGGATACGGTTCTTTCAGAAGCTTATGACATGATAGATTATCTTTCCCTTCATCAATATTATGGGAATCAAGATAATAACACACCAGATTTTCTGGCCAACACAGTTGCCATGGATGAATTCATCAGTTCCGTTGTATCCATCTGTGATGCGGTAAAAGCAAAAAAACGCAGACATAAGAATATCAACCTGTCGTTTGATGAATGGAATGTATGGTACCATTCCCATGAACAGGATCAGAAACTGGAGCGTTGGTGCGAAGCACCTCATCAGCTGGAGGACATCTATAATTTTGAAGATGCACTGTTGGTTGCCGGGATGATGATCACGATGCTTATGCATGCAGACCGTGTGAAAATTGCATGTCTTGCGCAGCTTGTCAACGTCATCGCACCGATTATGACCTCAGATACAGGGGCGTGGAAACAGACCATTTATTATCCTTTTGAGCTGATTAGCCGATATGGCCGTGGTACAGTCTTAGGCACACTTTCTGATGCACCGTGTTATGAGAGCTCTCACGGAGACGCGCCGTATCTCGATGCAGTCTGCATTATGGATGAGGAACAGAGTGCTCTGACAATCTTTGCAGTGAACAAAGACCTGACGGATTCTATGGAACTCTCCTGTGATCTTCGTCAATTTGAGGGATATCAGGTGAAGGAACATCTTGTGCTGACAAATCCGGATCTGAAGGCTGTCAATACAGAAGAACATCCCGATTGTGTAGTACCTGTAAAAACTCAGAATGCAAAAGTGACGGATGGTATTTTACATGCCTTACTTTGCGACAAGAGTTTTCATGTAATCCGTCTGGAAAGGTAAATTGGAGTGAAAGTATGAAGAGTATCATTGAAGATATAAAGAATAAAGACTTTAAAAGAGTATATCTGCTTTATGGAGAGGAAACATATCTGAAGATTCAGTTTCGGGACAAACTGTGTCATGCACTGAATCAGGAAGATACAATGAATTATTCCGAATTTGAGGGAAAAGGTCAAAACGAAGGTCAAATCATAGATCTGGCTGAGACGATGCCTTTTTTTTCAGATCACCGTCTCATTCTTTTGCAGGATACGGGATTCTTTAAAAATAAAGCAGATCGGATGGCGGACTATATGGCCGAACTTCCGGATTATATCTGCATGATATTCGTGGAGAGTGAAGTTGACAAACGCAGCCGTATGTACAAGGCTGGCAGGAAATACGGAAGAACTGTAGAATTCGTGAGCCAGGATGAGAAAACACTTGCCAGATGGGTTTTGGGAACGCTAAAAAGAGAAAACAAGAAGATCACAAAGTCTGATCTGGATCTGTTTTTTACGGTGACGGGCACAGATATGGGAAATATAGAAAGAGAACTTGAAAAACTGATCTGTTACACAATGGGAAGAGACGTAATCACAGACAAGGACATCAAAACGATATGTACCGCCCAGATCACGAATCAGATCTTCGATATGGTCCGGGCAGTGACAGCGAAACAGCAGAAAAAGGCACTGGATCTATACTATGATCTTCTTTCGTTAAAAGAATCGCCCATGAAAATTCTCGCACTGATCGCAAGGGAATTCCATATGATGCTGCAGGTGAAAGGCCTGCAGCTTGAAGGAAGTGATATCCATACAATCGCCGAACGAACAGGTCTTCGCGATTTTGTGGTAAGAAAGTATCTGCCTATGACACGCAGCTATTCCATGGAGCAGCTGCGTGCCGCCATGGATGACTGTATTACAACTGAGACAGATGTGAAGACAGGGCGGCTTTCGGATGCCATGAGTGTGGAACTGCTGATTATCCGGTTTAGCTCGAAAAAGTCATATTAATGCCTTCAGAAATTGTGTAACTGAGACGTTTGATTGTCTCGTCGATATCTTTTGGGGTTACGAACATAGACATCAGCGAAGGGCTTATGATTTCGCCTAAGAATTCCTGAATCTCGGATTCTTCCAGAGCTTCCAATAAGTTGGAAACGGCATCATGGACGATCGTCCCGGCATCTACCACGGTGGGAATGCCAATTCCAATAACGGGAATGCCAAGCGTTTCTTTTGTGAGAGCACAGCGGTAATTCCCCACGCCAGAACCGGGACTGATTCCGGTGTCAGTCAGTTGTATCGTGCAGTTTAGACGTTTGGTATTGCGGGCCGCCAGAGCATCGATGACAATGACGGAGTCCGGCTTTGTCTTTGCTATGACACCCTGGAGGATTTCCATCGTCTCCATTCCGGTTTGGGCCATAACACCCGGTACCAACGCACTGATCATCGGGGCACCTTTTGTGCCGGGACCGGCGTATCCGTATTCACGTACAAGATGTCGGGTAATATGCAGATTATTGATGACATCGGGGCCAAGGGCATCCGGGGTGATTTCCTGATTTCCAAGTCCTACGACAAGGACGGAATTTGGATGGGCGGGCAGCAGTTTTTTTAAATGACGCGAAAGTTCTACAGAGATTTCTCGGTGGTAATCGTCGTCATCTGCTGTCATAGAAGGAGCTTCCATCGTGATATAGGTGCCAATTGGTTTTTCCATCAGATGTGCCCCATGTTCAGTTTCGATTTTTACCCAAGTGGTACGAAGATCTTTAACCTTATTATAATGTTTTCGGATCTTAACGCCGGGTATCTCTACGTTGTCTTTTTCGTATTTTTCACCATTCTCCATGACAAGATCGGTTCGCACTTTGTACTGATTCATTTGGATCGTCTCCTTTGCAGGTCTTTTTAAGGCTTATCTTATCTTTTGCATTTTTCATTTAAATATGTATTGACAATGACAGATAAAAAGTATAAGATAAATTAGTATGTTCGTCGGAGTGTCCGTGTCTGCCCCGACGGCAAAGATAAAAATGATATCAGGTATACAGGAGGTGTAACTTTGGCAAATATTAAATCATCGAAGAAGAGAATTCTGGTAGCACAGACAAGAACAGAAAGAAATAAAGCAGTCAGATCTGCTGTAAAAACTTCGATTAAGAAAGTTGAAACAGCTGTTGAGGCAAAAGATAAGGCTGCTGCCCAGAGCGCACTTACAGCCGCAATTTCGACAATCGAAAAGGCAGGTTCGAAGGGCGTTTATCATAAGAACAACGTATCCAGAAAAGTTGCACGTTTGAGCAAGGCTGTAAACTCAATCGCATAACGCATAAATAGATAAAACAGATAAAATCAGAGGTTTCCATTCATACCGTCATGTGAATGGGAGCCTCTTTCTGATTGGCCGGGCTTCCAACGTCATGAGAATGAATCTGCAGGTATCAACTTACACTCCATGCATAAACTATATACAGGGGGTGAGAGGTTGGACAATAATGACAAAGGGACGGGGACAGTGGTGATTATCATACTGGCAGTGATTGCGTCGGTTTTAGTTTACAGAAGTTTTAAAGTTATCTCATCCGGCGGATTTGACAGAGGAAAAGAGATTATCTCTTCTGCGTACGAGCAGGCACAGAAACTGGCAGTCAAAGTTTACCTGCCGCAAGTTTATTATGACGAAGATAATCCGGGCAGCGGAGATTTTATTGAACATGTGGCTCAGACCGCAAAGGAGCAGATTCCGGGAATGGGTGTGAGTCAGAAAAAAAAGACGGAGGATGAGATGGCCATCGAGGATGCCTCTACCAAAAAAGCAATCATAGATGAAAATAATAAGGCTATCCAGACAAAGATGACTGCAGAAAATCAGCAAAAAGTACAAGATGACGAACAGAAAAAGCAGGAAGAGGAGCTCAAGAAAAAGCAGGAAGAAGAGGCAGCGAAAGCGAAAGAAGAGGCGGCGAAGGCAGCCAGTTCCATTAATATTATAAACCCCATACCTTTAGACTCGCTGAGGGACTTTAATTATCTCGTAAAAAACTACTTTGTTGTCGATAATAATACGACAGCTGAAAAATCTCAGATTAATGTAGACGAATTCTGGTCAAAGGATATGAAGATCACAAAAGATCCGTCTGTTCCGCAGATTCTGATCTACCATACCCATTCTCAGGAGACATTTGTGGATTCGGTGCCTGGTGATGCGAATACCACTGTGGTGGGCCTTGGAAATCTTCTGACATCGATTCTTCAGGATACCTATGGCTATCAGGTAATTCATCTGACCAATACTTTTGACCTTGTGGACGGAAAAGAAGAGAGAAGCAGAGCTTATGATTATGCGCTTCCTGTCGTTGAGCAGACTTTACATGACAACCCATCTATTGAAGTGGTGATTGACCTGCACAGGGATGGTGTAAAGGATTGGCAGCATATGGTCACTGAGATTGATGGAAAGCCAACAGCACAGATTATGCTTTTTAACGGAGTTTCCCGCACGAAGATGAACGGCGACAACCCGTCACTTCCCAATCCCTATATCAAAGACAATCTGGCATTTTCTTTTCAGCTGGAACACATGGCAAACCAGTGCTATCCGGATTTTACCCGCTGTATCTATCTAAAAGGACTGCGATACAACCTGCACGTGCGCCCAAAATCCATTCTGCTGGAGGTGGGAGCTCAGACCAATACATTGGAAGAAGTGAGAAATGCTATGGAACCTTTCGCAAAAGTGCTTAATTCCGTTCTGGATGGGACGAATAAAACACTGCAGTGAGTGCAGAGGCAAAGAAGAGTGACAAAAGCCCCTCATCTGTGGTATTATGTAATTTGTAAAGACACATTTCAGGAGGATGAAATACTTGGCAGTTATAGATCAAAAGAATATACGGAACTTTTGCATTATTGCGCATATTGATCATGGAAAATCCACGCTTGCTGACCGGATTATTCAGATGACTGGTTTGCTGACCGAACGTGAGATGCAGTCTCAGGTGTTGGATAACATGGAACTTGAGAGAGAACGTGGAATCACAATCAAAGCGCAGGCAGTCCGGACCATATACAAGGCAGAGGATGGACAGGAATACATTCTGAATATGATAGATACCCCAGGGCATGTGGATTTTAATTATGAAGTTTCCAGGAGTCTTGCTGCCTGCGACGGGGCGATACTCGTGGTAGACGCTTCTCAGGGGATTGAGGCTCAGACTCTTGCAAATGTCTATCTGGCTCTGGATCATAATCTGGATGTGTTTCCGGTGATCAACAAGATTGACCTGCCCAGTGCTGAGCCGAATCGAGTGATCGCAGAGATCGAGGATGTGATTGGAATCGAAGCGCAGGGATGCCCTGAAATTTCGGCAAAAACAGGATTAAATGTTAATCAGGTTCTGGAAGAGCTTATAAAAAAAGTTCCGGCCCCCGGCGGGAACAGAGATAATCCTCTCCAGGCACTGATCTTCGACTCTGTCTATGATTCATATCGAGGTGTCATCATCTCATGCAGAATCAAAGAAGGTAGTGTGAGAAAAGGAACCAGGATCAAGATGATGGCCACAGGTGCCACAGAAGAGGTAGTCGAAGTCGGATATTTCGGAGCCGGGCAGCTGATTCCCTGTGAGGAACTTACGGCGGGAATGGTCGGATACATCACTGCAAGTATCAAGAATGTTGCCGATACACGTGTAGGTGATACGATCACGAATGCGGACAGACCTTGTGAGCAGCCTCTTCCGGGTTATAAAAAAGTAAACCCTATGGTTTACTGTGGGATGTATCCGGCGGATGGGGCGGATTATCAGGAACTGCGGGATGCACTGGAGAAACTTCAGCTCAATGATGCGTCACTTTTCTTTGAACCTGAGACATCTGCAGCACTGGGATTCGGATTTCGCTGTGGTTTTTTAGGCCTTCTGCATCTGGAGATTATACAGGAACGTCTGGAAAGAGAGTACAATCTGGATCTTGTCACCACGGCACCTAGTGTAATCTACAAAGTCCACAAGACAGATGGGACATACATGGAACTTACGAATCCGTCCAATCTTCCGGATCCCACAGAGATAGACTATATGGAAGAGCCGCTGGTCTCTGCAGATATCATGGTCACGACAGAGTTTATCGGACCGATCATGGAACTGTGTCAGCAGAGAAGGGGACAGTATCAGGGCATGGAGTATATGGAGACAACCCGAGCGCAGCTGCACTATAAATTGCCGCTGAACGAAATCATCTACGATTTCTTTGACGCTCTGAAATCGAGATCGAAAGGGTACGCATCATTTGACTATGAGCTTTGCGGCTATGAGAAGAGCGATCTTGTAAAACTGGACATCCTGGTAAATAAGGAAGAAGTCGATGCACTTTCCTTCATTGTGTTTGCTGACTCGGCTTATGATCGCGGCAGAAGAATGTGTGAGAAACTGAAAGAAGAGATTCCAAGACAGCTCTTCGAGATACCGATTCAGGCGGCTGTCGGTTCCAAAATTATTGCCAGGGAGACCGTGAAGGCAGTTCGAAAAGATGTACTTGCCAAATGCTACGGCGGCGATATCAGCCGAAAAAAGAAACTGTTGGAAAAACAGAAAGAGGGAAAGAAACGCATGCGCCAGATCGGGAATGTGGAGATTCCCCAGAAGGCATTCATGAGTGTCCTGAAACTTGATGATGACTGATGAGAGGCTGTTCCCTTTTTAGGGGAATGGCCTTGCGTTTTCTGCCTTGCGAGGTGAAAAGGTTCAAGGAGGAATCAATGAACAAAAAAGAATTAGAACTCTATGTGCACATCCCTTTTTGTGTCAAAAAATGTGATTACTGTGACTTCCTTTCTTTTTCCTGCTCCGATGAGGCGAAAGTTTCTTATACAAGAGCTTTACTCAAAGAGATTGACAGCCAGCCGGATATGGAGGATTATCAAGTGGTTTCTATCTTTTTCGGGGGAGGAACACCATCTCTTATGGAAATTGATCTGATGCAGAAGATAACAGAACAGATCAGGGGTAAATTTCACATTTCCGATCAGGCGGAGATCACACTGGAGGCAAATCCGGGCACGCTTACGATGGAAAAATTACAGGCTTACCTTCAGATGGGTTTTAACCGTATCAGTATCGGTTGTCAGTCGCTGTCGAACACAGAGCTTATCAGACTTGGGAGAATACACACGGCGGAGGAGTTTTACGAGAGCTTTTTACTGGCACGCAATGCGGGATTTGATAATATAAATGTGGATCTGATGTCTGCACTGCCCGGACAAACCTTTGAGAACTGGGAGAGAAACCTGCGGGAAATGGCAGATCTTGCACCGGAACATATCTCTGCCTACAGTCTGATACTGGAAGAAAGAACTCCATTTTTCCAGAAACAGTGCGATTTGGATCTTCCAGATGAAGATACGGAGCGGCTGATGTACGAAAAGACGCAAGATATCCTGAGAGAATACGGTTATCATCAGTATGAGATATCGAATTATGCGAAAGCAGGGTATGAATGCCGTCACAATATAGGTTACTGGAAACGGGTTCCTTATTTGGGATTTGGACTTGGTGCGTCATCTCTGAAAAACGAGGAGAGATATTCGAATACTTCCGATTGGAAAGAATATCTGAAGAAAAGTGACAGACCAGAGAGCATAAAAAAGAGCTGCGAGAAACTGAGCAGGAAAGATCAGATTGAAGAATATATGATACTCGGTCTTCGGATGAACTGCGGTGTCTCGGAAAAGGATTTTTCCGGGCAATTTGGCTGCACCTTTGATGATATCTATCATGACGTAATCAATAAGTACGTAAAAACCGGATACATGCAGAGGACAGAGGGGAAAATCACTTTGACAAGAAAGGGAATATCGGTCAGCAATATCATCATGGCAGATTTTATACTCTAAGGGAACAAACGTTTGCTTTCTGGGTGCGATTGTGATATGATATATTAGACAAATTATAATAGCAAAAGGAGCTTTAATATAAATATGGCATTACAGCAAAAGAAAGAATTTATTAAGATACGGGGTGCTGCAGAGAATAATCTGAAGAACCTGAATGTGGATATCCCGCGCAATGAACTCGTGGTTTTGACAGGACTTTCTGGATCAGGAAAAAGCTCACTTGCCTTTGATACAATCTACGCAGAAGGGCAGCGGCGCTATATGGAAAGTCTTTCCTCCTATGCCAGACAATTTCTGGGGCAGATGGAAAAACCGAATGTGGAAAGCATCGAGGGTCTGCCGCCTGCGATCTCCATAGATCAGAAATCCACAAACCGTAACCCGAGATCTACCGTGGGAACCGTGACAGAGATTTATGACTATTTTCGCCTCCTTTACGCACGCGTGGGAATTCCGCATTGTCCGAACTGCGGCAGAGAGATCAGCAGACAGACTGTGGACCAGATGGTGGATAAGATCATGGAATTACCTGAGCGGACGAGGATTCAGCTGCTGGCACCAGTGGTAAGAGGAAGGAAAGGCAGGCACGAGAAAGTGCTTGACCATGCAAAAAGATCAGGATATGTCCGCGTGCAGATCGATGGCAGCATATATGAACTGTCCGAGGATATCACACTTGACAAGAATAAAAAACACAACATTGAGATTGTTGTGGATCGTCTGATTGTAAAGAAAGGAATTGAGAAGAGACTTACAGATTCCATTGAAAACGTGCTTACACTTTCAGGAGGCCTGCTTCTCGTCGATACCATGGATGGCAATATGTTAAGCTTCAGTCAAAGCTTTTCATGCCCCGACTGTGGAATTAGCATTGACGAGATTGAACCCAGAAGTTTCTCATTCAATAATCCTTTTGGGGCCTGCCCGAGTTGTTTTGGCTTGGGATATAAGATGGAGTTTTCGGAAGAGCTTATGATACCGGATCCGTCTTTAAGCATTGCGCAAGGGGCAATCGTCGTATTGGGCTGGCAGTCCTGCACGGACAAATCCAGCTATACCAGAGCGATCTTAGAGGCACTGGCAAAAGAATATCATTTTTCCCTGGATACGCCTTTCAAGAATTATCCAAAGAAGATTCACGATGTTCTGATTTTCGGAACTGAGGGAAAAAAGGTCAAAGTTTACTATAAAGGGCAGCGAGGTGAGGGGGTTTACGATGTAGCCTTTGAGGGGTTGATCAAAAACGTGGAGCGCCGTTACCGCGAAACCAGTTCGGATTCCATCAAACAGGAATACGAGACATTTATGCGGATTACGCCCTGCCCGGACTGTCATGGACAAAGACTGAAACCGTCATCTCTTGCTGTGACAATCGGCGATAAAAATATATTCGAGGTAACATCGCTGTCTATCGAGAAACTGACTGCTTTTCTGAAAGACTTAACATTGTCGGAACATCAACTACTGATTGGAAAACAGATACTGAAAGAAATCCGTGCCCGTGTGCAGTTTCTAATGGATGTAGGCCTTGACTATCTGACGCTTGCCCGTGCGACAGGGAGTCTGTCCGGGGGGGAGGCACAGCGAATCCGGTTGGCAACTCAAATTGGATCTGGCCTTGTCGGGGTCGCATACATTCTGGATGAGCCGAGCATCGGTCTGCACCAGAGAGATAACGATAAACTTTTAAAGACGCTGATGCATCTTCGGGATCTCGGCAATTCCCTGATTGTGGTTGAACATGATGAGGATACGATGAGAGCCGCTGACTGTGTGGTAGATATTGGACCTGGTGCCGGAGAGCACGGGGGAGAACTGGTGGCGATTGGAACTGCAGAGGATCTGATGAAGAATCCGAACTCTGTCACCGGGGCATATCTGAGTGGAAGAAAAAAGATTCCGGTTCCAAAGACCAGGAAAAAGCCTGCAGGATGGATCAAAGTTTGTGGTGCAAAAGAACACAATCTGAAAAATATTGATGTGAAAATTCCTCTTGGCGTCATGACTGCCGTGACCGGTGTATCCGGTTCAGGAAAGAGTTCCCTTGTAAATGAAATTCTATACAAGAGACTGGCAAGAGATTTGAACCGCGCACGAGTTATTCCCGGGGAGCATAAGAAAATTGAGGGTATGGACCAGTTGGACAAGGTGATCAATATCGATCAGTCTCCAATTGGAAGAACACCAAGATCCAATCCTGCGACTTATACGGGGGTATTCGACACCATTCGCGACCTATTTGCCTCGACGGCGGATGCAAAAGCGAGAGGATATAAAAAAGGTCGTTTCAGTTTCAATGTAAAAGGCGGAAGATGCGAAGCCTGCAGAGGTGACGGTATCATCAAGATCGAGATGCATTTTCTCCCAGATGTGTATGTGCCATGTGAAGTTTGTCATGGACAGAGGTATAACAGAGAGACTCTGGAGGTAAGATATAAGGGGAAAAGTATCTACGACGTGCTGAATATGACTGTGGAAGAAGCTTTGACCTTCTTTGAAAATGTCCCCTCCATCAGCAGGAAGATCCAGACACTTTATGACGTGGGACTGTCCTATATCCGTCTCGGACAGCCGTCTACAACACTTTCCGGAGGAGAGGCACAGAGGATCAAGCTTGCGAGTGAACTCAGCAAAAGAAGCACCGGAAAGACCATCTATATTCTGGATGAACCTACGACGGGCCTGCATTTTGCCGATGTACACAAGTTGATTGATATACTGAAACGCCTTTCGGAAGGCGGAAACACCGTTGTGGTAATTGAGCATAATCTTGATGTGATTAAGACAGCAGATTATATCATAGATATCGGACCGGAAGGCGGCGATAAAGGCGGAACCGTGATAGCTGCTGGCACACCGGAGGAGATTGCGTCGAATCCGGTATCTTATACCGGACAATATGTCAGAAAATATCTATAAAAACCACTTTCCCTCCCCCCACCTTATGGTGTATGATAGGAGTGCGTAGCAATCCGTGGTATCATACACGGTGCGAGAGCCCACAGGGAAATGCGCCTTATGTGGTAAAGAAAAAGAAAGGGGATTATTATGGCTGCGGTAACGGATATTGGAATTGATTTGGGTACAGCCAGTATATTAGTCTATACAAAAGGCAAAGGGATTGTTTTAAAAGAGCCGTCCGTAGTTGCTTATGATAAAGATGCCGATAAGGTAAAAGCTATTGGAGAAGAAGCCAGACAGATGATCGGAAGGACGCCGGGTAATATTATGGCGATTCGGCCGCTTCGTCAGGGCGTCATCTCTGACTATATGATTACAGAGAAGATGCTGCGGTATTTCGTACAGAAAGCCCAGGGAAGAAAGTCTTTTCGAAAGCCTAGGATCGCAATCTGCGTGCCAAGCGGTGTAACTGATGTGGAGCGGCGTGCAGTCGAGGAGGCAACTTACCAGGCCGGGGCAAGAGATGTGACAATTATCGACGAGCCGATTGCAGCAGCGATCGGTGCCGGAATCGATATCACAAAGCCAGTCGGAAACCTGATTGTAGATATCGGAGGAGGGACAACCGATGTGGCAGTCATTTCCCTCGGCGGAATTGTGGTTTCTACTTCAATCCGGGTGGCAGGAGATAACTTCAATGAAGCAATTATCCGTTATGTGAGAAAGAATCATAAATTATTTATCGGGGAGCAGACCGCTGAGGCAGTAAAACTGCAGATCGGAACGGCCTGCAGGCGTCTGGAGACAAAATCAATGGATATCAAGGGGCGCAATGTAGTGACCGGTCTGCCAAAGACTATTCATCTGACTTCCATTGAAGTCTGTGAGGCATTGAAGGATCCTGTGAACCAGATTGTGGAGACCGTTCAGAACGTTCTAGAGAAGACACCGCCGGAACTTGCGGCTGACGTGTCTGAGAGGGGGATTGTTCTGACAGGCGGAGGTGCTCTGCTGGACGGGATTGAAGAAGTTATTCAAGAGAAGACTGGAATCAATACGATGACAGCTGAGAATCCAGAGATGGCTGTCGCAGCTGGTACTGGAAAGTACGTGGAACTGATGAATAAGTTTAATCATTAAGGATTGCAATGGAAGATAAAGTAGAAGGATATGTGGAACATATCATATTTCGAAATGAAGAGAACGGGTATACAGTATTAAATCTCAATTTTGAGGGAAATGACCTTACATGCGTAGGGACCTTTCAGTATGTCAGCGAGGGAGAATATCTGGAAGCAACGGGAGAGCATACCTCCCATGCTGTGTATGGCGAACAATTTAAGGTTGAATCCTATGAGGTCAAGGTTCCGCAGGACGCAAGAGCCATGGAACGTTATCTCGGATCGGGAGCGATTAAAGGAGTAGGTGCAGCTCTGGCCGCCAGGATTGTCCGGAGATTTAAGGAAGATACTTTGAATATCATCAGAGAAGAGCCGGAAAGACTTGCTGAGATAAAGGGAATCAGCGACAGAAAGGCCCACGAGATTGCGGGACAGATTGCCGAGAAGGCCCAGATGCAGGATGCGATTATCTATATGTCGCAATATGGCATTAGTCTCGCACTTGCGCTCAAGATCTATAATCAGTACTCCGATAAGGTTTATTCGGTCTTAAGAGATAATCCTTATAAGATTGCCGAAGATATTCCGGGTGTGGGATTTAAGACAGCTGATGAGATTGCATCCAGAATCGGAATACGCGTGGACTCCCAGTTCCGCATCCGAAGTGGACTTTTTTATGTCCTGACACAGGCCAGTGTAAATGGCCATATCTACCTGCCCAAAGATGTCTTGTTTCGCAGAGCCAGTGAGGTGCTTCAAGTTCCCGTCCAGGCTATGGATCAGCAGCTGATGGATATGGCAATTGAACGAAAAGTAATTCTGAAAGAAGAAAAAGACGGACAGGAAGAGTCCTGTACCATCGTCTATGCCAGTCAGTTCTATTATCTGGAATTGGATACAGCCCGTATGCTTCATGATTTGAATATCACCTGCCAGGACGACCATATTCAGATCGAACACCGGATAAAAAGTATCGAAAGCAGGGAAAATATTGAACTGGACGAACTCCAGCGTCAGGCAGTCGCCCGGGCGGCGTGCAGCGGACTACTCATTCTGACAGGGGGACCGGGAACCGGAAAGACCACGACGATCAATACGATGATTCAATATTTCGAATCTGAAGGCATGGATATTCTGCTCGCTGCACCGACGGGAAGAGCAGCAAAACGAATGACGGAGACGACCGGCTATGCCGCTTCCACGATTCATCGTCTGTTGGAACTGTCCGGGTCTGTGGAAGAATCCTCGGCAAATGTAACATTTGAGAGGAATCAGGATAATCCGCTGGAGACCGATGTGATTATCATTGACGAGATGTCCATGGTAGATATTAATCTGATGCATGCGCTGCTTTTGGCAATCGTACCAGGAACAAGGCTGATCCTGGTGGGTGATGTCAATCAGCTTCCCAGTGTGGGACCGGGAAGTGTACTGCGTGATATGATCCGCTCGAATGCGTTCAAAATGGTCGAACTGACCAGAATTTTCAGACAGGCAGCTAAGAGCGATATCGTAGTAAATGCTCACAAGATCAATGCAGGGGAATCTGTCACCCTTGACAATAAGAGCCGGGACTTTTTCTTTCTGAAGAGATTTGATGTCAATGTAATCTTGAAAGTTATCGTGGTGCTGATTCAGCAAAAACTTCCCAAATATGTCGAAGCGGATGCGATGGATATTCAGGTGCTTGCCCCGATGAGAAAAGGTGCACTTGGTGTCGAGAATCTGAATCTTGTGCTTCAGCGATACCTGAACTCGCCATCTCAGGAAAAAAAAGAAAAAGAGACGGTTCGCGGTGTATTTCGTGAGGGTGATAAGGTGATGCAGATCAAGAACAATTATCAGATGGAATGGGAAGTAAGAGGAGCGAACAACTTTGCTGCCGAACAGGGGCTGGGCGTATTCAACGGCGATCTGGGTGTCATTCGGGAGATTAATTCTTATGCGGAGACATTAACTGTAGAATATGATGAGCACCGCTTTGTGGAATATACGTTTAAACAGCTGGACGAGCTGGAACTTGCCTATGCCACAACCATACATAAAGCACAGGGAAGTGAATACCCTGCAGTAATCATTCCACTGCTTGGTGGTCCTAGGATGCTTATGACCAGAAATCTGTTGTACACAGCGGTGACAAGAGCAAGGAAATGTGTGATGCTGGTGGGCAGTGATGTCACCTTTCAAGCTATGATTGACAATCATAAGATCGAAAACCGATATACGACACTCGCAGAACGAATTACGGAGTACAAATAAGGGAGGAGAGCTTTCGGGGAGAAAGGATTCCTTATGAATTTGTTAGACATCTTATATCCAAAGCACTGCGCTTTATGTGACCGTGCGGTTACAAGCCGGGAGTACCCGGTGTGTATTTCATGCAGAAAGGAGCTAAAGCCGATTATCGGCCCAAGATGCATGAATTGCAGCAAACCCATAGAGAACGAGACGGAAGAATTATGCCTGGACTGCAGGCGACATCATTTTTCCTACGACAGCGGGTTTGCTGTTTTTTTATATTCCGGGAAGATGAAAGATTCCGTCTTGAGGTTTAAATATCAAGGCAGACAGGAGTATGCACAATTTTACGGACAGATGATGAATCTTTTTGCCAGTGACTATATTAACCGATGGAAACCGGATGTCCTGATGCCGGTTCCCATACACCGGGAAAAGCTTGTAAAAAGAGGATACAATCAGGCTCAGGTGCTGGCGGAAACCTTAGGAGGGATGTGGGGGATTCCGGTCGATGCCAAAAGTCTGAAGAGAAAGCGAAGAACAAGGGCACAAAAAGAACTGAATCCACAAGAGCGAAAGAAAAATCTAAGAGAGGCATTTACACTGAATAAAAAAGTGAAATACGATACAGTTGTCCTCGTAGATGATATTTATACCACGGGGAGCACGGTAGATGTTCTCGCCGGACTTTTGAAAGAAAATGGTGCCAAAAAGGTGTATTTTCTAACCGTATGTATCGGAAAAGGCTTGTAAACATCTTTTCATAGCCTGCGAATTATGATACAATGGTCAAAGATATCAGGGCTTGCGGGAGAATCTGATGTGAATTTGACAACAATCGAGAGGTGTCTATGTTAAGTGAAGAGAGAATAGAGCTGATGACGAAGTTGTCCCTCTTTGAGAAGAGGGAAGAAAAAAGGTATCTGAGAATCAGTAAATATTATCGCAGTGACTATATTGGGATTTCTCTGCTTAAGAATTTTTTTGCGGTCACAATTGCTTATATTCTGATTCTTGCCCTTTTTGTAATCTACCGAATGGATCACGTCATGATTACGTTAAACGAATTAAAGCTTCGTCCGCTGACATTTAAAGTAATTGCGGGATACTTATGTATTTTGGCAGGATACAGTGTTATAACCTATATCATCTCTTCTCTTCGCTATAAAAAGGCAAAAAAAAGTGTAGAGTCTTATATAGAAGATTTGAAAAAACTGGACCGGCTTTATAAAAACGAGGCAGTTGGGACCAGACATAAAAGACCGGGAGGAGATCGCAGATGAGCACAATCTTAGAGTGGAAAGAGAGAATACTGGATGTTTATGATGACTATCGGCAGTATATTCAGCTGATATTGAAATTTATATTGGCATTCATAATATTCCTCACAATTAACCAGCAGCTGGGATATATGCATTTGATCAACAACATGTTTGTTGTCCTGATAGTATCTTTGCTGTGCGCAATTCTTCCGACCTCGGCTATCGTAGTTTTCGGCGGGATTATGATATTATTACATACGTTTGCACTTGGATTGGAGGCGGGAGTTCTTACTTTTGTATTCCTGCTGCTTATATACCTCCTGTTTTTTCGGTTTACTCCGAAAGATGCTCTGGCGGTGGTCATTACACCGGCTGCCTGCTCAATTGGCATACCAGGAGTTGTCCCCCTTGTTGCCGGCCTCCTTGGCGGACCTGTTTCATCCATATCAGTGTGCATTGGAATTTTCTGCTTTTATTATCTCCAGGTTATCAAAAAAGTGATCAAACCTGTGAAGAGTGCAGGAACCAGCGATATGTTGGAAAACCTTCAGAAGATGATTCAAGGAGTTTTGAATAATAAAGCATTGCTTATATTCATGATATCTGGTGCAGCAGCTGCAATAATTGTCTACGCAATTCGCAGGATGAGTATAAAATATGCCTGGTATCTGGCGATTGGGATCGGATGTGCAAGTTATATCATCATCACGGCTGTCTTTAGTGGGGTGATGGATGCAGGGATATCAATTTTCAGTCTTTTCTTTGGAACAATCGTATCCGGAGCAATCGCACTGGTTGTTGATTTCTTCAATTTCAATGCAGACTATCGAAGTATTGAGAATCTGCAGTACGAAGACGATTCCTACTTTTACTATGTAAAGGCAGTGCCAAAGAAACGAAGCGATGCGAAGAATAAGCAATGGAAAAGAAATCTTTCGAAGATGAATGCTGACAAACCGATAAACATAGAAAGACACAATGACCAAGATACGGATACAGATGCATCAGAAAAATATATGGATGTAGACTTTGAAGAAAAGCTGGAAAAATCCCTAGACGAGTTAAAATAGATAACAGATTCGGAAGAAAGGAAGTGACTACATGGATCGTATCATCATCTGGTTTAAAACACAAGCCGCAAATTTTTCATTTCCTCAAATACCGAAATCAATTGAAATTATTGATATTGTTCAGATTCTGATGATTGCATATTTTGTATATCACCTGATTTTGTGGGTAAAAAATACGAGAGCATATGTCCTGTTTAAAGGCATTACGTTAATTGCTGCATTTGTCCTAATCGCGAAAATTTTTCAGATGAACGTGATTCTGCAGATCTTCAGAGGAGTCAGCGTTGCTGCGATTACGGCAGTTGTCATTATCTTTCAGCCTGAACTTCGAAGGGTGCTGGAGCAGCTGGGAGATAAGAGTATTTTTGATTTTGCCTTTCTTGGAACGTCCAATGCTCAAAGTGACAAGAGATTCAGCGATAAAACGCTCAATGAGATGGTCAGAGCATGTTATGAGATGGGTGAGGTGAAGACGGGCGCCCTGATTGTAATTGAACAGAATATATCGCTTACAGATTATGAAAAAACAGGAATTCCTGTCGATGCGATATTGACAGGTCAGCTCTTGATCAATATTTTTGAAAAAAATACACCTCTGCATGATGGTGCTGTGATTGTCAGAGGGGACAGGGTGACATCGGCCACCTGTTATCTGCCATTGTCGGAGAGTATGGCACTCAGTAAAGATCTGGGGACCAGACATCGTGCAGCTGTTGGAATCAGTGAAGTAAGCGATTCCTTTACGGTTGTCGTCTCAGAAGAGACGGGAAATGTTTCTTATGCATTGAATGGAGAGATTACGACTGCAGTGAATCCCAACGAACTCCGTGAACAGCTTCATAAGATCCAAAAGCTATCTGTTGCGCCGGAGAGTTCCAGAATTCAACATTGGAAGGAGCGGGTAAAGCATGAAAAAAAATATGACAAAAAACCTGACAAATAACCTTGCTCTGAAAATTGTATCACTTTTTTTTGCAGTGCTGATCTGGGGCATTGTAGTCGGAGTCAGTAATCCGATTGAACCGAAGACCTATGATGTTCCTGTGACGATTACACATGCGAATTATATTCAGACAGGAAAAAAGACCTATCTGATTGATGATCAATATCGAACCATACGTGTGAAGATAAGAGATAACAGGCAGAAGCTGGGTACGATTAAGGATTCAGATATTGTCGTCGAAGCAGATCTTACGCAGATTGTCGATATGGACACTGATCCGGTGTTCGTTCCCCTGACGGTTTCGTGTCCCGGGGTGGAGGATAAGAATATCACACTTTCTAGAACAACGATTCCAATTAAGATCGAGGATATCGAGCAGGAGACTTATAATATAGAAGCAGATACCGGAGATACGATACCGGGCGACGATTATGAGGTGGGAAAAGTTGCGCTGGATCCGGAAAATATCAGTATATCGGGACCGAAATCTATTATCAGTAAGATAGACCGCGTAAAAGCATTGCTGGATGTAAGCGGTATGACCGCAGATGGGGACAGATCGACTGAGCTTGTGATCTATGATAAGAACGGCGAAGAGCTCACAGATGATACCATGAGTTATCTGAGATATGATATTGGAAGTACGAAGGTGAAGGCGTCTGTTGATCTGTGGAAACGCAAAGAGAATGTTAAGATGAACATCCACCTTGAGGGAGGACCTGCGAGCGGATATCAGCTTGGCGAGATCATTACCTCTCCCTCAGAGATTACAATGGTTGGAACTGATAATGCTCTTTCTGATCTTGCTGCGAATGACAATACAATAGATATCCCGGTTCCAAGGGACGTCATTGATCTGAAGAATAAAAAGTCGGATGTAAGGGGAACTTTGGATCTTACGACTGTTTTTGACAAGGATAGCTCGATTCGTCCAAGTTCCAGAACATCGGCAATTGTGATCAAGGCAACGATACTTCCGAACGGGAGCAAAGAGTTCGACCTCGATGTGGAGGCGATCCAGAAAAATGGACTGGATCCTAGCCTAAGTCTCACCTACGATCAGCCTACGATTTCCATCCGGGTTAAGGCATCAGACAAAAAATTGGATGCATTCAATCCGGCGCAGATGATTCAAGCATCCATAGATCTAACAGGTAAAGTTGACGGAGATTACCCTGTACCTGTGACTGTCAAACTGCCGGAAGGATATGAGATGGTCGATGACGTACAGACTACGGTGCATTTGAAAAAGGCAGAAAAGGCAGCTGCGGCTTCCGCCGCAGACTGAAGTTTCGCATCTGGGGAAAGCCAGGAGGAAAATATATATGGTCAGCAAAAAAGTGAAAGTGATCAACCCATCAGGTCTTCATCTGAGGCCTGCAGGAATATTGTGTAACAAAGCGATGAATTACAAGTCTTCCATTACATTCGACTACCAGGATAAGGTGAAGACCGGTACGGCTAATGCAAAGAGCGTTTTAAGCGTTCTCGGTGCATGTGTGAAAACCGGTGATGAGATTGAGATACACTGTGACGGCGAAGATGAAGAGGAAGCCCTCAAAGATTTGACAGAGGCAATTGAAAGTGGATTAGGAGAGTAATTACAGATGCGTTTAAGAGCAAAAATTAAGAAGGCAGCAGTCTGCGCGGCAGCAATTCTGACGATCAGTACGACGATGACAGTGCCGTCTGTGGCAGCGGTGAATAACGCAAACCAATTTTCGGTCGATACAAACAGCTGGACGGGATGGCCGCAAGCCCCCGACATCTTGTGCAGTACCGGAATTCTCATGGATGCAGACACCGGACAGATTTTGTTTAATAAGGGTATGGATGATCAGAGATTTCCTGCAAGTATCACGAAGATTATGACAGCCCTGCTTGCCATTGAAGATTCGACACCCGATCAGCAGGTTACTTTCACAGCTACAGGAATGGCGGATGCCTACTCTGGTGTCTCGAATATTAATCCGCAGTTGGGAGAGTCCTTCACGATGGAACAGTGTCTCTACATGATGATGCTGAAATCGGCCAATGATGTCGCCACACAGGTGGCAGAGACCATTGCCGGAAGTGTTCCCGCATTTGTAGATAAGATGAATCAAAAGGCACAGCAGCTGGGATGCACCAATACACATTTTAATAATGCCAATGGGCTGCCGGATGACAATCATTATACATCGGCACGTGATATGGCGCTTATCACCCGAGAAGCATTTAAAAATGAGACATTTCGTAAGATTGTAAGTACACAGAGATATGAAGTCCCTGCGACAGCGATGTCAGGTCCGCGCGTCTATGATAATCATCATCAGATGCTGCTTTCAGGAACCAGATGGACCTATGAGGGTTGTCTTGGCGGAAAGACTGGGTATACAGATTCGGCACAGAGCACGCTTGCGACCTATTCAGAGAAAAACGGTATGAATCTGATCGCGGTCGTCTTACACGGACCAGGAGATGATGCCGTCTATATGGATACGATCAGCCTTATGGATTATGGCTTTGAAAACTTTAAGCCGAAAGATAGCGGTCTTGTGACAGCCGATGGTAAGATTATCTTCGAAGATCAGGCATTGACGCAGCAGGAATATGACAAAAAGATGGCGCCAGAACCGACAGGGAAGGAAAAGGAACCTCAAAACTTTGGCGGTAATAGCAGTACATCAACATCCAAGGCAGCCCTATCAAAAAAGAAGAAACAGCAGCCCGCACGCGGAAAAGCGGATATGGGTGCGTACATAGCGATTGCAGTACTGGGCGTACTTATCTTGACCGGAATCATCCTGATAATCGGGATATTGCATAAAAGGAAAAAAGAAAGAAAAGACGAATATGAGGAAGCATAAGAAAAGGCCGCGGACAGCGGCCTTTATGACATCATTTAGGATGATTGTAGCAGTATCAGCAAGTCTTACTCTTTGATAGTTCGTAGAAGCGCGTCCTCTGACAACAACCTAATGTTCATCTTTCTTTGTGAGAAAGGTGATAGCCAAGAATATTCCCAGCGAGACAGCGCTTAATATGATGCCCTCCCGCAGAAGTGGCGCCTGATAATTAAGCGTGAATTCGTGTTCTCCGGCTTGCACATAGAAGCCTGTGAACCCATAGTCTGTTCGGACAAGCTCCACGGGTTTGCCGTCTACTGTGGCATGCCAGCCTTTCTCGAAGGGAATGGCAAGAAAAGCGAGACTGTAGGAGCCGGCATGTATCTTTCCGGACAGGTGGCTGTCATTCCCGGTATTATTGATCGTCACTCCTGAATCTTCTGGAAAATCTGATGCCGCACTTTGTGCCATAAACGAGATATCTGTCAGAGTATGTGCGATGCCCTGATATCTGCTCTCACAGCGGATAGATGTTGTATCTTCCGGAATGGTGAGAGTGTAGGTGTAAGTTGGCTGTACATCAAACTTGGTAAGCTCAATCCTGCCAGTATCGGTGATTCCATTATTCGTGATAAAAGTAAGTGCCGGCGGCCGTATGGCAGTGATGTTAAAGTTCATGGTGACTGGTGCTTTTTCTTCTTGCAGGGCGGAGTCAAGGGGGATTGTCACGCCATCCACGAAACTTACTGCGTGGCTTTCGGGATTGATGTGCTCTGTGAGTTCTGACGCATTGTATCGTGTGTAATCAGGAAGGGGCTGCTTGGCATAAGAGGCAAGCTCCTCGGCAGACATTGTCAAATTGTCCGGTTCGTCTGTTACCACTGCCTGAGATATGAGACCGGAGAGATCATAAGCACCGGGATTTGCCTCAAAGGTGCTCTTATCCAGAGTATTCTGATACAGACGGCCGACGGAGGCGTCATTTTGATTCTGATATAAATACAGGGATCCAAATTGCCTGAGCAGACGATACGCGTCGCTGCTGTAATTTTCATCCGTTGTCACAAGATATTTAATTCCGAACAGTGTGGCAAACGCGTCATCATGTGCGATATGGCGATAGGTAGTTCTCGCAAAATTATATAAGTTCAGGTTCGGGATCATTTTTTCGGTAAATTGGATCAGGTTCCGATTCAGTGTCGAGTTATAAGTTCCGATCCCGCGGTAATCCTGAGCGCAGGATTCCATAGACCAAGAAGCCTGTGCGAATGTCTTCTCTATGCGGCAGAACTCAGGATCAGTGTCCTCTACATATCGAAGTAGGTTGTCCATATCCGGACTGTATAGATAGTTGAAATAATTCGGATCACCTTTTACCACCGATGAACGTCCCCGGGCGGTGATATGGGAATCACTCATCACGTTCACAGCGGTCACACATGCAAGAAGAGCAAAGACTGCGGAAGTGCTGTAGCTGCGGACTGGATTCCTGTGAGCTGCCATATACAAGAGACAGATCATGAGCAAAGTGCTTCCCCACAGAAGAAGGACATTCAGTTTCACGGACGGGGTCAGGGCGGTTTTTCGGTAACTGAAGCCGTAAAGTATCGTGGCACAGATCAGAGTCAGGATGCCGCCGGTGATGCTGAAATATCTCCGATCGAAGATGACGTCTGTCATGTTTGCAACAAGCAGAGCAAATACTGGCATGAGTACGAAAGTATGTCTGGAAAATGGTGCGGCGAATCCGTTGAAGACCAGACTTCCGGCCATGAGCAGCAGCGCCACAGCAGATAACAGGATCAAAGTCCACTGTGTAACCTTTTTTCTGGTGCATTCTTTTGAACGTGCCAGATAGAAAAGGTACTGTACAAGCAAAATCACGAATAAGGTTGAGAAGAAAACATTCGGATCTTCATAAAAATTGGAATATCCCCGGTATGGCATGTGAATCGTGTCATTTCCAATTCCCTCAAGATTCGAGGAGAAGAAACGAAACAGCAAGGTGAAGTAGTAGCGAAGAGGGTAAGGTGCAATACTTGTCCAGATCTTCTCCCAAAATCCCATGTTGCTCTCCAGACGGGAAGAGACATTTGTCACGAGAGCAAATGCCGGAAGCAGTGAGAAGAGTCCCATACAGACGCCTAAGATCATGGATGCACAACCTCGAAAAAAACGCCTATACCGCGTCTTCCAGAGGAGATCTTCCATGAAAAAAAGACGGATAATCAGATAAATCCCACCTGTCAGCATTGTCATGTATCCCGTGTAGTAACTGTAGATGATAATACAGGTTGTGATCAGAGAAATTGACGGTGAAAAGCGATCTCTGTGAAGTGACTTCTCCAGAAGATACAAAAAGAGCGGCAGATACACAGCGATCATGGAAAACTGGTAATGCTGTCCCCAGACAATTAAAAACCCATTAAATGCATAGAGATAAGACGCCAGCAATTTTGCCTTGTCTGAAAAGGAAAAGCAAGTCAGAAACTGGTAGCATGCAATTCCAGCTAGGATCATCTTGCCAATATGAAGATAGATCAAAAGATATGGCATCAATGCCGGTCCAAAGATAACACCCGCGAGATACAAGATCATCAGAGATGGATCGAACAGATTCAGTTGCAGCATACTGGTGCCGAAACCGTTCGTGAAGTCCCAGACGGAGAGATTTCCGTCGCGGATATGGTTTACGATGGAATTGAACTGCATGATATATTGCTGCTGCGTGTCGGCACCAATGTCATTGAAGATAAAGATGGAGTTTCCAAAAACATACTGGTAATATACGAGACATGAAGACAGCAGGATTGTGATGGCGAGAACCATTCTTGGATGTTGCTTCAAGGTCCGCAGTTTATCAGAAAAATTCATAATACAAATACCTCAATTCTCAAGTCATTCTTAAGTAGTATACCACTACTAGAAAGGAGTGTCGATAATTTAACCGAATTCATGCCCCGGAATTTGGTTATAGACAAGGGTGACACCATTCAAAGGTGCAAACCCGGATATCTGCATATCCGCAATATCTGGATGAGCTCCATGCAAGTCGGGGAAAGTAAAATTAAGTGTGTATTTTTCGCCGTTATATGCAGCGGTTGTACCATCGCCGGTAAAGACAGCGGTATGTTTTTTAAAGATTAAGGACCTGTCTTCTGTCTTTCCATCCACCTTATATATGGTAAAATCAAAGGCGGTATCTGTCACATTCGAGATATCTACATTATAATAGTCGTCTGGCTGATAGACACCGTCGATGATCTTTTCGTCTTCAACGCCATATACAGACTCGTCGAAATATGTTGCTTCATATAATTTCAATGCCGCTTTTACCGATTCGGATCCGGTACTGGATGTCGATGTATTATCCTTGGCAGTGTTTTCATCAGTCATATTCTTAGATTCGGATGATGGCTTCGACGAAGTTTTTGCAGTAGAAGAGGATTCGGTATTCGAGGGTGGTTTTACATTCGAGGAAGAATCATTCTCTGCAGAAGGCGTGCTCTCTGAAGCCAAATGACTGTCGGATTGAGAATTTGTTAAAGCATTTGTCGGGGCGGATTCGGAAATGGCAGATGACGATGTCTCTTTCTTTGAGGTTGCTTTTGCATTTCCACAGCCAGTTAATAATGATGATAACAGCATCGATGACGATGCGAGTACGATAATAAATTTTTTATTCATAATTTCCTCCTGTTTGTTTCTGTATTTACTTATCCTACTATAGAATTGTTACTATTTTTCGTGTGAACTTGTTAACTATTATTCATGATTCTTTTATACTAATATGAATATTGTTTGAAGTTGGCGATGCTATGAATGTAATATTCTTAATCTTCTGCTTGATTGTCCGATCTGAAACTATTATGACACAGCTTTTTCATACAGGGTATGTAATATACAAATAAGAAAAAAAGAGTGCAAATCTCCCGGATGATGCACTACGTGGAGATGTGATCGGAAAAATATTTTTTGAATGGGACCAGTGTTACATTAGATAATAGAATTGTGATAGTAAAGTTGTCGAACTTGTGATAATTACATTATGCAATATGCTGAAGAAAATTAGCGAAAAGAATTGGAAATCATAAGAAAACCAAAAGATTACAGTTGTTACAACTGATAATCTTTGATATAATACAATTATTATATTCTGTTAGGAGCGACAAGAATGAATTTCAAAGGTCATAAAAAAAGAAAATCGTCGAAACTTAATCTTCATTTTCATAAAAATCTATCAAAAATATCATTTCATAAAACAAGGACTACAAACTATTTTTTTAGAATTATGTCAGGTTTGGGCATAACCGTGACTGTTATCATTGGATTTTTGGCCGTACTGATTCTGCGAAGTTCTTCATGGATGCTAAAAACGTGGAACAACTTATCAATGGAGGAGTTAGTATTTCATATCAAGTCACCACTGCAGGGAACAAATGAGGGAATGATTAGAGACTATATTGTATCCTGCCTTATCATTTCACTGGTTATTGCAGTTGTATTGGCGGCAATTTTTATTATAACCAAAAAAAACAGAATGGCTCATCGTATTAGTATATTGACTACATTAGTGATTTCTGGTTTGACTATTGTATTATCTGTCCGCCATGTATGGACAATGCTTGATATTACAGCTTTTAGCAACAATCATAATACATATTCAACTTTTATCGATGATAATTATGTTGATCCATCTGATGTTTCTATAAAATTTCCGGAGAAGAAAAGAAATTTGGTTTACATATACCTTGAATCAATGGAGATGACTTATGCTGACAAGAACAATGGAGGAGCTTTTAAAGAAAATGTTATTCCTGAGCTTACTCAGCTATCATTAGATAATGAGAATTTTTCAGGAACTGAAAATATTTTAAACGGAGGTACTTCACTGACTGGAACAGGTTGGACTGTGGCAGCCATGTTCGGTCAGACATCAGGCCTTCCTCTTCTAATTCCAATTGAAGATAATTCTATGAACACACAAGAACATTTTTTCCCTGGGATTACTTCACTCGGTGATATATTAAAATCTGCTGGATATCAACAGAGCTTGTTGATTGGATCAGAAGCAGAATTTGGCGGAAGAAAACTGTATTTTACTGAGCATGGGGATTATAATATGTGGGATTATAATTACTTTAAGAACATTGGGGGAATACCACAGGACTATCGAGTGTGGTGGGGATTTGAAGACAATTACCTATTTAAATTTGCAAAGAAAAAGCTTACCGAATTAAGTTCTTCAGATGAGCCCTTTAATCTTACTATGCTTACAGTAGATACACACTTTGAAGATGGCTATTTGTGCCCTGACTGCTCTGATACGTTTGGTGATCAGTACTCTGATGTTATGGCATGTTCCAGCAAAAAGGTAACAGAATTTGTTGATTGGATAAAACAACAAGATTTTTATGATAATACAACCATAATTATTTCTGGTGATCATCCGACCATGGACAGTGATTTCTGTGATTCTGTTGATGAAGATTATCAACGTAAAGTGTATACTACATATATTAACTCCGCAGTCGAACCGGAGAATACTGCATATCGTGATTATGCTACGTTGGATGCTTTCCCGACTACGTTAGCAGCAATGGGTGTAAATATAGATGGAAATCGTCTTGGCCTGGGAACAAATCTATTCTCCAATACACCAACTCTGATAGAAAGATTTGGGATAGATTCTATTAATGCAGAATTTGCGAAAAATTCAAGATTAATGGAAAATCTTACATCGGATATAAAAACAGATGATGATTTAAATATCTCTGAACAAGAAACCGTAGAAGAAGTGCAGACACCGGTTGTTACTGCTGATCTTTCGGTAATACCTTATGATTATCGCACTGGGAGATTTCAGGTGAACATAAATAATCTGGTGACAAATGGCACTGTAGATTTGCAGGCAGTTCGCTGTGCGGTTTGGGCAGCCGAAGATCAGAGTGATCTTCAGTGGTATGAGGCTGAACAACGGGAGGACGGATCTTATGTTGTAAATGTTATGGCAAGAGATTTCGGCTATGTGCAGGCAGTTTATAATATTGATGTGTATGTATCTGATACTATGGGCGAAAATCAGTTAGTTGGAAGAGTGAATGGAGAAATAGTAGGATAGTTATTAATAATTTTGAAAAGAGCAGGAAGACAGTTCATAATTTGGCTCCTGCTTTTTTTATATTCAAATTACGGGATCTTCTATTATCTAAATCTTTTTGAAGTATGAAACTCAGACGGATATAGACTGGTAAGCGTGTACGAAATTTGTTATAATATAAGGAAATATTTTTGATCAGTGAAAGGATCAGATTAATAATGAAAAAAATATCACTAATTGTGCCATGTTACAATGAAGAAGCGGCCTTACCTCTTTTTTATGAAGCAGTAAATAAAGTAACAAACAAAATGGATGAATATGAATTTGAACTGCTATTTATTGATGATGGATCAAAAGATAATACGCTTGCCGAACTGCATAATTTATCGGGAAAGGACAATCGCATTACTTATATTTCCTTTTCACGAAATTTTGGGAAGGAGGCAGCAATGTATGCGGGCTTTATCAATGCCAAGGGAGATTACGTTGCTGTTATGGATGCTGACTTGCAGGATCCGCCGGAATTACTACCACAAATGGTAGCTTACCTGGAAAGCGGAGAGTATGACAGTGTTGCTACAAGACGAGTAACTCGTGAAGGTGAGCCAAAAATACGTTCCTTTTTTGCCCGTGCTTTTTACAAGATAATCAACAAAATCTCTGATGCTGATATTGTAGATGGAGCCAGGGACTATCGTCTAATGAAAAGGGAGATGGTGGATGCTATCGTTGAGATGGGTGAACATAATCGCTTTTCAAAGGGAATTTATGGATGGATTGGATTTAAAACAAAATGGCTCCCATATCAAAACACAGAACGTGTAGCAGGAGAAACAAAATGGAATTTTTGGAAACTTTTAAAATATAGTGTTGATGGAATTGTTAATTTTTCTCAGGTGCCTCTTTCTCTGGCATCATGGAGTGGTGTCTTTTTTACAATCATTGCTTTTATAATGATTTTGGTAATTTGTATAAAGAAACTGGCATTTGGTGACCCAGTGAATGGATGGCCATCAATGGTATGTATAGTTATGTTTATTGGTGGTGTCCAATTGTTTTGTATCGGAATCATGGGACAATACATCTCCAAGATGTATTTAGAAACCAAAAAACGTCCTCACTATATTGTTGGAGAAACGAATAGTGATGACGTAAAGAAAATTCAATAAAGAAAGGCCTGGCTTTGAGTATGAAAAAGGGAAGAGTATTTCTTATAGTGAGTTTATGTATGACACTCATAGTAATCTCTGGATGCGGAAAAAGTAGAAAATCTCATTCGGATATTCCAAAATCAGATGATGAAGAGTATGGAATGGAGATTGTAGACGATACAAATAAGAATGTTAATATCTTAGACATTGTTGATCTGGGAGATTATAAAAATCTGAAATTAAATCATCAAGAAAAGAAAGTGACTAATTCCGATGTGGAAAGGGCAGTTGCAGATGCTTTACAAAACACACAAATCGTTGATGAGGGTGCTGAAAGTGGGGATTGGGTTTTTGCCAGTTTTACCGGACAGGTTGATGGAACCATAATATCTGATGAATCAAATGAAGGAATGCAGTTTAAAATTGGAGAAAGTGGCATGCCTTTTGGATTTGATGAATCTATTATTGGGTTGAAACCTGGTGAATCAAAAGATATAGACTTACAATTACCTGATGAATATAAGAAAAACCCTGATTTATCCGGAAAGAAGATAACGTATTCCATTATAGTGAATTCTATTACAAGATCGTATCCTGAGCTTACCGAAGATTGGATTCACAAGTACACAGAATATAGTTCAAAGGATGAATACAAGAGTTCGGTCAGAGAAAATTTGATACAGGAGGCGTCATTAAATCAGAATGACATTGACGAGGAGGAGTTTTGGGAAAAGATTAAAAAGACCTGTATTATTGAGAAATACATAAAAACGGATATTGATTCAGCAAAGAAACAATTTGATTTAAATATGAATAATAATTTGCAAATGTCCGGCATTGATCTGGACACTTATAAAAGTCAAATGAAGTTAAATGATAAAGAATATGAGAAACAAAAGATTAATGATATAAAAAGAATTGTAGAACAGGATATGATAATCCGTGCCATTTCTAAAAAAGAAGGATTTAAAATTGATGATGAAAAATCAAAAGAGGTTATTATGGACATGGCTAATGAGTACCAGATGACGGAGCAGAGTTTCCGATCGCTGTTCAAAAAGAAGGATCTTGAAAAGCAAGTCATGAGAAGAAGGGTTATTGATTTGATTGCTGAAAATTAAACTTGCTTGCACTGACCTAGATTTGATGATATAATTACCGAAGTCAAAAGTCATTTTTGAATGAAAATTGGAGGATAAAAAGATGCGTACCTACTTGGTGACTGGTGGAGCCGGATTTATCGGTTCAAACTATATACATTATATGTTTAAAAAGTATGATAATGAAATTAAAATAATTAATGTGGACAAGCTAACTTATGCAGGAAATCTCGAGAATCTGAAAGATCTCGAGAATCGAGATAACTACACATTCATTAAGGCTGATATTTGCGACAGAGATTCCATTAACAAAGTTTTTGAGCAAAATGATGTTCAAAGAGTTGTCCATTTTGCTGCAGAAAGTCATGTTGATAGGAGTATCAAAGATCCGGAAGTGTTTGTAAGATCGAATGTATTGGGTACTATGGTCATGCTTAATGCAGCGAAAGATTCATGGGAACTTCCAGATGGAACATTTAAGCCGGATCATAAGTTCCTTCACGTGTCGACGGACGAGGTATATGGCTCGTTAGAAAATGAGGGGGAATACTTTTATGAGACAACACCCTATGATCCTCACAGCCCCTATTCCGCCAGCAAGGCATCATCAGATATGCTTGTAAAGGCATATATGGATACCTACCAGTTTCCGGCAAACATTACTAACTGCAGCAACAATTATGGTCCCTATCAGTTTCCTGAAAAACTGATCCCTCTTATTATCAATAATGCACTTCAGGGAAAGAAACTTCCCGTCTATGGTGATGGTAAAAATGTACGAGATTGGTTATATGTTGAAGATCACTGCAAGGGTATTGACATGGTTCAGGAAAAGGGCAGATTGTTTGAAACTTATAATATCGGTGGGCATAATGAAAAGCAGAATATTCAGATTATTAAAATTATTATTGAATGTCTGCAGAAAATGCTCCCTGATAACGATCCAAGGAAAGCCCTGGTGAGTGATCAGCTAATTACTTATGTTGAGGATCGAAAAGGGCATGATCGCCGCTATGCGATATCACCAGATAAAATTAAAAAGGAGATAGGATGGTATCCGGAAACAAAATTCGAAGACGGAATTCGAAAAACAATTGCATGGTTCTTCGATCATGAAGATTGGATGAAGAATGTTACAAGTGGTGACTATCAAAAGTACTATGAAGATATGTACAGCGACAGATAATATTTGCATGTACTTGCCAAAAATGCAGTGAGGGTGTTCCACACTGCTTTTTGGCA
>ENA-UOOI01000918-UOOI01000918.1-fermentation-metagenome-genome-assembly--contig:-NODE-918-length-34265-cov-77.652032_pt1 | contig 34265 bp, 29 predicted proteins | sample MGYA00245779_ERZ724027 | MGnify/ENA primary metagenome ERZ724027 (study PRJEB28704, sample SAMN03018318) | fermentation metagenome | biome: anthropogenic terrestrial biome; feature: soil; material...
TGCTGCGGGCAATCCTGGATAATTCTATGAAATCCTTCAATGCAAGAAAGGCAGGGGACAAGGCGCGAAATGCGGTACTTAAGCAGCTGAGTGACGTGGACACCAGAAGTAAGCTTGCCTCCTGCTCCTCCAAGAAACCGGAAGAATGCGAGCTGTACATTGTGGAGGGAGATTCTGCAGGCGGCACCGTTAAGACGGCCCGGAACCGAAAAACACAGGCAGTTCTTCCCCTTCGCGGAAAAATCCTGAATGTGGAGAAAGCTTCCCTAGATAAAATTTTATTAAACAACGAAATAAAAATCATGATTGCAACCTTTGGCTGCGGTATCGGCGATGATTTTGATATCACCAAGCTCCGCTATGACAAGATCATTATTCTAACCGATGCTGATGTCGATGGTGCGCATATCAGTACCCTTCTGCTGACCTTTTTCTACCGGTTTATGCCGCAATTGATTCTGGAAGGCAAGATCTACCGAGGCATGCCCCCGTTGTACCGTGTTGAATATGAAGGGTCCGGGAAGGGTAAAAACTCCAGAAAGTCAGAATACCTGTTCAACGATTTTGATCTGGAGAAATTCCGTAAAAACTTCGGACATAAAATTTTAACACTGCAGCGCTATAAGGGCCTCGGAGAAATGGATGCGCATCAGCTTTGGGAGACTACCCTGGATCCCGAGACAAGAGTATTGGCTCAGATATCGGTTAGTGATACGATAGAAGCGGACGAAGTTACCACCACCCTGATGAGCAACAATGTTCCTCCCAGACGGGCCTTTATTATGGAAGAAGCGAAATACGCAAAACTTGATATCTAATATTAAAAATACCAATCATTGTCACTATAATTTTTGGATTAGTGGATGGTTAGCACGGAGGTTTAAGAATAGATGAAGAATAATACCGATCAGGTCATACAATTGGATTTTTCGGAAGAAATGAAAAACAGCTACCGGGATTATGCCATGAGTGTTATTATCGCCAGGGCATTACCCGATGTAAGAGACGGTTTAAAGCCGGTACAGCGCAGAATTTTATATTCCATGATGGAGCTGGGACTGGATCCTGCAAAACCACATAGAAAGAGCGCGCGTATTGTCGGCGATACCATGGGTAAATACCATCCACACGGAGATAGCTCCATCTATGACGCCCTGGTGCATATGGCGGAGGACTTCGCTCTGCGGGTTCCCCTCGTTGACGGCCATGGCAACTTCGGTTCCATTGACGGCGACAGCGCCGCGGCTATGCGCTACACGGAAGCAAGACTTTCCGCGGGTGCAATGGCATTGCTGGGGGATATGGAAAAGGGACTGGTACATTTTGATCCCAACTTTGATAACAGTGAAAAGGAGCCTTCCGTTCTTCCGGCGAAAATCCCGAACCTGCTCATTAACGGTACGACCGGGATCGCTGTCGGTATGGCTACCAACATCCCCCCGCACAATCCGGATGAGGTAATTGATGGTGTCATCGCTTATATCGACAACCCGAATATCACAATCCAAAAATTAATGACCTATATCCCGGCACCCGACTTTCCTACCGGAGGAACCATTGTCAATCAGGCGGAACTTGCTGCAATCTATGAGACCGGTGAAGGGAAGATACGGATTCGCGCAAACCACAAGATAGAGAACGGTGATAATGGCAGGAAAAATATTGTAATAACAGAAATTCCCTACACCGTTGCAGGCAACAAGACAAAGCTGGTGGAAGGCCTTGTATCCCTGATGAAGGATAAGGTATTTGATGAAATATTTGATGTCCGGGACGAATCCTCCAAGGAAGGAATCCGTATCGTAATAGAGGTCAAAAAAGACCGGGATCTCGATAACCTGCTCAACGGTCTATATAAGAAAACACCTATGGAAGATACCTACAGTGTGAATCTACTTGCCATAAAAGATCAGCAGCCGGTTATCTTTAATCTAAAAAGTATGATCGGAGAATTTGTAGATTTTCAGGCAGAGCTCTACACCAAAGAATATGAGTATTTGCTGGATAAGACCATAAAGCGTCAGGAAATCGTAGAAGGCTTAATCAAGGCGACCAATGTCATTGATCTGATCATCGAAATCTTACGGGGAAGCAGCTCCATCAAGCAGGCGAAGGACTGCCTGATCAACGGTAATACGGAGGGAATCCGTTTTAAATCAAAAAAATCCGAGCAGAGTGCCTCAAAGCTAAACTTTACAGAACGACAGGCAGAAGCCATTCTGGCTATGCAGCTCAGCAAATTAATCGGATTAGAAATCATAAAGCTGCATGATGAAAATGACTCCCTTGCCGCTTCCATTGAAGAATATAAGAAGATTCTGGGCGATCAAAAGGAATTATTTAAAGTAATCAAAGCACAGCTGCGGGAATATAAAAAGAAATTCCATACCCCGCGAAGAACGAAGCTGGAAAATGCCGCGGCGGCAGAATATGTAGAAGAAGTTAAGGTGGAGGACATCTATGTCCTGATCGATCGCTTTGGATATACCAAATCCATTGATGCCGCCAGCTATAGCAGAGCTTCTGAGGATAACCTGAAAGAATTTGTCCATATGATACCGATGAAGAGCACGGACAAGCTCTGCGTATTTTCCGCGGAGGGCAATATGTTCCAGGTAAAAGCAGAAAATATACCGAGAGTTAAGGTCAAGGATAAAGGCACCCTCATTCACAATCTATGTAAGCTGGAAAAGGAAACCGTAATTTTATATGTTTCCTTCGAGGAATTGTTTGAATCCCAGCTGCTATTTGTAACCAGAAACGGATTTATTAAACAAGTATCCGGTGCGGAATTTGAAACGAACCGTTCCCAGATAAATGCAACCAAACTGGAGGAGGGGGATGCAGTAGTAAGCATTCGCCTCTTGACTGCCAGCGATGTACTATTCGGAATTTTAAAGGTTATCCTTCTGACTGAAAAAGGATTATCCCTTGGGTTCCCATTATCTCAGGTACCGGAAATGAAGAAAACCGGCCGCGGCGTGAAAGCGATAACGCTGGAAAAAGAGGATACCATATGCTTTGCTGCCGCACTTGATCCGAATACCGAGACCTTCGAGTATGAGGATAAGGTTCTAAACGCCAAGAAAGTACGGAACAGGAAACGCGGCGATAAAGGGCAGAGGGCACAGCTGTAAAGCAGTGGATTCATGGAATTGCTGCAATGCTGCAAGAGGGTCTGTAATCTTCCTTCACACACAGGTCGAAAGACATCTCATTCACTTTGTATGCCATAATCGTACACATTTGTTTATACAAATCTGTTCGCTTATGACACACAAAGTGAATAATCTGTCTTTCAAACAGTGCATTACAGGAAGACCACAGACCCTCTTGCAGCGTTCATATTGTATTGCAGCAACTCCATATAGCAATCAAAAATTGTTTCGCCTTGCGAACTTGCCGGTTTGTCTTATTTTTAATGGTCCTCCGAGCCCTGTCCGTAATAAGCGTTGGCGCCGTGTTTGCGGAAATAATGCTTATCCAGCAGATACTGGGATACGCGGTTAACTCTGGGATTCAGCGTCATGGTTTTGTACGCCATCTCCGCAACCTTATCCATAACTACGGCATTATAAACAGAGCCTGCCGGTGTCTTTCCCCAGGCAAAGGGTCCATGGTTTTTCACCAGAATTCCCGGAACGGCCATCGGATCCTTGTCCCCTATCGTTTCTACAATTACTTTACCGGTATTGACCTCATAATCTCCACTGATTTCCTCTTTGCTTAATTCTCTGGTGCAGGGAATATCACCATAGAAATAATCCGCATGGGTAGTTCCAAGCGCCGGTATGTCCATCCCGGCTTGTGCAAAGGTCACTGCCCAGGTAGAATGCGTATGTACAACCCCTCCAATCGCAGGATAAGCCCTATATAGGATAAGATGGGTCGCGGTATCTGAGGAGGGCTTATAATTTCCTTCTACAACATTTCCCTTCAAATCTACCACTACCATATCTTCCGGTTTCATTTTATCGTAATCCACACCGCTTGGCTTAATGACTACCAGTTCCTTCTCTCTGTCTATGCCGCTGACATTTCCCCAGGTATAGATAACCATCCCTTTTTCCTGCAGTTCCATGTTTGCATCATATACCTCTTTCTTCAATTGTTCCAGCATACTTCCAACCTCCATCCATCATTTTAATTATTTTTACTATAATCGAAAGCAGCTGATTTTGCAATACACTCCCAAAAGAAAGAAATTCATATCTTAAAGCATAATTTTCAATTGATATTTTTACCAATTATAGATATAATCAAGTAAGTAGTGATAATAATTATTTATGGGGATGCATGCGTAAAAACGCAGGAATGAGTATAATGTAACTTGCAAACTGCAAACGAATATGAACAAGGGGTGTGCATATGAAAACTTTGATAGTTGAAAAAACAGCTTCCGGTGGATTTGCAATGGGGCGAGCTTTTGTAGTTAACAGAAATAAACTTAGCGCAGATACTTACCGGATCGAATCGAAAGATGCAGATACAGAAATTGCGAAATATCAGAAAGCGGTTCGGGAAGCAACCGCACAGCTAGAAGAGCTTGCCAAGACCTCCGATATCTTTGCCGCCCATTTTGAAATGGTTCAGGACCCCGCACTCTATGCAGGTGTTACAGATAAGATAACATCGGAATCCCAAAATGCTCAATTGGCATTAGAGAATACCACCGCAGAATTTGCCGCCATATTTGACAGCATGGAGGATGAATATATGAAGGAGCGCGGCGCGGACGTAAGAGACGTCCGAGACCGTTTGATGCGTTCCTTAAAAGGAATAACGCAAAATGTATTGGAAGGAATCCACGATAAGGTGATTCTGGTTGCAGAAGATTTATCTCCTTCGGATACTTCAAATATTAACTTGGATTTTGTACTTGGCTTTGCAACGGAGCTGGGCGGTGTAACAAGCCATGTGTCCATAATCGCACGAAACCTAGAACTCCCGGCTTTAGTTGGCGTAAAGGGCTTAATGGAGGAAGTCAAAAGCGATGATTTTCTTATATTAGATGCCTCAAATGGCAAGGTTATCCTAGATCCGGATGAAGAAACCATTCAGAAATATAAGGCTCTCGAGGAGGAATACCGGAAGCATAAAAAAGAACTGGAAGCATTGAGTTCCCTTCCTGCAACAACCTTAGACGGCAAAACAGTAAAGGTTTATGCCAATGTCGGTAATCTGGAAGATGTAAAAAAAGCTGTGCATCGCGGAATCGAAGGAATTGGACTGTTTCGAAGCGAATTTCTATATATGAAGAATACCCATTTTCCTACGGAAGAAGAGCAATTTGAAGTATACAAGCAGGCGGCTATGCTCTGTCCGAAAGAGCTGATCATCCGCACCTTGGATATCGGCGGTGATAAATCCCTGCCCTATTATACGTTTGAACCGGAAGAAAACCCTTTCCTTGGCTGGAGAGCCATCCGGATCTCCCTGGATCTGGAGGATGTTTTCAAAGCGCAGCTGCGTGCTATCTTACGGGCAAGTGCCTTTGGCAAGGTTAAAATCATGTATCCTATGATCATCTCCCTGGAGGAATTAATAAAAGCCAACACTATTTTAAACATCTGCAAAAATGAATTGGCTGCGGAAAGTATTGCTTTTGATCCGGATATCAAGGTCGGTATTATGGTAGAAACTCCGGCTTCGGTGCTGTGTATCGAAAACTTTGCAAAACATGTTGATTTCTTCAGTATCGGTACCAATGATCTGACGCAATATATACTTGCTGTCGACCGGGGTAATAAAAAGATAGCAAAGCTGTATGATTCCTTCCATCCCGCGGTAGTGCAGAGCATTCAGCGGATTATCGATGCCGGCCATAAAGAAGGAATTGAAGTCGGCATGTGCGGGGAATTTGCCGGAGATGAGAAGGCTGCCGTCCTACTGCTTGGACTCGGTCTTGATGAATTTAGCATGTCTGCCGGTGCAACAGCTAATATAAAAAATATTATTCGTAATACCTCCTATGAAAAAGCAAAAGAATGTGCGGGGAAAGCCGTTACCGCTTTTACTACGCAAGAGGTCAAGGATATCCTAAGCTGCTTTCATAATTAAATAAATCTTGTAGGTAAAAAGTTTATCTTAGAATATACTTTTCCATTACCTGTGCTAAGCCGCTTTCGTTATTCGTTGCCGTTACATAAAGAGCATGCTCTTTCACATACGGCAGCGCATTTCCCATTGCGACGGAAAAGCCGGCATACGTAAGCATTGGGATATCATTGTCATAATCCCCGATCGTGCACACTTCCTCCGGCTGCAGATGTAAGGTCTGGGCAAGTTTTTGAACGCCCAGCCCCTTATTAACGGATTTTTCCGCAATATCCAACAATCCAACATCGGAAGTTGTATAACCCGTTTTCTTTAATGTATGCAAATGATCCTCCAATATTTTAATCCGTTTCGGATCTTTATCCGTTATTAAAAGTTTATATACCTTTATTCCATCAAGACAGTGATGATCCTCGTCAAAAGTATCCACTTCCATGATCGACATTCCCTGTGATTTTGCAAATTCATTATATTCCTGATAATGGGCAATGCGAAAACTATTCTTTGAAAAATAATTGATGCCCATGGTCATCGCACCATAATCCATCTGATAATATTTACATATTTCCAGCAGTCCCTTCAATTCATCCTCATCCATAGGGATATCAAAAATCGTTCTATCCTGTACCGGATCCCAAACAACAGCTCCATTAAAGGTAATCACAGGGGTATCAATCTCCAATGTTTTAATATAATACCCCAGCATGGATGGAACCCTGCCTGTGCAGATGGTAAATTTGATATTCTGTTCCTTCGCCTTTTTTATCGCTGCGATATTTTCCCCTGTTAGTTTTCTATCTGAGGTAAGTAAAGTGCCATCAATGTCACTGACGATCAGCTTGACTTTCTTCCCTGCTGCCAGTAATTTATCTTCCATAAATATGCCTCCGAGCTCCGAGAATATGATTCCTGTGCTTTTGATAGTATACAATGGGAACACAGGATTGTCAAAAACGATTTGGCAATTTCACATGAATTTACCCCGTCATTACCAAAAAATAGGTCCTGCCTTCGTCAGTTAATAAGGCAGGACCCGTTGGGGAGTAATAAAAAGCTAATTTATATAATCCTTCGTTCCAATAAATCCGCAGAACGCCGGATATTTCTCTGGTTTTATTAAAACCACCATATATTGTTATTATCTTCTATAATAGTACCATGATATGGTACTATTGTAAATATCTATTTTCACATATTTCACATATTTAAGTTACTGTTCACACCCCTATCATATTTGTAATTTGAGTATATTTTCCTGTTTTTGCATGAATTTATCTTTATTCCTTGTATATAGTAGAGAACAAACGAAAAAACCCGAAGAAAGACTAGCTTAATTATAAAATATGTTGTATTATAAATCTGCATTTTCATAAACATACACAATTTACCGATGTATCGGATATTATAGGAGGTTAAGAAGTGGAAAAAGAAATGGTTATTGTACTGGACTTCGGAGGACAATATAATCAGCTGATTGCCCGCAGAGCCAGAGAATGTAACGTATACTGTGAGGTATTACCCTACTATACAGACCTTGATCGAATAAAAGAATTAGCACCAAAAGGGATCATCTTTACCGGCGGACCTGCCAGTGTCTATGGACCGGATGCTCCTGCCTGTGATCCTGGTATTTTCTCTTTGGGAATCCCGATTCTTGGCATCTGCTATGGATGCCAGCTGATGACGCATTCCTTAGGTGGTAAGGTTACGAAGGCACCAGTAAGAGAATACGGAAAGACAGAAGTTCATGTAAATACTGCTTCCAAGCTGTTTTACGAAATTTCCGAGGATACGATCTGCTGGATGAGCCATACCGACTATGTAGAGACGCCTGCTCCCGGATTTAAAGTAATAGCAAGCTCCGAGTCCTGCCCGATTGCAGCAATTGAGGACGAAACAAGAAATTTCTATGGCGTACAGTTCCACCCGGAAGTTCTTCATACTGCAGAAGGTACGAGGATGCTGCATAACTTCTTATTTCAAGTATGTAAATGCTCCGGTAATTGGGAAATGGCTTCCTTTACAGAGCAGATGATTCAGAACTTAAAAGATAAAATCGGTGATAAAAAAGTGTTATGCGCTCTTTCCGGTGGTGTTGACTCCTCCGTAGCAGCGGTTATGGTAAGCAAAGCTGTTGGCAAACAGCTTACCTGTATCTTTGTTGATCATGGATTGCTTCGTAAGAACGAAGGAGATGAGGTAGAAGAAGTCTTTACAAAACAATTTGATGTAAACTTCATCCGTGTGAATGCTCAGCAACGTTTCTACGATAAACTAGCAGGAGTAACGGAGCCGGAACAGAAGAGAAAAATAATCGGCGAAGAATTCATACGTGTATTCGAAGAAGAAGCAAAGAAGATCGGTACCGTGGATTATCTTGTACAAGGTACCATCTATCCGGATGTTATTGAAAGCGGCCTTGGCAAATCAGCGGTTATTAAAAGCCACCATAATGTAGGCGGACTTCCTGATTATGTAGACTTTAAAGAAATCATCGAGCCGCTGCGTAATCTGTTTAAGGACGAGGTTCGAAAAGCCGGTTTGAAGCTTGGAATTCCGGACAAGCTGGTCTTCCGTCAGCCTTTCCCCGGTCCCGGTCTTGCCATACGTATCATTGGCAATATCACACCGGAAAAGATTGCGATTCTGCAGGATGCGGATTATATCTATCGCGAAGAAATTGAAAAAGCCGGTCTAAACCAAAAAATTGGACAATACTTTGCAGTCCTTACGAATCTCCGCAGTGTCGGTGTTATGGGTGATGAAAGAACCTATGACTATACGGTAGCTCTTCGTGCCGTAACAACCACAGATTTTATGACTGCAGAATTTGCTGAAATCCCTTGGGATATCCTCGGCCATATCTCCAACCGTATCGTAAATGAAGTAAAACATGTAAATCGTATCTGCTACGATATCACCGGTAAGCCGCCGGCTACTATCGAGTGGGAGTAAATAACGAAGTCTATAAACCCGCATGATTACTGGGTTTGTGGCTTTGAATTTTCCGATTTGATAGCAAAATGATAGCAACCGCTTGGAACGCATTTATTATGCGTTCCAAGCGGTTTGCAGGTACAATTATCTTAATAAATACTAAAAGGCATTACTGACTTTGCAGTCGGTAATGCCTTTTTTGCGTTTACATATCTTTTGGTTTGACATTATTGAAGAAAATGCTCATAACCTTGGGTTTGCTTTGTTTCTTTTTTTCTCGCAAAATCGTCAATAGTAAACCGTTTCAGGATAAGTCGTGATGTTTCTGTTGTTTGTGTTCATGTATGTCGCATAATGTGTTCTCGCAATCTGTTAACTTTAGCTCAAAATAAACGTCGGCATATTCATTGTTATTATATTTATCAATTTGTTTGAATCCATGTTTCTTATACAAATGCTGCGCTATAGCAAGTTCATTTCGTGTATCAAGGCAAATTGTGCTATATTTTTGTTCTTTTGCGTAATCAATAGCATGTTTCAGTAATTGTCTACCATAACCCTTTCCTTGGTATTTCGGAAGAATAAACATGCGTTTCAACTCAAAAATTTTATTTTCAAAATCTATTGTTCGTACCGCAACCGTGCCAATTAAAACATTATTGTCAAATAAGCACCAAAAACGACCACTCTGCATATAGTGCTTTTCAACATCAGCTGTGTCAATGTGTCTGCCATTCGGTGAATAACCCCAACCCAAAGCTGCAAAGCATATCTCGAAAAACCGTATAACTTGTTGTTGTATATCTTTTGTAAATTCTAATAACTGCATTGTTTAGTCCTCTCAAGCTAATATAAATAATCCCTGCTTTACATATCTTTCAGCTTGTCCTTGAAAACATCCATCATAACATCGCTGAGTTCCTGCGACGGCAACTTGTGGAAATCTCCAGTTGTATCGAACTTCGGGTAGTTGTACCGCCACTGGTCGTATTCCTCTTTGGTTATCTCGCCGCATTTGTATTTCTCTGCTTGTTCAGCCCAAGTAGTAAGCATTTCAGATAAAGATGCACTTGCTGACTTGCCTTTATCAAGGCGCAGACAAACATCTTCGTCCATGGTATCAACTCTCAACCCATATAAATCTTCAAGGGCAAACAGCGTATGCATAAGTCCTTGTTCGCTATCAATATCGGGAACACCTAAAGCCAATGGAGAAACCTCAAGAACGCCTGAAAGGGTTTTGACTAAATCCTCCTTCGGTGTTCTTGTGCCGGATTCATATTGCGCCATACGGATGTCTGCTGTCTTTTCGGGAAATCCCACAGCAATGCCAAGCCACTTTTGCGTCATTCCTCTTAAATTACGAATAAAACGGATTCTTTCACCTATCGCCATTACTTTTTCGCTCCTAACATATGTGCTTTTCTGCATTTTAACATAAAAGTTTAGCTCTTGTCAAGATAAACAAAACAAAATTGTTTAACATTCTTTTGAAAACCGCTTGACATAAACATAATTGCTTAGTATAATGATATAGAACTAAGCAATTATGCTTAGTAAAATTGAATGACCGTCCGCCAGATACCTTTTTCGGAGAAGTAGGCGAATAACTCTTGACAAAGCCGATTTTCTACCCTATCAAGAGCGAGCGTACCAAGAAAAAGAACAAACGACACAGCGCCGGGTAGGGTTGCCTGTCAGAGTCTGAGCGGGAGAACGGCAAGACAAATTGTTTAATAACTGCCCCCACAAATACGAACCGGGAGCAGCGGATCACAATTAAAATGGGCTATCGCCCGAAGAAAGGATGATGTAAATGGCAGCAACAATGTTTATGCGTGTTGAAGAAGTAGCCGAAGAAATGGGGGTTTCCGTTCCATACGCTTATAAACTCATACGCAAATTAAACAAGGAACTGAAGGTGACCGGATGTATTACGATTGCAGGTAGAATTGATCGGAAATTCTTCCACGAAAAATTCTATTTTACAAAAACACAAAATGAAGGGGGATATCAGAATGGCAGCGTTTAAAAACGAGAAAGCCGGCACTTGGTATGTACAGTTCAGATATACCGATTGGCGTGGCGAACGGCAGCAAAAATTCAAGCGTGGCTTTGCAACAAAGCGTGAGGCGCAGGAATGGGAACGGGAGTTTCTTATGCAAAAGCAAGCCGATGTAACAATGACATTCAACAGTTTTGTTCAGCTTTATGAAAGGGATATAAAGCCACGCTTAAAGGAAAACACATGGCTGACAAAAGAAAGTATCATTAAAAAGAAAATATTGCCCTATTTTGAAAAGCGTAAACTCTGTGATATTTCCGCAAAGGATGTAATCGAATGGCAGAATGAGATTAGAGAACTGACCGACAAAAGCGGCAAGAAGTATTCGCAGACCTATCTGAAAACCGTGCATAATCAGCTTAGCGCACTGTTTAATCACGCCGTGAGATATTATGGACTGAAATCCAATCCTGCATCAATCGCCGGAAATATGGGAGTTGAAGAACGAAAAGAAATGCTGTTTTGGACATTAGATGAATACAAGAAATTCTCTGATACAATGATGGACAAAAGCATCTCATATTATGCATTTGAGATGCTTTACTGGTGTGGAATTCGTGAGGGCGAAATGCTCGCACTGACGCCAAAGGATTTCGATTTTATAACTGAAACAGTCAGAATAGATAAATCCTATCAGAGACTCAAAGGCAGGGATGTTATCACCACCCCAAAAACAAAAAAGAGCAACCGTACAATCAGAATGCCAAAGTTCCTTTGTGATGAGATGCAGGAGTATATCAATATGTTTTACAGTGCAGGAGAAAACGACCGCATTTTCCCGGTAACGAAAAGCTATATGCACCACGAAATGGACAGAGGTGCGGAAGCCGCCGGAGTTAAACGCATCAGGATACACGACCTGAGGCACTCACACGTGTCGTTGCTGATAGAGATGGGCTTTACGGCTCTGGCAATTGCAGACAGGCTGGGGCATGAAAGCATTGAAGTGACCTACCGATATGCGCACCTGTTTCCGTCCAAGCAAACAGAAATGGCAAATAAATTAAATGTATTAGGAAAAGGAGATTTTGAAAATGTCAATGAAAAATCTTGATTGTAAAAACAGATGGAGAAACAAGACAGTCGCATTCCGGGTATCGCCTGATGAGGACGAACAGCTGGAAACAATGGTGAGGCTGTCTGGGCTGACAAAGCAGGATTATATTACCCGCCGCTTGCTTTGTCGGGATGTAATTGTGCAAGGCAATCCGAGAGTGTATAAGGCTCTTCGAAATCAACTTGCGGCTGTCCTTACTGAATTGCAGCGCATTGAAGCAGGAAAAAGCGTAGATGATGAACTGCTCGACATTATTAAGTTTATTACCGTCACGCTTGACGGATTAAAGGAGGAATCCGAATGAGCAAAGAAAAAGAAATGACCACCCTTAGCACATCTGTTGGCTCAGATGATGGGCAGTCACTTAATGTATCTGTAGATAGTATACCCGAAAATTCTTCGGAATTCAATAATCTCGAAGAAGATTTCAAAAAAATGCAGCAGGAAATGCTCCGGCAGATGGATCCGTCTTATCTGAAAACGGTTACGATGACCGAGCTATACGACACTGTGTATCCGGGCAGGCAGCCGTTGATTGACGGCTTGCTCTATCTCGGAACGTATCTTTTTGTCGGAGCGCCGAAGCTCGGCAAGAGTTTTATGATGGCACAACTTGCCTATCACATCAGCACTGGGACACCGCTGTGGAATTATACTGTGCGAAAAGGAGCGGTACTCTATCTCGCACTTGAGGATGATTACAGCCGATTGCAGAAGCGTCTTTATCAGATGTTCGGAACGGAAGGCACAGAAAGCCTATTCTTCTCTGTTTCGGCAGGTCAGCTCGGGAAAGGTCTTGACGAACAGTTACAAGGTTTTATGCATGAGCATCCCGATACAAAGCTTATCATTATCGACACACTGCAAAAGGTGCGGGAAGTCGGCGGCGACAGTTACAGCTACGCCAACGATTACGACATTATTACCCGAATGAAAAAGTTCGCAGACAGCTGTGGTATTTGTCTGCTGCTGGTACACCACACACGCAAGCAGCAATCTGATGATCGGTTCGATATGATCTCTGGCACCAACGGTCTGCTCGGCGCAGCAGATGGTGCCTTCCTTCTTCAAAAGGAGAAGCGCACAAGCAATGCGGCCACATTGGATGTGTCCGGCAGAGATCAGCAGGATCAGCGGTTGTATCTATCACGCAATCAGGAACGGTTGATATGGGATTTGGAGAAAACGGAGACAGAGCTTTGGAAAGAACCGCCGGAGCCATTGCTCGAAGAAATCGCCAGACGTATTACAAAAGACAATCCTGTCTGGCAAGGTTCGCCGACGGAATTGGTTTTGTTTCTCGGCATTGTTATGAAGCCAAATACTCTGACATTGAAGCTGAATATCAATGCCGGGCGGCTGTTCAATGAATACGGCATTCGCTACGAGAACAGCCGTGGTCACGACGGGCGAAAAGTGAGTCTTCATTTTGAGCAGGCGTGACGGTGTGTGACGGTCGTGTCGATGTTTACGACAGTGGGTGAGGAGTCCAAAACACCGTCACCATCGACACGGATCGTCACCAATGCGACATTGAAATGTCGCAAATAAAGTTTAGGCGGGGTGCAGGGAGCCCTTTTCAAAGGGCTGCCCTTGCCCCTCGGAGAGCGCAAAACCTGCTTGCAGGTTGCATTTTTGATGGGCTTGCCTGTCAAAAGTGCTTTTGCGTTACTCTTGACAAGAGTAACAGAACCCGGCTGACGCCGGAGAAGGGATGATTTATGAAAAGAACGATAAGTGCGGAAGTCGGAAAAGGGTCGGTAAGTCATAATAGCCGCAAGTTTAATGCAAAAAATACCGATCCGGAACGCTCCCCTCTCAATTTAGATTACTGTAATGAAAACATCAAAACAGTCTATCATCAGATGTTTGATAAAGCCTTGGAAAAGTATAACGCAAAGCTTACCCGAGCCGACCGACGCATTGATAATTATTATGAAAAGATCAGAAACAGTAAGCAGGAGAAGCCGTTTCACGAACTGATTTTACAGATCGGAAACAAAGATGATATGAGCGCTGTCGGAGAAAATGGGCAGCTTGCGAAGCAGGTGCTGGATGATTATTATCAGGGATTTCAAAGACGGAATCCGCAGCTACGGGTGTTTTCTGCACACCTTCATATGGACGAAGCAACACCGCATCTGCACATTGATTTTGTCCCATTTACAACCGATAGCAAGCGAGGACTGGAGACCCGTGTATCGTTGAAACAAGCATTGGCAGTGCAGGGCTTTAAGGGCGGAACACGTTCTGAAACAGAGTGGAATCAGTGGGTACAGTCCGAAAAAGAACATCTTGCCGCCGAGATGGAACGCTATGATATCAAATGGGAGCATAAGGATACCCGCGAAAAACATCTTTCTGTATATGATTATGAAAAGAAGATGCGTGCCGCAGAAGTTGCAGAATTGGATGAAAAACTTGCCGATAAAAAAGGTGAATTCAATACGCTGTCAAAGCGTATTGAAGAGTTTGAAGACGGAGAAAAAGGCATCTCAGAGATGCAGAATCTTCTTGATACCGCCCCCGATTATCAGTTACCGGAACCGCAGGGATTGATGTCAGCCAAGTCGTATAAAACGAAATTTGTTGAAACGTTGATAGTTAAATTTAAGTCGCTTATTAAGACGGTTATGGTAAGATATTTCAAAGCAAGGGATGATTACCACCGCCTCAATCAGTACAATGCAAAGTTGTATGCTGAAAATGAAAATCTACGTAGCGATAATAAATATTTATCTTCTAAAAATAACCAACTCAGTGAAAAAATCAAGGATTATACGCTTCTGCGTAAAGTGTTCGGTAATAAACAAATTGATGATTTGCTTGAAAAAGCAAGGACAACTCAACTTTCTAAACAGCGTGATATACGTTTTAATAATAATGATGAAAGATGAAGTATACACAATTGAAAAACAAATTTAGGAAATAAATAAACTGGAATTATTGTACAAGCTACATGGTAATGAAATGTTTTGATATGTTTTAATAGACATTGCATTAAAGCCATAACTTTCTGTATAAATATATCATCACAGCAATAGGATATTATAACAAAGATTGAATCAAAGAATTTATAGAAAAAATAGTATAAATATCTTGACAACCTGCAATTCCTTATGATATAATATTAAAAATTTAATAGATATAAAAACCGTTGAAGCGGAGATAACGATGATTATGCCTCCACAGAGAGCCCGCGATGCTGAGAATCGGGTGAAACACAGATTATCAAATGGACCGCCGAGGGTGCAGTGAAATGCACGATTTATTTTGTGCAAATTATTCTGCAACGTGTTGGCATACGTCAGTTGCCGGGGATATGTTGGTATCCTGTTGAGCGCGCAGCTTATAATGGGCTGTGAATCAAGGTGGCATCGCGGATAGTTGTTTATTCGTCCTTGACAGAAGTTGTTCTTCTGTCAAGGACTTTTTTATTGAATCCTTTGGCAGAAAGCCGAAGGATTTTTTATTTTAAAGGGGGAACTTTAATGTTGACTTCACCAAGTATTGAAACAGTCAGGGAGATCACAAAATCCGGGCAATATGATATCGTACCGGTAAGCTGTGAGATCCTTTCGGATATCTGCACACCGATTGAAGCGCTGCAGATATTAAAGAATATTTCGAGCCATTGTTATATGCTCGAATCTGCAGAGGAAAAGGAAAAATGGGGGCGGTACACATTCCTTGGTTTTGATCCAAAGCTGGAGATCACCTGTATTGATAAAGAGATGAAAATAGGCGATCTTACCTTCACCACGAAGGATCCGGCTTTTTATATCCGCCAGATCCTGTCGGAATACAAAAGCCCACGTCTTGAGGGACTTCCATCCTTTACCGGCGGACTTGTAGGCTATTTTTCATATGATTATCTGGGCTACAGCGAGCCCTCGGTTAGAATAAACGCCAAAGACACAGAGAATTTCAAGGACATTGACCTGATGCTCTTTGACAAGGTCATTGCGTTCGATCATTTCTGCCAGAAAATCATTTTAATTGTTAATATATCGCTTAAAGAACCGGAAACTTCTTATAAAAACGCCGTGCTTGAGCTGAAACGGCTTGCTCAGCTGCTGCAAAGCGGTGAAAAGCTCAATGAACCGGGCGGAAAGCTTAAAGGAGAAATAACGCCGCTTTTTGATAAGCCTGCCTACTGTGAAATGGTAGAGAAAGCGAAGCATTATATTCGTGAGGGAGATATTTTTCAGATTGTTCTTTCAAATCGCTTGAGTGCCCCATTTGAAGGAAGTCTTTTGAATACATACAGGATATTACGCACAATCAACCCTTCACCGTACATGTTCTACTTTTCAGGTACCGATGTGGAAGTGGCCGGCGCATCCCCGGAAACGCTTGTTAAACTGGAAAACGGAATTCTTCACACATTTCCTCTTGCCGGGACAAGGCCGCGCGGCATAACCGAAGCAGAGGATCAAGCACTTGAGAAGGAACTGCTTGCCGATGAAAAAGAACTCGCGGAACATAATATGCTGGTTGATCTCGGCCGTAATGATATTGGTAAAATCAGCAAATTTGGGACTGTGAATGTTGAAACATATCATTGCGTGCAACGTTATTCCCATGTAATGCATATTGGCTCCACCATCCGCGGCGAAATAAGAGATGATCGTGACGCGTTGGATGCTGTCAGTGCAGTGCTCCCTGCCGGAACACTTTCAGGGGCTCCGAAAATACGCGCCTGCCAGCTGATCGATGAGCTGGAAAACAATAAGCGTGGAATTTATGGCGGTGCAATAGGATATATAGATTTCACCGGAAATCTGGACACCTGTATTGCAATCCGTATTGCATACAAAAAGAACGGAAAAGTATTTGTCCGCGTCGGCGCGGGAATCGTTGCAGATTCGGTTCCGGAAAATGAATTTCATGAGTGTATGAACAAAGCAGAAGCGGTAATCAACGCTTTAAAAAAAGCACAGGAGGTGGATTTATGATATTGCTAATTGATAATTACGACAGTTTTTCATACAACCTGTATCAGCTGGTTGGCGCAATCAACCCGGACATAAAAGTAATCAGAAATGATGAAATGGCAGCTGATAAAATAAGAGAATTGCATCCAGACCATATTATTCTCTCGCCCGGCCCGGGACGCCCTGAAAATGCAGGCATTATTATGGAGGTCGCTGAAACGCTGAGTCAGAAAATTCCTACGCTCGGTGTATGCCTTGGTCATCAGGCGATTTGTGCGGCATATGGGGCATCCATCACATATGCTAAACGTCTGATGCATGGAAAGCAATCGGTTATTACAGTGCAAAATGACTGCCCGCTTTTTAAAAACTGCCCGCCCGCTTTCACGGTTGCCCGTTATCATTCCCTGGCAGCCGACCCCGATACTCTTCCGGACTACCTGGAGCCGACAGCCGTGGCGGATGACGGAGAAATCATGGCGGTTCAGCACAAAAAATATCCGATTTATGGCGTTCAGTTTCATCCTGAATCCATCATGACGCTGGATGGGAAAACAATACTTAAGAATTTTATCGATTTATAACAAACGGGGAGGAAAAGAAAATGATTAAAGAAGCTATTATCAAAATTGTGGATAAACAGGATCTGACTTACGATGAGGCATATCAGGTCATGAGCGAAATAATGAGCGGTGAAACCTCACTCATACAAAATGCGGCATTTCTTGCGGCACTGTCCACCAAAAGCACAAAAGTGGAAACAATAGTTGAGATAGCCGGATGCGCGGCGGCAATGCGCGATCATGCGCTTAAGGTTGAAAACGATATGGAGCTGTTCGATATTGTCGGAACAGGCGGCGACGGCGCGCACAGCTTCAACATCTCCACCACATCGGCGCTTGTTGCGGCAGCGGGCGGCATCAAAACTGCCAAGCACGGAAACCGTGCGGCATCGTCACAGTGCGGCACAGCTGATTGCCTTGAAGCACTCGGAGTAAATATTGACCAGAACCCGGGAAAGTGCATTGAACTTTTGAATACTGTCGGCATCTGTTTTTTCTTTGCACAGAAATATCATACTTCGATGAAATATGTAGGCGCTATTCGTAAAGAACTCGGTTTCCGCACTGTTTTTAACATTCTCGGCCCGCTTACCAATCCCGGCAGCCCCAAAATGCAGTTGCTCGGTGTGTATAATGAATACCTTGTTCAGCCGCTCGCACAGGTGCTTATGAATCTTGGGGTTAAACGCGGTATGGTTGTGTATGGGCAGGATAAGATTGATGAGATTTCACTGAGTGCTCCGACAACAGTTTGCGAGTTTGATAATGGTCAGTCACGTACATATGTGATTACTCCGGAGCAATTTGGACTTGCCAGCTGCCGAAAATCCGAGCTTGTCGGCGGAACCCCTGAGGAAAACGCAGCCATTACGAGGGCAATTCTTAATGGTGAAAGAGGCGCGAAACGCAACGCGGTGCTTATGAACGCGGGTGCTGCCCTGTATATAGGGAAAAAAGCTGAAACAATGAAAGACGGCCTTAAACTCGCAGCCGAGCTTATTGATTCCAAAAAAGCTCTTGAAAAGCTGAACATGTTTATTGAGGCCAGCAACAAATAAGGAGAAAGATCATGTTCAACATCTTGGAAGCACTTGCCGATCACGCTCGGGAGCGTGTCAGGTTATCCAAAACAATTGTTCCGACGGGTGAAATAAAAAGTGCCGCTTTGTCGCTGCCTTCCGGTGACTTGGCTTTTGAGCGGGCACTGAAAACACGGGATATTTCTTTTATCTGCGAATGTAAAAAGGCTTCGCCGTCAAGAGGAATAATTGCACCTGATTTTCCGTATTTTCAGATTGCAAAAGAGTATGAGCAAGCCGGCGCGGACTGCATTTCAGTTCTTACTGAGCCTAAATGGTTTCTCGGAAATGACGAGTATTTGCGTGATATTGCTTCTGCTGTTTCCGTTCCGTGCCTTCGCAAGGATTTTACTGTTGATGAATATATGATTTATGAGGCAAAACTGCTTGGCGCAAAAGCCGTGCTTTTGATTTGTTCCCTTCTGGATGTCACCACCATGAAAGCTTATATTGATATTTGTGATGATTTGGGATTATCTGCACTCGTGGAAGCACATGACGAAAACGAAATTAAAGCAGCAATAAAAGCAGGCGCGCGGATCATCGGTGTAAATAACAGAAATCTGAAGGACTTTTCCGTTGATACCGAAAACAGCCGCCGGCTGCGAGAGCTTGTCCCACCACATGTGCTGTTTGTATCAGAGAGCGGTGTCAAAACTGCGGCAGATGTAGAACTATTACGCAAAGCCGGCGCAGACGCGGTGCTGATCGGAGAAACCTTGATGCGGACGAGTGATAAATCCGCAAAATTATCAGAGTTGAAGGGTTGTATATGACCAAAGTCAAGTTTTGCGGATTAACAAGAGAATGCGACATTGAGTATGCTAATCGACTTTTACCGGAGTATATCGGTTTTGTGTTTGCCGAAAAAAGCCGCCGTTTTATTTCATCAGACCAGGCCAAAACGCTCAAAAGGTCGCTTGATACTCGGATATCTGCGGTTGGTGTGTTTGTAAATGAACCTGTTGAGCAGGTTGCTTTATTGTTAAATCAGAGAATCATCGATCTGGCACAGTTACATGGTCAGGAAGACGAAGCCTATATCGGAAAGCTCCGCACTCTTACGGATAAGCCGATTATAAAAGCTTTTTCTGTTGCAAAAGTTCCCGATCTTTCGGCGGTGGAAAAATCATCGGCGGATTATATTCTTCTGGATAACGATTGCGGAGGAACCGGCAAAAGTTTTGACTGGAATTTGCTTTGTTCTTTTCAGCGCCAGTTTTTTCTCGCCGGAGGAATTGGCCCGAAAAACATTGAAGCTGCTTTAACAATGGTTCATCCATACGCCATAGATGTCAGTTCCGGCATAGAAATAGACGGAGTGAAAGATTATAGCAAAATGGAACGTCTGATGAAGGCGGTCAGAAAGGATTAAAAAATGGTATTTATATTAAAAAAGGATATTCCTGCGGAAGAAATCCACAAATTCAAAATGAGCTGGGAAGAAAAAGGGTTTTCAACAATTTGGGCCCCCGGAACCGATCACGATGCGGTATGCCTGATTGGAAACACCTCTGCCATAGATATGGACGCTGTGGTACAAACAAATCCGATCGTCGCTTATGCACGCCGTGTTACAGAACAGTATAAAGCCGCCAGCCGTCTTGTTCATTCAGGCGATACGGTGTTTTCTGTAAACGGTGTACAGATCGGCGGAAATAATTTTACGGTTATTGCTGGCCCATGTTCAGTGGAAACCGAGCAGCAGATGCTTTCCGTCGCTTCTTCCGTAAAAAGCAGCGGAGCGAAACTTTTACGGGGAGGAGCGTTCAAGCCGCGCAGCTCTCCATATTCTTTTCAGGGGCTTGGATGCGAGGGCTTGCAGTTGCTCACAGAAGCCAAGAGAAAAACGGGCTTGCCGATTGTTACTGAGATTATGAATCAAACGCAGATTCCGTTATTCGATAATGTAGATATCATTCAGATCGGCGCTCGGAATATGCAGAATTACGATCTTCTCAAAGCTGTCGGCAAAACGGATAAGCCAGTTTTGCTGAAACGCGGTCTTGCAAATACGATTGACGAGTTGCTTATGAGCGCTGAATACATTATGAATGAAGGCAACAATCGCATTATTCTATGCGAACGCGGCATACGTACCTTTGAAACCGCAATGAGAAACACGCTGGATTTAGCAGGTGTGGCGTTTTTAAAGCAGAAAACGCATTTACCTGTATTTGTCGATCCCAGTCATGCCTGCGGAATTCGGTCGCTTGTTCCTCCGCTTGCCAAAGCAGCACTGGCAGTCGGAGCAGATGGCTTGATCATCGAGGTGCATAATGATCCTGCTCATGCATTATGCGACGGAGCACAGTCGCTTAATCCTTCACAATTTAACGCTTTGATGATACAGCTGAAACAGCGTGCACCGCTGGAAGAAAAAAATATGTAAGGAGGCACATGCCAAATGAATTCAAAGGGAAGATATGGTATTCATGGCGGACAGTATATCCCGGAAACACTTATGAACGCCGTGATTGAGCTGGAAGAAGCTTATAACCATTATAAAAACGACCCTGAATTTAACCAAGAACTCACAGATCTATTGAACAATTATGCCGGAAGACCGTCAAGACTTTATTTTGCAAAAAAAATGACCGACGATCTCGGCGGTGCAAAAATTTATCTTAAACGAGAAGACCTCAACCATACAGGTGCGCACAAAATCAACAATGTGCTGGGGCAGGCACTTCTTGCAAAGAAAATGGGGAAAACCCGGTTGATCGCAGAAACCGGAGCCGGTCAACACGGCGTTGCAACTGCAACTGCAGCAGCACTTATGAATATGGAATGTATCGTTTTTATGGGCGAAGAAGATACAAAGCGTCAAGCGCTGAATGTTTATCGCATGAAGCTGCTCGGTGCCGATGTCAAACCGGTGAAGAGCGGAACTGCCACATTGAAGGATGCTGTTTCTGAAGCAATGCGTGAATGGACAAACCGCATTACAGATACCCATTATTGCCTTGGCTCCGTTATGGGGCCGCATCCTTTTCCTATGATTGTCCGCGATTTTCAAGCGGTAATCTCTAAGGAAATCAAAGATCAGGTGCTGCAAAAAGAAGGACGGCTGCCGGATGCTGTACTTGCCTGTGTCGGCGGCGGTTCCAACGCCATCGGCAGTTTTTATCATTTCTTAGATGACAAAGATGTACGCTTAATTGGCTGCGAAGCAGCAGGACGCGGCATCGACACATTTGAAACAGCAGCAACTGTAAATACAGGTCGTGTTGGGATCTTTCACGGAATGAAATCATACTTTTGTCAGGACAGGTACGGACAGATTGCACCGGTCTATTCCATTTCGGCTGGTCTTGATTATCCGGGAGTAGGCCCGGAACATGCCTATCTTCACGATATCGGAAGAGCCGAATATGTTCCGGTTACTGATGAAGAGGCTGTTTGTGCTTTTGAATATCTGTCGAGAACCGAAGGGATTATTCCGGCAATCGAATCGGCACATGCAATCGCATTTGCGATGAAGCTTGCGCCAACAATGGAGAAAAATAAGATTCTTGTTATCACCGTATCCGGTCGTGGTGATAAAGACTGTGCAGCGATTGCACGATACAGAGGAGAGAATATTTATGAGTAATATAAAATCTGCCTTTGCCAATGGAAAAGCTTTTATCGCCTTTGTCACCTGCGGTGATCCGGATCTGGAAACAACAGCAAAGGTGGTTCGCTCGGCAGTCCGGAACGGAGCCGACCTGATTGAACTCGGCATTCCATTTTCCGATCCTACGGCTGAGGGGCCGGTCATTCAGGGAGCAAATCTTCGTGCGCTAAGCGGCGGAGTTACAACAGATAAAATATTTGATCTTGTAAGAGAGCTGCGCCGTGATGTTACGGTACCTATGGTGTTTATGACATATGCCAATGTAGTATTTTCATATGGGAAAGACCGTTTCATTAAAATGTGCAAAGAGATTGGTATCGACGGTTTAATTCTGCCCGATGTTCCTTTTGAGGAGAAAAGCGAATTTCAACCTTCCTGCAAAAAGTATGGTGTGGATCTGATTTCTTTGATCGCTCCGACATCAGAAAATCGCATTGCAATGATTGCCAGAGAAGCGGAAGGCTTTTTGTATATAGTATCAAGTCTCGGCGTTACCGGTACAAGGAGCGAGATCAAAACAGATATTGCTTCCATAGTATCTTTTGTGCGTAAAAACACTGATATTCCGTGTGCGGTAGGATTTGGCATTTCCACGCCTGAACAGGCAGCAAAAATGGCGGGATTTTCTGACGGAGTGATCGTAGGCTCTGCCATAATTAAGTTGATTGAAAAATATGGTTCAGAATCTGAGAAGCCGGTCGGAGATTACGTAGAAGGAATGAAGAAAGCATTGCAAATGTAATGAATCCACGATTTTTGCAATGCAAGAAAGGGAAAAACACCACTTGCGTTAATCAGAGCATGTTGAAAACTTTACAAGAATATGCTATACTATATCAAAATTGATACATTTGAGAGTATAAAACAAATCGTTTTTGATAGCTTTCAAATGATAGATTTTTGATAGCAGAAGTCGGAATACCTGATAGAATAAGGATAATCCGTACCACATAATATCAAATCAAGTCAAATCTCCAAAACAAAATCGTTTAGTATCGGTTTTGTACTTTGGAGTGGGAATAATTTTGGTGGTGTAGGATGGGTTCATTTATATCATAGGAGGTATTCGTGAACATGCAATGCTTTAAGTGTGAAACAGAAATGAAAAAGGTAAAATTTATTGGAAATGCAGCAGGAATGCCAAGTTATCTTACGTACAAGGAAAAGGGAGTATTTAATCCGGAAATCAGGGACAATGTGGAATGTTATGTTTGTCCTAAATGTGGATATATAGAGCTAAAAGCTGAAAATCCTTCATTATTCAAAAACTTAACAAACCTTTCATAATACGGCTTAGATCAAAGCAACAGAAAATAATAATTAGCCATTTGACATTAAAATGCCATTAAAAAGTATTGCCAATATATTTATTTCGTTTATGTAGAAAATATTGCGTTTACGTTATATTCATGTTATTATAAAATATAATCAAAAGTACATCGAAGGTGAGGATATTGAAAGGAAGTGTTATTATGCCACTGCCGCAACAACGGCTCGCCACAATCGAAGAGTATGAATCTCTGCCAGAGGATTCCAGAGCAGAAGTCTTTGACGGTCAGATTCAATATATGGCTAGTCCTTCACAGGTTCATCAAACAATCCTTCTGGAGCTTTCATCCACGCTTAATTCCTATGTAAAGGAGAAAAGGGGTCCTTGCAAAGTGTTACCTGCTCCCTTTGATGTAAAGCTGAATGATAGCCCCCTTACAATCGTGCAGCCTGATATCATGATAGTTTGTGATAAAAATAAGCTAGATGGAAAACGCTGCAATGGAGCCCCTGATTTTATTATCGAAATCGTATCTCCGGGCAATTCCTCTGACGATTATATTAAAAAGCTTTACTACTATAAAAATTATGGCGTCCGGGAATACTGGATTGTTGATCCAAACAGGCGGACAATCGCTGTAAACTACTTTGAAGAGGATATGGTCAGCATACCTTATACTTTCAGCTCCACGGTAAAGGTAAATATCTATGAAGACCTCTATATTGATTTCAAGGAAATTGAACAGCTACTCAATTCATAATTCAAAAGGGTGTATGCTTCGGTATATGCCCTTTCTTTTATATGACAAAGAGCCCTATTTTTATTCCGTAAAATCTATTGAGGGATGCCTTATACTTCCTCTAAAAATCTGACCCCGTCCTCTTTGCTAAGCTCATGGATGATTTCTTCATGAGGTCTTTTCTTCGGAAGTTTAAGCGTTAACACTACAGCCACATTGGCTTCATTTAATGTATTTGACCTGATTATCTCAAGATTACTTATATTCATGTTGTTATCTCTGAGCACTGTCATAAAATTACTCATATAGGATATTTCTCGAAATTCAATATAAAGCTCAATTACCTTTGTCGATGCCATGACACGGTCATCAAGGTTGTGGAGCAAGCCCATCACTGTAAATATCAGGATACAGCCGATCAAAGCCCCTTCATAATATCCAATTCCCACAGCCAGCCCGACACAGGCAGCCGCCCAAAGACCGGCCGCTGTAGTAAGACCTTTCACCCTGTTTTTTCCTGTTATAATGATTGTTCCCGCGCCAAGAAAGCCTATACCGCTCACTACCTGTGCACCCATTCGTGCCGGATCAACATTCTGGTAAATTGTGCAGATATACTGGTTCGTAATCATAACCATGGCCGATCCCATGCTGACAAGCATATAAGTCCGAAAACCAGCCGGCCGTTTCTTTCTGCCCCGCTCAAATCCAAGGATACCCCCGCATACCAACGATAACATCAAACGTACTACAGTAGAGACGATATTAACCTCTAATAATATTTGTGGCATTCTGTACCTCCGTCGGTTGCCATTGACTGTTAGCTAATTTTAAAAACCTTAATTACCTCCTCCAGTTTCTTTGAATCTGAAGCCAGGGCGGCAGCAGATTGTCTTAAAAGCTCAACCGAATTAAGCTGATTGATTGCTGTCGCATTCATTTCCTCGGAAGCAGCCGCAGTTTGTTCCGATATTGCTGAAATACTTTCAATAGCCACCAGGGTATCTTCCTTTGCATTTTCGATTGTCTTAATGCCAAGGGATACATTATTTAGATTATTTACGAGCTCTTTAACATGATCATTAATGTTATTAAACGCAACTATGGTCCGGTTTAAGGACTCTGTCTGTGATTCGACAATACTTTCCGCCTGCTTTGCCGTATCCACGGTGTCCGCTATCTTCGTATGCGTCTCTTTCACGATATTTTGAATCTGATTTGCCGCCTGTACGGATTGATCCGCCAATTTTCTGATTTCACTTGCTACCACAGCAAACCCAAGCCCCGCATCACCTGCTCTCGCCGCCTCGATGGATGCATTTAAAGAAAGTAAATTCGTTTGTGAGGCGATCTCATTAATAATCGTTACAAAGCCCGCTATATGTTTGGACTGCATCTCAAATTCTTCTACTTTGCCAATTACATTATGGGTGATATCCGCGGTTGCTTTCGATTTACCACTTAGCTCATTGATCATACCGATGCCCTCACCGGCAATGACCTTTGTATTTTCAGCAATCTGTTCAATATCATGGGTATTGTTATATACTTGATTAATCTGATCCGATAACTTATTCATCTGTGTCAGGCAATGCTCCGTATCGTCTGCCTGCTGTACAATTCCCTGCTCGATGTTTTCGATGGTCTGGGAGATATCCCTGGTTGCTGTCAATAAATCATCGGAGGTTTCGGAAAGCTCTCCCGCAGAATCACTAACCTTGCTTCCGACTGTCTGTACCTCTCCGATTAGCTTGCGCATACTATCCATCATACTGGAGATGCCATTGGATAAGATAAGAAATTCATCCTTTCTCTTGGTATCGAATTTTGCTGTCAAATCACCCTTTGCGGCCTGAGAGACCAACTTCTTCAATGAGATAATCGTATTGCTTATACCACCAGCGATTACAATTGAAATGAAAGCTGCAAAAATACATGCAATGGTAACAAATGCGATATTTAAAACCTTCAGATGCTGCACCTGTTTTAAAATGGTGCTTTTAGGAACCAATGCGCAAACTGCCGCATCAATACCTTCTAATTTACTATATAAATATAAATAATTTTCTCCTTTATACTTTTCATAGGAATATCCGCTTAATTCATCGCTATCCCTTGCTGCCTGGTAATAGGATAAATCACCGAATACCTTTGCTTCCCCCGTATTCGTCAGGACTTCTCGCCCATCACCGGTTACAAATCCGATCATGCTTCCTTCTCCCATATCATATTTGGAAAACATATTCAAAATTTGCTGGGTGGAAATATCAATGACAACAAAACCATTTCCTTTACTCATTTTTCTGATTAGGGATATGGCATAGCTTTCCGAATCATTTGTATTTAATTTTTCATCAATTGCCTTATGCTCTCCTGTCCAAAGATAGAACAGCCCTTTTCCCTCGAATTTCTTTCCCTGTTCAGATTCCATAAAGGATTGATATAGATTCTTTGCGTTAAGTGTATCGCTCGGAATACCTTCTCCGTTGTCACCGAACATATAGACATTGGATATAAAGGAATTCGTTGTTTCCGCGACAATGATATTCTCTGACAAGATATCATAAGCCTTTATCTTATCCGCTACGTCCGTATTTTTGTTATAAAATATTTTCAAATTGGAATCTAACTGCAGCTCAAGTGATTTCTGCTCAACCGCCTTTAATCCAAAATCTATAAAATCACTTACCGCATTAAGCGTATCGGCTGAACTTTCCTCATAATTATGAATAATCGCTTTCTCTGATTGCTGATAAAATATAATCCCGTATAAAGCAAGTAAAAAAGCCGGGACCAAAAATCCACCAAATAATTTAATTCTGATTTTTTGGGATTTATTCCAAAATGTCCCCAGCTTCCTTCTTATGTTCATTATAACAACCATGCCCTTTCTCCAAACCAATTTTATAATGTATGATACTCGGTGTTTTCCGGCCCGGTATCATCATTTTCCACGACTAAAACGCTTGCATCCCGGCTCAATAAAATATGATGCCATACATCTTTTTTCACGTTATAAATTCTGCCTGCTTCCATCCTGCATTCTTCACATTCTTCTCCAATAATTAAGACGGCTTTCCCTTCCAATAATACAAATACCTCATCCGTCAAGTGATGCCGCTCTAAGCGGTAAAAGTTCACCCTGTCGAAGCGTTCCGCAAATCTTATCATTGCCACCCGCCAAGCCTCAAAGTGAACCTGGGGCTGGTATCCTTCCCCTGACGCATTTAGGATTTCAACACCTTCCATCTCTGCCTCCCATTCTTAAGAAACTACGCCATAAAGCGGAACATTGTCGATGTCCTCCGCTTTTTTTATTAATTTTAACGATGGTATTCCCAGCAAACCCTCTTTCAGCTGGGGAAGAAACAGTTCCGCTGATTTTGAAATTGCACCTCCCAGGAACAGACACTCCATTTCATTGTCTCTAATAATCTCGTACAGGATTGCTGCCAGATGTGTTCCCGTTTCCTGAAAGGCCTGGATTGCCGCAGCTTCCCCGCTCTTCGCAGCATTTGCAATATCCAGTACTTCCCTTCCCTGTTTGCCGCCCAGTTCCTGATACCGCTTGATAATTCCTCGTTTTGATACATAATCCTCGGCAATCCCGTTCTTATAATGCATCTGATAGATACTGATCTTCGGACCGCCCGTCAGGTTTCTTAAAACAACCTGATTCTGTGACACTGCAAAGCCCAGCCCGGTTCCGATGATAACACCGCAAACCCTGTTATAGTTCAATCCGCTTAATTTGATTGCACCTTTTAAGAAGGCTTCCGAATCATGGAGGAAGGTAACCGTAATATGCCCCAGCACCTCTTCAAACCAGGGCCGCATGGGAATTCCATAGATGGATGCATATTTGTGCTTCATTTTGCAAATGCCCTCAGCATAATCAAAAGGCCCCGGGATGCAGATGCCAATCCCTTTGATCTCTAATCCCTCTTTGAGTGCCTGCCCCTTTTGCTTTACGGCAAGCTCCTGGTAGGAGGCTTTAATCCCTGCCGCTTCTCCCATGGAATCCACAGGGACAGAGATAAAGCTATTCTTTAGCAGGGTGCCCTCTTCCAAGAAAAGAGCACCCTTTAAATAGGTTCCTCCTGCATCAACAGCAAGAAAACAGGTATTATTCATATTCAAATCCATCCTTTAAAAGAGTCTTGTGCATCGTCACCACACCAACTCCTTCATTGATTACCTCATAGGGACCAAAGCCGGCAGGAATAATAACCATGTCCAGATACTCCTGCTTGAAGAATTTATCGGGATCGGTCAGGGAACGGATCAGGCATTTCTCACCATCTACCAGGGTTAGTACATGGAAACGGTCCGTTGTTTCATCCGTATACCGGTTGGCAAAGATAACATTTCTTAAGCTAAAGTAAATGAGATCATGTTCTCCGACAATCGTTTCCGTAAAGCCGTCGTTACGTATTACCCTTGGCTCCTGTATAAAATTCTGCTTCACATAGTCCCCTTTAAAATCTCTTCTTAATACCTTATCCCCATAGTAGGTATGAATGGGGCGGAGATTCCCCTCCAAATCCTTACGCATGTAATCATACATCTTATAGGTATAGGATCCGATGGTCAGACTGCCGATCTCCAGAATTAGCTGGTTTCTGCCGGAAGCATGTATGGTACCCGCAGGAATTAAAAACTGCATTCCCGGCTTTGAGGGTACGGAGGCAACATAGGCATCATGGTCAAAGCCCTCCCCATACTTTTCCGCTCTTTTGGCTTTCTCTATAAACTCTTCTACATCCGCATTTTCCTTAAATCCGCAATAGGTCTTCGCCTGCTGCCCGGTTACTACCATATAATAGCTCTCATCCTGGCGGCCCAGCTCGCCATTGTTCTCTTTTACAAATTCTCCGTCCGGATGTACCTGAATTGACATATTTCCACTGGAGTGGAAAGTATCGTCATAATTAAAGCGAATCGGGAAATATCCTCCAAACTTTTTGTGAGCCTTGCTGCCCATAAGCGCTTCACCAATGGTCTGCACAAAGCAGTAGAACGGAAATTCCAGCTGCATATCTGCCAGATCCGCCACAATAGAAACCTCCATCGGAATCAAATCGAATACCCAGGCACAGTTTTTCATTTCCTTCGGTAAATTACGGAGCTTTTTTACGTAAAATCCACCCCATACACCTTCTAGATATACCGGTCTGCAGCGAAGAGGGTACGATACCATTACTTCAAATAGTTCTTTCATTTTCGCAAGCGGAAGCAGCTGCATCCCGTCCGGATGGTCTCCGGTTATGTAATAATCAATCAAATTATTTCTGATTAATTTTCCTCGATGTGCCATTGCAATCTCAAAATCCACATAATAGCTTCTGCGTAACATCAGGTTGATAGCCATTCTGCCTTTTTCACCCAGATTGCCGCAGGATCCGTTACGGATATTTAAAATTGTCCTCTTTTGCGTCATATCAATAAACAGCTTCAGATCACAATATTCACGGAAGGAATCCATCAGTGCCGCATTCCCGTAAAAAATCAATGCACCATGGCCATTTTTCTTAAAATCCTTCAGCTGCCGAAGAATTTGCTCCTTCTTTTCTTTTGACATTAAGCTTTGATAATCTTTGTCGTATAGTCTACCGTATAAAAGCACTGGATCTTCTTCCCGGTCCTCCGGCAGATACGGAAGCAATTGTTCATGCAGCGCATCGCTGTCCAGCCAAACCTCTTCCGTATTGAGAACGGTTGCCTTTACATCAAATAATTGTGCCAAACGTAGGGATACAAGCCCGGAAAACTGTTCAAAGGGAGCACTGATATAACCGTCAATTCCCACGATACAGCTTTTTCCCTTAGAAATCATATCATTGATTGCAGACGCTACTTTATCTGCCGTCTGCATTGAATTCCTTGTAAATGTTTTTTTGATCTCCTCATTTAATTGAATATGGTTGACTGCCCTGGGATCGTCATAAGGGTATGGATTAAACATAAAACTCATAGAAGTTACATTCCTTTCAATTTACTCATATACTGAGCCTATTTTTGTCATCTCGTTTACAGGATTCCTTCTGATTTCAATCAGATATGGTAGAAATCAAGCCCTAACAGGCCGGCCAGATTCTCCAGCTCAGCCGTATAGTCTCCTTCCACTATTCCATAATGCTGTGTAACCCCAATTTTTATTAACTGATCAAACAATTCCTGCAATGTCCCTTTCAAAGGCCGAAACTTACCATGGGAATAGGATGTGATAAAATGATTTGTCGGCAGTGCTTCCACAAGCGTGCATACCATTTTATACCGTCCGTTGCATTCCGAAATATGCAGCATCGTTTTTACCCCCGGCGGAATAACATACCACGCAAAAGGAGCTCCCGCATACTTGTAACCTGATTTTGCGAATCTCACATCCTTGCCGATTTTGACCTTACCTTCTCCAGTGTAGTCATTTGGACCGGCATGTCCTGCGATGAAGCATTCCTGCTCCAAATCAATGTGAAACGGTTCGATAAAGCTGACACATCTGCCACTTAGCAATTTCAGTATATAAACAGCCAGTCCTCCGCCTAAATCCCCTTCCGGAACAACACTGATGTCGCCTCCGTCCGGAGTCGGCAAGAACCCCGGCCGAAGCCCGACTTCTGTCAGCAAAACCGTATCAACGTCATTCAACACCAGCATATTGACGCCTGCTTTTCTTGCAAGCTTCTCCAGTCCCAGAGATGCTCTTACGGATGCCCCCAATTTGTCCATATCAACATCATCAAGTAATTCATAGCGCTCCATCAGCAAGCTGCAATTGTCATTTACCTCCTCTTCTTTGACGGCTTCAATCTCCTTCATCAAGGAAGCAACCGACAGAAACCTAAGTTCAGGACCGATTTTTGTAAATATCTGATAAGGATCCATATAGGTTGACCACATTACTTCATTATAAGAAGCAAGTAATCCAAAGTTGGATGTCCGAAGCTTTGAACGAACCGCGGCAGCCAAAAAGAAACTTTTTGATTTTTTCATTAACTCCGGCAAAGTTCCGATGATTGTCCGCAGCATAGGTCTTTGGATACGCTGTATGGAGCCCGATGCTTCCAGGGAGCCCACCAATCCCCCGGCACTTAAGAATTCCACAAAATCATTCTCCTCAAAGGTATTCTGAAAGGAAATGCCGGTTCTGGTTTTGCAGGCAAACAGAATTGGAATGGGGAACATATCCCTCAAGAATCGGATCCACAGGAAATCCTCCGCCCAACTTAAAAACAATGCAAATACACAGTCTACTTTTTCGTTATAAAATGCATTCATTGCGTATTCCAAATCTGCTCTGCTGTATATCTGCCCCGTGTAAACAGTATCACAAAAGGAATTCATATTTTGTACATACTCTTCTGCTTCAATTAATTTTCTTTGCTCATAGGTACCGTCCTCGGTATCTGCTCCAAGCCTTCGAAATCGCTCGGTTGCGATGAGAAGGATCCCTACTTTTGCTTTTATTCTGTCCATATTCACTCCCATCTGACTAATCCGCTGCTTATGAAAAGCATCTTGCATTCTATAAAAGGACTTGATTGTTCCGTCCTTTTATAGAAATGCGGTGTCCTAATGTCTATTGCCCATTCTGTTCCTTCCAGGCTTCGGTAGCCTCTTTTTCATACTCTAAGCCGCCTTCCGAATCCCATCTTTTCATATATTCGTCATAAATAGCCTTGATGTCACCGTCTGCCGTAATAATTGCCACATACATTTCTTTTATGATTTGATCTAAATCTGCACCATAATCCTGTCTGGTTTCCAGTGATCTAATAATATTAACCGCCGGAAGCATCTCATCATAAGCCAATTGTGTGCCCGCTTTGCTCTGTTCATTCATGGTACGTAACTCGCAATTATTAATCGGTTTCATAAATTCCGCATAAACAAAGCCTCCGTTTGCTCTGTGTGTGGCAGAATCAGTATACTCGCCGATATATTCATATTTTCCGCTTGCTTCGTCTATCCAGCGGAACATTACATCCTCTACACCAAAGTACAATAATTCATTACCTTCCTCAGAATTGCAGTAATCAGCGACGCGAAGCGCAGCTTCAACATCCTCGCAATCTGCAGAGATTAAATAGCCTTTCGTAACCAGAGCAAAATTCGGTTTCACGCCATGTTTTCCGTCAGGACCGGCAATAACGGCAAAATCAAAGGTCGGTGCGGGATCCTCCGTATAACGGGCCGGCATCCAGTTGTTTGTAGGACCTGCACACTGAAAGTTTAAAGCTCCTGCCTGTCCGGTCCAAAGCTTACCGAACATATCCATGTTCGTAATGGTTGCCCATTCCGGCTCCACCAAGCCGTCATTCATCAATTTTCTTATGTAGGTCATTGCATCCAGGAAGTTTTTATGCTTCGCCCAAGTTGTCACAGTACCGTCTTCCAACTCTATTGCAGAGTCGAAAGGAATTCCATAGGCACCGAAAATTGGATCAAAAGATTTAAAAGAACTGTCTGCTGCCAAACCAAAGGTATCATTTTTGCCATTCTTATCCGGGTCGTCAAAAGTAAACGCATGCATAACATTATAGAAGCTGTCAAGATCCGTAGGCATCTCGAGTCCGAGGTTCTTCAGCCAGTCGGTTCTGATATTCATATTGGTGCCATAGGCAACGTTGCCTGTGGGGATAAGATATACTCCATCCTGGTTCATCGGGCTGGTATAAATGATGTCGCCTACATTGGACATAATATTCGTCCCGTCTTTCTCCAGATATTTGCTCACATCGGCGATCAGACCGGCATCAATATACTCCTGGGCTTCACTTCCGCCGGCTAGGAAAATATCAGGCAGATCTCCGGACGCTACCATGGTGCTTCTCTTGGTAGCCAGATCCTTCGAAGGAACATAAATGATCTCCAAATCGGTATTTGTTCTCTTTTCTAATTCCTGTATTACCAGGTTGTCACTCTTTGGCGTATTATCCCCGGAAATTAAAATCGAAATCTTAGGCCGTTTTGATGTATCTTCCTTGGCCACATCTCCCTTGTCACCGCCAGTCTCCTCCTTACCGGATTCCTTTGCCGCATCCTTTACCGCACCCTTATCATCCCCGTTATTCTTGCCGCATGCAGTCAGTGAAAGTAACATTGTTGCCATGATAATAATGCTGATGATTTTTTTCATTGTTTTCATTTCTTTGCTCCTTCCCATAATTGAATTATCTGTATCTAATTACACTTATCCTTTTACCGATCCTACAAGAACACCTTTGGTATAGTATTTTTGTAAAAACGGATAAACGATCAAAACAGGTATTACAGAGACCGCAATCACAGTCATCTTCATGGTATCCTCCGTCAGTGCAGCTGCGGAACCAAGATTGCTCAAATCCCCAAGTGCTCCCTTACCGCCCGCCGCAGTGATCAACTGTCTTAAATACACTTGAAGTAACTGCATATCAGATTTATTTACATATAAAACACCGTCCATGTAGGAATTCCAGTTCCCAATTCCGTAGAACATTGTCACTGCCGCCAGCACAGGCTTTGATAAGGGCAGGATGATTTTATAGAAAATTTGAAATGCATTTGCTCCGTCCAGGAAAGCACTTTCCTCCAGAGACGGCGGCAGAGATTGAAAAAAATTACGCAGAATAAACATATCATAAGCGCTCATTGCACCGGGAAGTATGTACACCAAATAATTGTCAATTAACCCCAGTTCCTTTACCAGCAGATAGGTTGGAATCATTCCACCGCTGAATAGCATCGTAAAGAAAATCATCATTGAGAAAAACCCCCGCCCCTTGAATCTCGGAAGAGATAAGGGATATGCGGTCAGCGCAGTGAGGATAACGCTGAGTGCTGTTCCGAAAATAGTTTTAAACAGGGTATTGCCGAAAGCCACAAAGATCTGCTCCGTCTGAAACAGAAGCTGATAGGACAGTATGCTAAAGTCCCTCGGATATAAGAAGATGCCTCCGCCCA
>ENA-UOOI01000919-UOOI01000919.1-fermentation-metagenome-genome-assembly--contig:-NODE-919-length-34257-cov-6.475557_pt1 | contig 34257 bp, 39 predicted proteins | sample MGYA00245779_ERZ724027 | MGnify/ENA primary metagenome ERZ724027 (study PRJEB28704, sample SAMN03018318) | fermentation metagenome | biome: anthropogenic terrestrial biome; feature: soil; material...
CTTCACGGTAAGCGCGAATCCAGTTTGAAACGGTAGCGTGACAGATTCCGTATTCGGCGGCAAGACTGGCAATTGTGCGACCGTTCTGAATTTTATCATATTGTGACTAACTTTTCTATTGGTTTAGTTTTCGGGGCTCAGGTCAATCAAATTATAAGCTATTTACAGTCTCATAATCTACATGATTTTCTGAGAGCAGCTTTCGGGCTGTTCTTTGTCCAAAAAACGAAAGAAGAACTTTCAATATGCCAAGCGCGGTAACGGCTCTGGCGCAGATGGCCGACCACGCGGCGACGCAGATTACCCCCAGTCACACGGACTGGACGGATTTAGTGACATTTTCCTGAATGTACGGTATAATAATGGCAACAGAAAAACGAATTTCCAGCTTTATAAAGGAGACATTTTCGTGGAAGGACTGATGAATGTGGGGAGCCTTGTTCTTGGATTGATTGCGTGGATACTGCCTGCGGTTAATCTTGTCCAGCATAATAAAATCAATAGTAAAAGATATGCCACCTTTACGGTAACAAGCCTCAGTTCCTGCGCGGTTGCGTTGCGCTTACAGCTTTTCTACACCGATCATCTGGTAAAAATAGAAGATTGGTCTGCGCTTCTGGATACTTCCCATGCGACGGCATTGGTTGCCACCCTGCTTCTTGTTGTTACGATTATTCTTAACGCAAGTGCGCTGATTGTGTATTTCGGAAAAAATCAGAAAGCTGACTAATTCTAATTTGCAGGGGAGGACAGGTATTTGAAAAAGATAACTTTTAAGCAACAAATGTTTTTTGGCCTTGCTATTGTTTTACTTGGTTTTGTGTTATCAACTCTCTTTAAGCAAGGCCTGTTTTCAAATGCAGGGGAAATTATTTATGGGCTTTTATTTATCATAAACCCAGTTTTCCCCGCACGATGCGAAAACATACCAAGAATGAGGCTCTACATACGCTTAGCTGGGCTGGTTGTTGTAGTCCTTGGGTTGATGACCCGGTTTAGCGTGTAAGAGCAAACTTTTGTACACATCAAATACATGTCCGGCGCGGAGGAACGGAGCTTCTGACTCTGACGGATTCCATGCTGGAAAAGCTCCGGAACATGAGTGATAGGGAACACGCCGCGCTTGATCTATTCCCGGACTTTGATAACCAAGGCGAGGAATAAAATTCTGCCTTTTGTGCCTATAAAGGCGCTAAAATACGCGATTCTACCGCTGGTCGGTTGCCCCAAACCCCCATTTGACTTAAAATATTAACCGGAGGTGCATCAAATGTATGAAATCGACAACGAAAAGTTCGGCGTGTTTTTAGCGCAGCTACGAAAACAGAAAGGTTTTACACAAAAGGAATTAGCGCAAAAACTATTCGTCTCTGATAAGGCCGTCAGCAAGTGGGAACGCGGATTAAGTATGCCGGATATCGCGTTGCTTTCTCCGTTGGCCAATCTGCTCGGCGTAACCATAACTGAATTGTTGAGCGGCCAATATATCAGTGAGCCTCAACAGATGAATATGCAGGAGGTTGAGAGCTTGGTAAGTGGGACCTTGAAACTTTCTGCAGAAGAAGAACAGCAATGCAGACAGCGGCGTAAACGGCGAGGTATTATTTATTTAGCTTGTGTAATAATCGTCTTTTTAGAATGTGCGCTACTTCATGCATTGGGTTATTCCTTAGACCAGTTAACTGACAATATCCTGACGGTTGAAATACTCAGCCTTTTATTTGGAGGATGGCTCTGCCTGTTTGCAAAGGAAACGCTTCCTTCTTATTATGATAAAAATAAAATTAACTTTTATAGTGACGGGATATTCCGAATTAACATAGTAGGTATCCATTTTAACAACAGTAACTGGCCTCATATTCTTCACGCCGGACGGTTGTGGTTAATGGTCGTCTCTGTAGTTTTCCCGCTTATTTATCTCACGGTAAACTGGTCCTTTCCGGTAGTATGGAGTTCAGGAAAGTTGTATTTTACACTGTTCGGGTGTTCCTGCTTTCTCATTCCGATGATTGTTGCTGGGAAACGCTATGAATAAGTTTTGGATCGGTTATACCAACTCCGGGGCATGAGCGATAGGGAATACGCCGCGCTTGATCTGTTCCGGATTCTGACAAATAAATTACTCCGTATCCGTCTTATGCACCATGCTCATGTCATCAACATCCGGGGAGAAACCTACCGGCTGAAAGACCGGCTCAAAACTGGCGTTCAAACTGTTCCGGCGGCAGATATCCCGGCGTTGGAGAAACCGGCGGAAGAATAACCGGCGCTTGTGGGTCAAATTCACCGGCGTTGACAGTTCGGAAGCATATGGAAAATCATCACAAGGTGGAAGGCAATGGGATAGATAAAACCATAAGTGTCATTCCATCACTTGAAAAATGTTATATTAAAAGATTGTACTAAGTAACATTATATTTATTTTCAGGATTCTTTACAATACCGGAAGAAGCCAAAAAAGACATTTTCCCTTGCTTTGGAACGTAAATAAGACTATTTGTCGCAAAGTGAAAGAAGAATGGCTTATGAAGATTCTGCTGATGGACGACACTCCTATCTTTCTGGAAGGGCTGAAAAATTTTCTGAAAATCGCGCGGCTGCTCCTAAGAAAAGATCCCAGCTATCAGATTGGTTTGAAGCTGACCGGCAGTAAAGCCACCCGGCATGGTATGGATTATGTTCGACGTGTACGACAACAAAAGCCATCTGCTCCTCATGGCTCAAATAGAACCGTCTTTATAACAGGTTTCTTTATGGTGGTCTTTTCATTAACGGTTTTACCCGCGCGGATGCCCTTATCGTTATCCGTATTTGAGCCGGTGAGGTTTACCGCCGCTCCAGAAATACGTAGAACCGTCGTAGGAAGTTAAAATTCCCGTCCCCATTGGAAGCGAACTCCTTGCAATTTGGCTAATTGACTGGAATCTGAATTCTATATGCCATAATCAATACAACATTTAAACTAAAGGAGAACCGTACCACCTGTAGCCAATTCCGGAAAGCCATAAACAAAGTGTAATTGCTATCGGTAAAATAACTGTTAAAGCAATTAACAGCAAAGGCTTAAGCTCTTTAGGGTGGCTGGCGCAGTATTCCCTATGCTTCTGTTGTTCCTGATCCGACTTAAATTTAAAATCTTCAATTTGTTGTTTGCGATACTTAAAATTACAGCACCACCCTCCCTCTAACTCTTCCTTCCGAATTTTATTTAACTCTTTTTGCACTGATTTGTATGTACTACATGTAGCTAATATTAATAAAGGAAGCGCCGCATACCACAAAAGAGAAAACAAGAAAAGGATATTAAAGCCATACAATAATATATAAGTAGAGTAACATCTAAAAGATAAATATCGAATTTTCTTGCTATATGAAACTGCTAAAATGATGGCTAACACTATAACTGCCTGATAACCTGAAAGTTGAAGTAACTCTCCAGAAAGGTCTAAACTATTCCATGGAAAGTATATCCGATTAAAAAAATCAATCATATATTAACCTCTCTATTCATTGCGATATTTAATTAAAACCAACTAAAATCCCCATTCATTAGTGTAACCATATCATTAATCCACATAGCAATTGACAACGAATGCCCTAAAAATATACTTGCTAAATCATTTATAATTTCAAATCCTAATTTTGAATTTAGAACGGCAAATTTATTGGCACCTAAAAAAGTACAGACAGTTGTTACCGCTGCAGCACCTACTCCGACTTTATACCAAAGATTACATATTTTTATATTTGCGTTGTAAGTTTGCTGTTTAATTTTATGTGTTCTCAGCTGTTCGGTAAGGTGATTAATAGATTGATTATAATCATATACTGTGACCCCCAACGACCCTAACCCTAAGGCAAGTGCAGCAGCGAACCTCGGCCCTCCGGTTACCGGATTTACCAAACAAACAAGCGATAATACAGAAGAAGCCATATTTAAAATCATGGATGTGACAGAATGCCCGTCTGGATCACCATATATAACAGGATTATTATTCGCATACGCATACAGATTTGCGCTTACTCCTGTTTGACCTTTATGTAAGCTTGCATCGTCTCTGCTGATGAAACGGGATATTTCGGGATTATAATACCTGCTTTGCAGGTAATACAGCCCGGTTTCAGTATCATAATAATAGCCCCTGTACCTGAACGGATTTTGGATGCCTACTGTTGAAGCCAAACTTCCGTCCATGTTTATAAGCTTGCCCCACGCATCATATTGATAAGTTACCACTTCATGGTCGCTGCTGTCCAATAATCCAATTATATCACCTTGTACGTTCGTTTCATAATAATATTTTACGTCGTTCAAAGTCATGTAACATAATTTTCCTGTTGTGTCATAAATAAAATTTAAAATATTTGTGCCATCCGTTTGACTTGCAACGTTATTGTTTTTGTCAAGAGTGTAAGTCGTCGTAATCCCGTTAACAGTTTTACTCGTGCGGATACCTGAACTATCGTATTGATAGGAACTTACATTTCCGCTGTTTTTTGCAAGCTCCTTGACCGATATTTTGCTGGCATAGTGAGCGCCGATATACTGCAAAACCGCATCGAACCGTTTGAGGCTGTTTATCTTTGAGGAAAAGGCTCAAGTAAGTAAATAAAATGCAGCAATGTTAATGGGTTGCAGACAATCCTTAAGCAATACCTTTACCAAAAGTAGAAAAGTGAAAGCCGATTGCAGGTTATATTAATCGGCTTTCACTTGCTTATTGCTTTTTTCTATTTTGATTCCAAGAATCAGGTATCTCAGGATCGGGATACGCTTCAGCAGTTCATATAAAGCGGGAGCGATGATAAGGACTAAGAAAATGGCAATCAGATAAATTGCGAATACAGGCAGCGCCGTATAGAGCTTCAGGAAATAGCAAGCCGAAAGAACAACAAGATAGTGGACGATGTATATGCCAAAGCTCGATTTTGTCATATACGTTGCGAACCTCGAAGTTTTGTTGAACCATGCCTTTCCGCATCCAAGAATTGCCAGAACCGCAACCCATAGGTAAGCATTGGTGAAAAGGCTTTTCAGGCAGGCATCCTCGGTATAATTTTGACCGAAATAATACACCGTATAAGCAATGCCCGTCACGGCAGCAATCATCAACATCGGCAGGTGAATTTTCCGCACTTTGTCCTGAATTTCATCATGCGAGAAAATGAAATAACCAATCAAAAACGCCACGAAGTAAATACCGAAGCGATAAGCCGTAATAACCGGAACATTGAGAATCTGTGACGCTCCCCAGAGGGGAAGGAAAAGAAACAGGATCACGAAAAGATTACACTTCCCGCAGAGCGTGTAAAATTTATCCTTAGAATCGATTTTCCGAATCAGCACAAGAAGCAATGAGAATACCCACAGCATCTGGATAAACCATAACGGGCCGATCCCGGAAACGGCCATAATGGGGTAGCGAAGGAATGCCGGAAGCATATTCCACGCGCCGGCGATCTTCACGTTGAAATAGCCGACAGACCATTGGAAAACGAAGAGCCCGAGGGTGGAAGGAACAAGCAGCTTCGTGGTTCTTTCTCCTATAAACTGTTTATGGCTCCGATGTTTCAGAGCATACCGGGAGCTGATTCCGGCAATCAGGAACAGTAAGGCCATGAACCACGGATATATAAAATATAGCACGGCGTCCTGATACTGTACTTTTGAAAAACTGCCGACGCCGCCCAGCACACCCACACCATTGAACAAATAAAAGACGTGGTAAACCAGAACCAGCAAAACTGTAGCCCAGCGGATATTGTCTAAGTAGTGCTTTCTCATTGCTAATTTTCCTCATTATCCGCAAATATTTTTGCGGCAAGCTCGGCAAAGCTTTCTTTGGGCGGAATGGCAATGCCTTTCTTTTCATCGGCAAGCATAATCAGCGTGTCGCCGGGTTTGATGTTGAATATGTCTCTTGCCTGCTTTGGAATCACAATTTGCCCTTTTTCACCAACCGTAACCGTCCATGCATATTTTCCTTTTTTTGTACTCATATCTATCCTCCATGCTCAATAAGTATGATTTGTATAACATATTATATTGATTGGATGCGGAAGTCAATACGAAAAATCCCATCAATCAGTTTTGCTTCAATCATGGGGCTTATGCAGGGTTGGAAGTCCACTAGCCCTCATAAATTCAGATAAAACAAAAGACCGTCGATAAAATTCGGCGATCTTTTCAAATAGTATTTTGCGTGAGGTTCAATTCGCATAATTGGACTTGCTATCATTCATTTAATGCCCTCTTCTTTCTTTAAGGACAACGTTTTGCAAACACGGCTCAGAACTGGACAGGATATCCTGAAAGCGCGTGAGAATCTAAATCCGGCGAAGTCCTTCCCAGCAGGCGATCACGATTTCATGCGGGATGAATTTCGTCAGAATTCGCTGGATCGTTGCAACAGGGCCCGGCGTCGATACGGGAAGATTGAATTTGCTGTCGCGCAAGGCGGCTTTTGCTACGCGGCGAGCGTGAGAAGCGAGCGGAAAATGCCTTACCGCCTGCGGATCGGCGGATTTTTTCGCGGTGGGAATAAATTCCGTGTCCTTGATCCAATAGGGGCAGACGGCTGTGACATGAATACCCCTTCTTAAAAGTTCCCAGCGAAGCGCACGGCTGAAACTGCAGACAAAAGCCTTGCTTGCCGCATAGACATTAAGCGACGGCAAAGGCTGAAACGCCGCGACCGAACAGATTTCCAGAATGCGCGCGCCTCTTTTCATATAAGGCAGCGCTGCCATCGTTACGTTCACAAGAGCCATGCAGTTGAGCTCGATCATATCGCTTCTGTCCTGTTCCGAAACTTCGTCACCGACTCCTATTTTGCCGAACCCGGCGGCGTTTACCAGAATGCGGACGTCCGGTTTTTTCTCACAGAGCAATGATTCCAAGGCGGGAAGGGAATCACGCTTCGTCAGATCCAGAGGAATCGGAACGATGCGGCAAGAAATTTCCTTTGCAAGATCGAGCAGCCGCGCCGAGCGCCGAGCGATGATCCAGATCTCGTCCGTATTTTTTCGCCTTGCGATTTCTTTTACAAATTCGCGCCCCAGTCCGCTGGATGCGCCTGTAACAATGGCAATCCGCATGTCGGTGCTCCTTCCTTCCTTGCCATGACAAAATCTTCCGGCCACGGGATTACACAGTGATAAAGATGCCGCTGCGGCTCATGTTGCCGGCGGAAAGTCCGGTCATGCTCTTGCTGGTCACGGCAAAATGGGAAGCGCTGTTGAACCCGGCCATTAACGCTGCGTCGGTAATGCTGTTTCCATCCAGCAGGTGTCGATAAGCCTTTTTTTTCAAGCTTTATCATGGCAAGATAGCTGTTCAGCGGCATACCGGCCTGCTCTTTAAACAAATGGGACAATCTGCTCTGAGAAATATGAGTTGCCCGCAATATGTCGCCGATAATGTCGTAACCAATCTCTTCTTTTCCCTTGATCAGGTTCACGGCTCGAATGATTCTTCCATCCTGTGGAATGTCTTGATCGCATGGCAGCCCAAGCAGATCGAGCATACTATCATAGAATTGATAATAGCTTTTCAGGTTGGAGAGGGGGTCATGCAGAGTGAATGCCTCTTTTACCTGATCCACTGTCGCTTGATCGAGCAAACAATAATTCCTGTTCCATAAGTATTTCTTTCCAATTTCCACAGAGATACCCGAAACTTCCAAGGGGCAGTTCATGTGCCGGGGGCTTTTTTTATTTGTGACCGGGTGAAAACCAGCCTTTCCATTGAAACCGGTATATGGATTTTTTATCTTCCATTTTGTAAATCTTTGTGCTACACTTGATACAAATTATTTTAAGCCGGATAAAAAATTCTATAGACAAAGTTTCTCATTTAAAATCATGAACGAGGGAATCGGCAGCTCTAAAAATACGAAGGCTCCGTTAAGGAGGTAACTTTCTTGAAAAAGTGCCTGATCATTTATTCCTCTTATCACCATGGAAATACGGCAAAACTTGCGAATGCGATGGCAGAAGCATCAGGAGCCGAAATCCGCACGGTTGATCGAGTTCAGGACGCTGATTTAGATCAATATGAAATCATTGGCTTTGGCTCCGGAATTGCATACGGCAAGCATTATGACAAATTGACGAAAGCGATGAATCAGTTCCGCGTGCAGGGAAAAGACGTCTTTGTATTTTCAACAAGCGGGACTGGAAACATCAACTATAACGCTGCGCTCATCGATCTATTAAAAAAATCGGGAGCTTCTGTCATCGGCAGTTTTGCCTGCAAAGGATATGACACTTTCGGCCCGTTCAAGCTGATCGGAGGAGTGTCGAAAGGTCATCCCAACTCAGACGATCTTGCTGCCGCCAAAAAGTTTATCCAACGCATGACAACCTGATTGGACTGGATTGGCGCTCGGTTTCATTCCGACTTGCACCAGTCAAGACCGTTACGGCGAAGAAAAGCGTTCGAGTGACGAAAAAGCTCAAGGGAACAAAGCGCAAGGCTGGAACGGCAGAAACGACCGAATCCAGCCTTGCATCTTTTATAATATGTTTTTCGTCTTCACATTGCGCGCTTACGTCAGCTTTCCAGCGCCTGCTGAGGCTTCCAGTGCCTGAGGCGGTACAGATTGGTCTTTTTACCAAACTGCGCCACAAGGTAAAGGAAAGGGACGCCAAGCTTGATCAGAAGAGAAAGGCCGACCCTGCGCATCCCGTACCGGGCACCAAAGAGCTTTCCGATCCGGAAGGAGGAAAAGAAGGTATAAAACCTCTTGACGGCATGAAAAAACTCTTTCTGCAATTCCCACGGGCTGAGTTTTTTCGGTAGGAACGTCACGTTCATCATGTCGAACAGACTCCAGTCTTTCGTGAGGAGGCGCCCTTCCTGTTCGTACTGCTGAAATACCTGGGTGCCGGGAAACGGGGTCAGAACGGCTGGCTGAAGCTGATAGGCATTGATCTTCTTTGCAAAATTTACGCTGCGCTGCATGTCCTTGGTACCATCCGTATCGATTCCGAGAACGATGCTGGCAATCATCCGGATCTTATGGCGGGCCAGAGTGGCCGCGCACTTCTCAATGTCGGCAATACTCTGATGCTTGTTGATCTCATCCAGGGATTCCTGGTTCAGCGATTCGATCCCGACCAGCGCACGGGATAAATGGGCTTTTTGAAGCAGATCGAGCATTTCTTCGTCGTTCGCCATGTCGGTCCGTCCAAAGAAGAAAGTTTCCTTAAACACAAGACCCTCCGCGATCATCCGGCGACAGATCTCTTTTGCGCGTTCCTTGTTTGCGGTGAAATTGTCATCTTCAAAGTTCATGTACTGAAATCCAAGCTTTTTGTAATATTTCAGCTCGCCGATCACGCTGTCGACGCTGCGCTCCCGATAGGGGTGAAACATGCGGGAAGTGGTGCAGAACGAACAGCAGAACGGGCATCCCCGCGTGGACATTACATTGGCGCAGTCACAGCGGGTTTTTAAAAGGGAATAATCCGGGTAAGGAGCATCGTCCAAGTTTTTCAGGCAGGGCGCATGGACGATTTTGTCCCGGATCTTTCCTTCCACCACGTCGCGGATGACGGTTTCCCCTTCGCCGACAATGACTTGATCCGCATGCCGGGCAGCTTCTTCTGGCAGAACGGAGGCATGCATCCCGCCGATCAGCACGCGGGCCTTTGTATCCTTGTGGATGCGGTCCGCCAGCACATAAGCCCGCGGTGCGGTCGACGTCATGGTGTAAAGGCAGACGACATCGGCATCCTGATAAACCGCGGGAGCCACATCCTGATACAGTTCTTCCCAGACGGAGACGTCGTGCCCCGCTTCTTTCAGAATATGCCCGAGGATCAGCGGACCCGTAATGGAGTTGGCGTGACCATACAGCAGGTTCCCAATTCTATAAAACGTTGACCGCCTGACATCGCCGGCGGGCGTTACAAACACAACTTTCATATGGATGCTTCTTTCCTTAAAACCGGCAGATATTGGATCATTCTCTTCTATAGATAGTGTAATATTCTTCCATTCCATTGTCAACTGTCAGTTTTAAAACGCTTGAAAAGATAAAATCCGCCGCATAGGTTCTGCGGCGGCTGTATGGTTGCTTTGAAAACGAACTTGTTTTCAAAGGCAGTAAGTGCAAATTTTTTAAATCTCGATGGTACCTACCAGACTCTTCATCGCGTCAATGGTGCGGGACATCAGATCGTCTAGGCTCCAGCCCAGCATGTCTGCCCCTTTCCGGATGACGTCCCGGGAGCATCCTGCGGCGAAAGCCGGGGTCTTAAATTTCTTTTTCACCGATTTGAGTTGCATATCCGCAACGCTTTTCGAAGGATGCATCAATGCAACGGCGCCGATCAGTCCTGTCAGCTCATCGGTGGCATATAAAATTTTTTCCATGAAAAGCTCCGGCTTGATGTCGACCATCAGCCCGTAGCCATGGCTGGCAACGGCGTGAATCAGCTTTTCGTCAATGCCGCGTTCCCGCAGAATCTCCTGTTCCTTAATACAGTGCTGCTCCGGGAACTGTTCGAAATCCAAGTCATGCAATAATCCGACAACCTTCCAGAATTCTTCGTTTTCGGGGTCGTATTGGCTGGCAAAATACCCCATGACTCCGGAAACAATCTTCGCGTGCTTCAAATGGAAGGGGTCCTTGTTGTATTCTTCCAGAAGCTTTTGGGCTTCCTCCATGTTTGGGATGCTCCCCATCTTAATTCCCTCCGGTTTCATCTTCAAGTTCTGCCATAATTTTCTTTTTTGATCCTATCTGATTTTTTTCACTTTGTCAAGAAATCCGTCCGGGAAAAAGCGGAAAAAGCAGAAATATTCATGATTTTCTGTTATACTTTAAGATAAATTTGATGGAAAGGACCGGTAAAAATGACAAAAGCTGAAAAGGGAACTCCAAATCAGCGGGAAAACTCCGGCTTTGTCTACGACACGGAAATCGGAAAAATCACGGTTGAATCTGACGGAGCGTCCATCACCGCCGTCCGGTTCGGGACGGCCGCCGGCAGGGAACTGCGCCGCACGGCGCTGATCGACCGTGCCGCCCGGGAAATCAGGGAGTATCTGGCCGGGGCCAGAACCCATTTCGACCTTCCTTTGTCTCCGGCGGGCACGGCCTTTCAAAAATGTGTCTGGGAAGCTTTGCAGACAATTCCTTACGGGGAAACCAGAAATTACCAGCAGATTGCGGAACAGATTGGCTGTCCGCACGGCAGCCGCGCCGTCGGAATGGCAAACCATAAAAACCCGATTGCGATCCTAATCCCCTGCCACCGTGTGATCGGTTCGGACGGCTCCCTGGTCGGCTACGCCGCCGGACTTCCCATCAAAGAACGCCTGCTGGCACTGGAAAAGGGCCAGACTCAAAAGGGCGCGGCGACCGAGCCAGACGGGATCGTTCCCTATCAGCGCCGCGCACATTATTACGAGACGGATCAGATGGGAATTGTTCATCATTCCAACTACATCCGCTGGATGGAAGAGGCACGCCTGGATTTTCTGGAACAGCTCGGCTGGGGCTATGAAAAGCTGGAAAGCGGCGGCCTGCTGGTCCCGGTGATCGCGGTGTCCTGCCGTTATAAAAGCCCGGTCCGGTTCGGGGAAACGGTTTGCATCTCCGTGGCGATTTCCTCCTATCAGGGGACCCGGCTTTCACTGGATTACCTCATTACGGATCAGCCGACCGGACATCTGCGCGCCACCGGCAGGAGCGAACACTGCTTCTGCAACCGGGACGGCAGGCCGATCCGCCTGAGAAAGTTCAGCCAGGCACTGGACAAGCTGTTGTCGGATCACCTGCGCCGTAACGAGGTTCCGTAATTTTACCCTCTCACGGTTTTGGTCCGCTCTTCGCCTCCGGCAGGTTCCGGGCCAGGGACGGGTAGCAATACCGCAAAATCCGCCGCAGGCGCAGCCGCGCCTTCTTCAGGTGCCGGGAAACCGTGGACGGCGCCACCCCCAGTTCCGCCGCAATTTCACTTACGCTTTTTCTTTCCCCATAGCGCAGACGGACGCACTGCTTCTGTCGCACGGTCAGTTCTCCTTTCGCCGCAAGCGCCATGGTCCGCAGCATCCGTCTGTGCTCTCCTCCGTCGTCCCGTCCCCGGCGGTCCGGGTTCAGTCTGTCCCCAAACAGGTCAAGGCTGAGACTGGGGCCCCGCTTCATTCCCGCGCCCCCTTTCTCAAAAGATATCTGCCCGTATGGCATAGTTCCAGATACATCTCATCCAACATGGCAATCCGCCGGCGCAGCAGAATGGCTTCTTCTCCGGAGATGCTTTTCAGCCGGTCCCGGAGGGGGCTCAGGTGTTCCTTCATCTTTTGTGCCTGACGCAGGTATTCCCGTCCCCACTCACAGTAGTCCATAAAGCTCCTTTCTCTACACTAAGTGTGTAGCTAATGGATAAAAAATAACGTGTGCCGATTTTTCTCGGCTCCACTGCTTCTTTATGGTACTACAGGAGAAAAATCATTGCAAGGGATTTTAGAACGCATGTTCTTTATTGGTGGGGTAAAGGGCCTAATTTTGGACTTTTCCCTCTGGAATTAGAAAATTTCTTGCGGCAACACGCTATGTGTGATATAATACGGAGACAATAGAGAGGGGACCTCAAAGTTGCTGAACGAAAAAATCCGGCAGCTGCGCACGGAGCGCGGCATGACGCAGAAAGAGCTGGCCCGTCGGCTTAGCGTTTCTCCGTCGGCCGTTGGCATGTACGAGCAGGGCCGGCGCATTCCGGACAGCACGGTCCTGACGCGCCTTGCGTCCGTGTTCAGGTGCAGCACGGATGAACTGCTGGAAACGGATTACTCCAGAGACGTAGGGGATGTCATCGACAGTTTTGCCCGCACTCTGGAGCGCCAGTCCGGGCTGATGTTTAACGGCGCGCCGATCAGCCGCAGCGACCGGGAAAAACTTGCAAACGCCATCCGGGTTGCCGCCGCGCTGTCTTCGCCGGCAAAGCGGTCTGCCGGGAGGTAGCGCCATGAACGGAATCGAGAGGCTGGCACACCGGATTACCAAGCGGTTTGGGGATGGATCTCCGTTTTTTCTCTGCGACTGCATGGGGATCCAGGTCCGGCGGCTGGATCTGCCAAAGAGGGTCCGCGGTTTCTGCTTCCGCACCGAATCCGGCAAACCGATTATTGTGTTGCAGGAAACCCTTTCTGAGATGGAAGACTGTTACTGCTGCGCCCACGAGCTGGGGCATCTGCTGCTTCACCCCGGGCTGAACGCGCAGGTCATCGCGGATCTGACCTATCTGTACGCTCCGCGCTATGAGCGGGAGGCGGATTTTTTTGCGGCCTGCCTTTTGATCGACCCGAACTTTGACGAATGGAGCCTGACTTACAATCCGCTGACACAAGAGCAGATTGCCGAACTGTCGGGTCTTCCGCGCCGGGTGGTCGACCTTCGGTTTGAACGATGAGCATGAAACACCGGCGAAACGGGAACAAGCGAGGCGTCATTTTCCAAGTGAGCGGGAGGAAAGTTGCTGTGAAACGAATCATTTCAGCTCTGCTGGCGGCAGTGCTTCTGCTGCTGTTCGCCGGGTGCAAATCAGCGCCGCAGCCGGAACCGAATCAAATTGACGGGGTCTGGAAAGATTCCTGCGGCCTGACGGAATACAAGTTTAGCTCCGACGGAACAATGAAGATGGAGGCGCTGAATTTAGGTTCATTTAAGGGAACCTACCGCGTTCAGGGCTCTCAGATCACCCTGCGCTACAAGGTTGTGGTGAAAAATGTCAAAGAGACTTATAAGTTCCGGGTGGACGGCGATACACTGTACCTGAACAACCGGAAATTTAAGAGAAAGAAATAGCAGACGCGTAAACCGCGAACGGGCGGCGCCGCCGGCAAGTAAGCCGGAAGCGCCGCCCGTTTTTAAATGGCATTTATTTTCTTAACCGACGGAAGAAATCCGTGAGAAGGGAAGAACATTCCTCTTCCAGAACCCCGCCGCACAGCTGAGGATGATGGTTGTAGGGCAGCTCAAACAGATTGACCACCGATCCGCAGGAACCTGCTTTGGGATCGTGTGCGCCGAACACAACGCGGCGCAGGCGGGCGTTGATCGCTGCGCCCGCACACATGGGACACGGTTCCAGCGTTACAAACAGCTCGCACTGCCACAGCCGCCACCCGCCCAGCGCGCGGCACGCGCCGCCGATCGCTTCCAGCTCCGCATGACAAAGGGCGTTTCTGCCGGTCTCCCTGCGGTTTTTTCCGCGGGCCACAATTTCGCCGTCCCTGACGATAACGGCGCCGACCGGCACTTCTCCCTCCTCTGCTGCCTCCCGCGCCAGCCGCAGAGCCTCCCTCATAAAATCTTCATCGCTGCGCATGGCTTATGCCGCCGTCAGAGTATAGACCGAAGCAGCCACCGCGTAAACCGTCACCATAAGAACGCCGGGGTTGGAAAACAGCGCGCCCAGCTTCTGGGAAAAGCGAAGCGGGAGGGAAGGCGGCCCCGACTGAAAGAAATTTCTGTCTTTCAAATACAAAAACAGCGCGGCGATTACTCCGAGCAGAAGCAGAACAGCCGCCCGGATTTCTCCCGCCATGACCGCTTCCGCCGCGCCGCGGTACCGCTCAACCATCTGGATGACCACTGACACCCCGTTGTTAACCGCGTGAATCAGGATGGAAGGGAGAAGGGAATTCGTCCGTACGACGACAAAGCCAAGAATCAGACCGCACAGAAAGGCGAAAACCGACTGAGCAAAATTTCCATGATAAAGGCCAAACAGGACGGCGGAGGCAACCACTGCGAACCCGTCTCCAAAACGCCGCAGCCCTTGAAGGATCATGCCGCGGAACATCATTTCTTCCACAATCGGCGGAATCACGGCAACACTCAGCACGTAAAGGGCCAGCACGGCGGAACTGTCGCTCAGCGGCATGTCCGGAATGGTCCCCTGGAATCCGAATTTTTGCTCCACGTTGACCACGATGCCCGCAGGAAAGTTACAAAGCATGCAGCCGGCACTTCCCATCAGAACGCAAGCCAAAATTTTTACTCCGCCGACCTTTTCAAACGGGAGTCCCGACGAAAGAGGAATTTTGCGCAGGACAAAATAAAGCAGCACCGGAACAAAAAGTCCCAGCGCATAGCTCAGCGAGTAAATTAAATAAAACAGAACAGGATTGATCCCCCTGAAATCCGCCGGACCGGACTGATATCCCTGCAGGATCCGGCAGTAGAAAATGCCTCCGTCAAAAAGGACCGACAGCAACAGAATCCCCAGCAGCGCAGTCCAACCGAGGCGGTTGGATTCCCTTCGGATCAGCTTCTTTTCTTCCTGCATGGCGATATAGTAACGAGGATCCCCATAGGGAGTAAAAGGGCCGTACGGTGAATCATATCTCATAGAAAATCTCCCGAGAAATTGAATTTGATCCGGGAGAAAAATTTCCGTTCGCCCAGATCTGTATCTGAATTTTCATTATATCACAAAACCGCGGCAATATCATTACCGGCGCATGAACTTTTCCCGCCGCCCCGCCTGGAAAATTGCTTTCCTCTCTTCCAAAGCAAAAGACCGGGCGGCGTCCCCGGGGGGTGCTTTCGCGCAAGCCACAAATTATTCACAGATCATCTAAAGAAACTTTAAATCCGTTTCATGAAGACGTTACAATCTCAAGTTATTCTTAAAAATAGTTTCAAAGTACGAGAGACCCGCAAATCAGATTACAAGCGCCTCGAAAGAGGTTTTTTAAAGGAAAGCCCTTTTTCATAACACCCTCCTCCCTTATTCAGCCGCCCGCAATCGGGCGGCTTTTTGTTTCTTTTTGCGCGGGCTTTACCGCCTTTTTTAAGGGATTTCGGCATCCATGCGGAATGATTGATTTCTTTTTTCATTATGATATACTTAGGAAGCAGGAAGTGATGCGCCACGCCGCGGAAAAAAGAGCCCGTGCGCGAGATGCAGAAAACCCGCGGAGGTATTCCGACTCTGATAGAGCGAAAGTTCTTTACGCTCATTTGATCAATAGAATTATGAGAAGAAAGACACGTGAATTAAATTGAAAATAGGGATTTTTGACTCTGGGATCGGCGGACTGACGGTTCTTCGTCAGGCGATGCGTTCCCTGCCGAAAGAACAGTATCTTTTTTTTGCGGATACGGCGCATGTGCCCTATGGCACAAAGACAAAAGAAGAGATCCTGTCCTATGTGGACAGCGCCGTGAATTTCATGGCTGAAAAAGGGGTCAAAGCGATTGTCATCGCCTGCAATACGGCTACCAGCGCAGCGATCGGCTACCTCAGGGCAAAATACTCCATCCCGATTCTCGGGATGGAGCCTGCGGTCAAGCCTGCCGTTCAGCGGAACCGTGGAAAAAGGGTCATGGTCATCGCCACACCGGTCACAGTTCGGGAAGAAAAGCTAAAGAACCTGCTGGCCGCCGTCGACAAAGACCATGTTGTTGACCTTCTGGCGCTGCCGGAGCTGGTCAACTTTGCAGAGAAAGAAGAGTTTGACTCCGAGGCGGTGCGCCGGTACCTCAAAAAGGAATTTTCAGCTTATCATTTAAAAGACTATTCCGCGCTGGTGCTGGGCTGCACGCATTTTAATTATTTTAAGGATACGTTGCGGAGCATGTTCCCTCCGGAGGCAAAGCTGATCGACGGCTGCGCCGGCACAGTCAGCCACCTTGCAAACGTGCTGAAAGAAAAAGGGATGCTCGAAGACAATAGATTGACTGTCGAGTATTACGCCTCCATGAGAAAAATTGAGGATGAGGCCTCTCTCCGGCGCATTGAGGGTCTATTCCACCGGCTGGACGAGATGCTTCCGTATTAGAAAAACGCGAAACAGTTTGCCGCGGTGCCAAAGAGGAAAGAAGGTAGGACATGCCCTACAGCGGGCGGTACTTTTTTAATCTGTACGATCTGGTGGACTGCATTACAAAGGCGATCGACCTGATTAACCCGGAAATTTCCAACCATCATCAGCAGGTCGCATACCTGGCTTATCATATTGCGGAGCAGCTTCACTGCCCTATCGAGCAGCTCCAGACTCTGGTGCTCGCCGCGCTTCTGCACGATATTGGGGCTTTGCCCTCAAACGACAGACTGGATTTTGCTGAGGGAGACGCCGTGGAAGACAACCATCATGCATTTGTCGGTGCCGGACTTCTTGCCGGTTTTCCGCGTTTGAAAAATATTGCAGAGGTGGTCCGGTTCCACCATATTCCCTGGAAAAATGGCAAGGGCCAATTTTATCACGGCAGAGCCGTGTCGCCGCTGAGCCATATTCTTCATCTTTCCGACCGGATTTCGGTGCAGATCAACCGTCAGCAAAATATCATCAGCCAGGTCGGCAGAATCAAAAAAAACATCAGCGAAAAGCGCGGCACGTTCTTTCCGCCGGAGGCAGTGGATGCCTTTCTGGCAATCTGCGACCGGGAGTCGCTTTGGCTGGGTTTAACCTACCAGCCCGGGATTACCAACCTTCCCAACAGCCTTGCGCTGGAAACGATCAAGCTGACGTTGGACGACGCCGTGGATTTGACAAAGATCTTTTCCTATATCATTGATTTCCGCAGCCCGTTTACCGCCATGCATTCCGCGGGGGTGGCCGCAGTGGCGAAGAAACTGGCCGAGCTGACCGGATTCTCCGGGGATGAATGTAAAATGATGAGCATTGCCGGACACCTGCACGACATCGGCAAACTGGTGATCCCGAAGCGGATTTTGGAAAAGCATGGCAGGCTGGAGCCGGAAGAATTTGACATTATTAAAAGCCACAGTTACTACACCTACCGGTTGCTGAGCCCGATCCGCGGCTTTGAGATCATCACACAGTGGGCGGCTTTTCACCATGAACGCCTGGATGGGCACGGCTACCCTTTTCATCTGAAGGCGAACAGCCTTTCTCTCGGTTCCCGCATCATGGCCGTTGCGGATATCTTCACCGCCATCACCGAAGACAGGCCGTATCGAAAGGGGATGCCGGAGGAAGAAGCCAAAACGGTGCTGGCCCAAATGGCGGAAAACGGCGGTATTTCTCCCCGGATTCTGTCGCTGTTGCTGGAACATTACCAGATGATCATCGGCCTTCGCAGGGAAGCCGCAGAAACAGAAGCCGGCGATTACCGCACAATTCTCTCCTGTTAGAAAATTCTGCGGCAGATTTTCGGCAGCGTGCTTTGTTCCGCCGCAGACCACACCTTGGGAGATATAAAGAATGGAACCTAAAAAAGAAAACACAAAAAAGGACATTCTGAAAAAGCTGTTTTTTTCCACCCTCTATTTAAGCACTTTCACTTTTGGGGGCGGGTATGTAATCGTATCGCTTCTAAAGAATAAATTTGTCGATGAGCTCCACTGGATCGATGAAACAGAAATGATGGATCTGGTGGCGATCGCCCAGTCTTCTCCCGGTGCGATCGCCGTTAACGGAGCGATCGTGGTCGGTTACAAACTCGCCGGTTTTTCCGGCGTTTTATGTGCCATTTTGGGGGCCGTCCTGCCCCCTCTCATCATTCTGACCCTAGTCTCTTACTGTTATGCCGCCTTCCGGGCAAACTTTGTCATCCAGGCAATGCTGAAAGGGATGCGTGCCGGAGTGGGCGCCGTGATTATTTCCGTCGTGTATGATATGGGAAGCAGCGTGGTAAAATCGAAGGACATTCTTCTGCTGGTGATCATGGCGGCATCCTTCCTTGCAAACTACTTTTTCAACGTTAACGTGATTTATATCATCCTTCTCACCGCGGCAATCGGTGCGGTGAGAACCATTTACAGGGAGCATCGGAGGGAGAAAACGGCATAATGGCGGTCTATGTTGAACTGTTTCTGGCATTTCTGCAAATCGGCGCGTTCAGCTTCGGCGGCGGCTATGCCGCTATGCCGCTGATTCAGGCGCAGGTGGTCAATCAGTACCACTGGCTTTCCATGACCGACTTCACCGACCTGATCACCATCTCCCAAATGACGCCCGGCCCCATCGCGATCAACGCCGCCACGTTTGTCGGGAATCAGATTGCCGGCATCCCGGGGGCTTTGCTGGCGACTCTGGGCTGCATCCTGCCCTCGTGCATTTTTGTGACGGCTCTTGCATGGATTTATACAAAATACCGCAATTTAAGCGTGATGCAGGGAGTTCTGGAATCGCTCCGCCCGGCCGTCGTGGCCATGATTGCAACCGCCGGTGTGGCCATCCTGCTTCCGGCCTTTTTCCTGAGCGGAAGCGTTTCTTTCCGGGCGGGAAACTTTCAGCTCCGTCCCGTTCTCTATTTTGCAGGCGCCATGCTTCTTTTGAGAAAATGGAAGATGGATCCCGTCGTGGTCATGGTCCTCTGCGGAGTTGCCGAGGTCCTTTATCAAAGCGCTGTTAAATTTCTTTAGCTGTGCCCTAAAGTCCATACCGAGAAGGAACAGAAAAACATCTTTATAAACAAAAAAGCCGCTTTAAAAGCGGTTTTCTTACTAAATAGTGCGACCAGGTCTGTAAGCCGAGTTCTGTCTTAAGCAGCCATCTATCTTGGCCGGATGTTGCCATCGCGGCTCGATGCCACCTTCTCGGGACGCGCCGGGCAGGCGCTATGTGTCCCTCTGCGGTGTTGCTCCGAATAGGGTTTGCAGAGCCGCGCGATCTCCCGCGCGCTGGTGGGCTCTTACCCCGCCTTTCCATCCTTGCCGCAAAATGATGCGGCGGTATCTCTCTGTTGCACTTTCCCTAGGGTCGCCCCCGGCGGCCGTTAGCCGTTATTCTTGCCCTGTGGAGCTCGGACTTTCCTCGCACGCGCGCTTTCGCGCTGCGCCCGCGGCTGCCCGGCCTGCTCGCATAGCAATATGATTTTAACTGATTTTGATTAAAATGTCAAGCTTTAGCTGCCCATGATTTCCGCTGCGGTGAAACGGGAATTCGGTTTGAGAAAAGAATCCGCACTAGGCATATTTTTCCGCAGATCTTCAACCGTTTTATAAAAGGCCCTTGACTTTTTGCCATCTTCTCAGTACAATAGTAAAGCACGTTTTTTATAATAAATGGAGACGTATCGAAGTGGTCATAACGGCCCTGACTCGAAATCAGGTAGCCCCTCACGGGGCTCGTGGGTTCGAATCCCACCGTCTCCGCCACATCAGAAATCGCTGTCTGCTCTTTGAGTGGATGGCGATTTTTCTATGTGCAGAATGTTTTCCATCGCGTCGGCAGATTGCACTTTTAGCCAGCCCTGCATACCGTATCCAGGCGCAAGAAATAGACTCATGGATACCTGTTCGAATCCGAACAGAGCAAACAGGATTCCGTTTGCGCGAAGCGCCTTACTGCCGATTCGGATGAGCTCCGTATCATTCTTTGAAAACTGTGCTACCATCTGGCTTGGAAAGAGAATCAAAAGAATTGCTACGGCCACACAAAAAACCGCAGACCATTTCAGGCACACTTTTGTTGCTTCGTTCAGTCGGTCATAATTTTTCGCACCGTAATTATATCCGGCAACCGGTTGGTATCCTTTCAGGAATCCGAAAACAACGTATGTGCCCAACGCCATGATGCGCAAAATTACGCCGAAAGCCGCAACCGCGGAATCGCCGTAACTGCTGGCCGCCGTATTTGTCAGCCCCATGGAAATACTCGACAAAAGCTGATAAATCAAAATCGGTATCCAGATTTTAAAAATCTCCTTGAATATTGTTCCGCCAAACCGGATGTACCGAAATGAAAACCGCAGGCATCCCTTTTTACTGCTGATCACCCAGATATAAATAATGGAAGCGGCGCCCTGTGAAACCACAGTCGAAACGGCCGAGCCGCGGATTCCAAGGTCCAGCGGGAAAATAAAAATCGGATTTAAAATTATGTTTAATGCCGCTTACCTTATCAAATTAGATCCATAGCTTGCTTCCGACTGGCCCGAAGTCAGCCGAATCTATCAGGAGGGAAATCCCACAATTTATATGAAATGCGAATGAACTTTAGATCCGTAACGTTATTTGCTTTCATCCAAAAGCCGCAAATCATCGTTGACAGCAGAAGCAGGAAGGTAAGGAGAGAGCTAATCATTGTCGCAGTTTTCATTTGATTTTTCTTCTTTTTCCATGGTTTGATATAATAAATTGTCTATCAGCGTATCGACAAAACGACCTCGCTGATCTTTGTCATGCAGATCTATACCGCTGTACATGAGAAAAGCAGAGCAATTTAGGACAGTGGCTTGTATTGGATTAAGGATCTGCAGCGCTATGATTCGAAGTTGCATATCATTTTTACTGGTTCCAAAGATATCTTTTAACAGTGGAATCAGGTATAAGGGAGTCTGCATATTTCCCTCCATAGGAACTTTCGGCGCCCAAGAAAAAATTTTCTTGACAAATTTGGAATGGCGCGCGTACAATAACATAGAAATACAAAGGGCCTTCCACCGAAGTGGTCGGTCCAATGTACTCACGATAACCGCTTTCCTTTGGCTGGGGGCGGTTATTTGTTTGCCTTGCTGAGCACGAGTATGTAGCCCGTAGCTGCAACAAGGAGCAAGGCAGCATAGAGCATTTCCATGCTTCTCACCTCCATTTCTTGGGTTATGTGCCAAAGCATTTGCCTAGAAATGGAAGAACCGCCCAAGGCCCTTTGCGTGTATTATTATAACCAAAATTTGGAAAAAACACAAGATATAAATGCAAATTTAGAAATTCTATCTTAAAGATCAACAAATCCGTATTCTAAAATGCTAAATAACCTGGTTTTGTAAAGCCGGATAAACCATTCCCCGCTAACCTGGAAAGACCAGTGGGGGAATAGAAATTTAAAGAAGAGGCAGAGCAAAATACTCTGCCTCTTCGCATACAACCGATATGATTTCATAGGACCCGTTTCGTTCTCTCTGTTCACAGAGGATTATCCTCTGCACTTTGCCATAAACGCGGCCGCCTTCTGGAAGGCCCCGTAGCGTGCTTCGGAGCTACGCAGTAAAAATGGCACCGCGGGATATCTCGTTTTGGAAAACATCTGGCGTTCCGTCCTGGCCGGTTGTACGGTGGAAGACAGCAGAATTACTCCGGTTAGGCTTTACCCCATCTCGCTGGGGATACAAAAGCCGCGCTCTCAAAAGGAAGTCTCCATTCTCTTGCACGACTCCGCCGCGCTGGAATATCTGGCGCGGCTCAGCCAGCCTTTCGGCGCTGACCTGCGCATCGGAAACGATTGTAGGCTGTCTAGATCTGTAAGGCACTAGAGCCTCAAAACAGAACCACGCAGAAACATGTAGGGCTGCTACAAACCCAATGGGGCCGAGGCAGCCATTTCACAAAAAGTATCTGGGGCGTTCCGCTCCCGGGACTTCAAGTCACTGGCTTCGGCTCCCGCCGGGAACTGGGAAGCCTCCGATGTTCCGGACGCGGCTGTTTTGGGGAACTCATACACATTTTGCCAGAAATGCGGCGGCTTCGACCATTCGTTTCATCTGAGGGAACCATCGTACTGGTCATTGCAAAACCACTTTGCAGGCCTTTTTCCCGGTTTATTATATTTCAGTTAAACGGGAGGGAGGCTTGTAAATTTCTTGGAGGAGTGCAAAAGCGAATTTTTGAGCCAGCGGAGAAACAGGGCCGGTAATTCCATACATGGTTTAGTAACTTATGCCGATTAAAACTTCAAAATGATTAAATCTGAGCCGTGAAACAAACAGCATTCCTATGCTCTTCGCCCAAGCGAATGTGCTGAAAATAGCGACAGAGCTTTGCCTTTCTAAATATAGTTATCTACGTCTATAGCGTTCCTCGTCTTCCCCCTATACCTAAAATTCTTTGTTCACAATTTTTCAGTTCTATCGCTGGATAGTTTTTTTGCCAGCACGTTTTTTAATTCCTCCAAAAAGCCCTTAATCTGCGGGGTCATAACCTTACTGCGATGCAAAACCAACTGGACCGACTGCATTTGATTCCAGTCCGGAACTGGAAGAACACAAACGCGTCCCGCTTGAACCGAGGAATAAACCGTGTAAAAGGGAAGCACCGATAAGAATGGCTCTTGTTCCACCAACCGACAAGCCGTATTCGCGCTTTGTAATTTTAAAAAAGGAGAAATTTCAATTCTACGGCTGGCTAAGGCGCTTTGAAAATGGACAGTATATGGTGCAGCATCTTCCATGAGAATTACATCTTGTCCAACTAATTCTTCTAAGCGAACGAATTTTTGATGTGATAGAGGATGATTTGGATTGGCGATTATCACCACTGGAACTTCTATCGCGTCCCACACTGTCCATCCTGCTGAAGGCAACGGATCATCAATAAGGCAGGCTGTGTCTAATAATCCGTGCTGAAGGCGGTCTTTCAATGTAGCAGTGGCATCTACAATAAGTTCTAGATGTACCCGTGGAAAATGACGGTGATATTGGAGAAATACATCTTCCAGCAACAGTTCAAACAGAGATTCCACCATACCCACTCGAATGGTTCCACTTAAAACTTCCTCGCATTTAAAACAATTTTCCATCTGCAGAGCGGTGGAAACAATCTGATGCGCATAAGGAAGCAATTTCTCTCCATAAGGAGTAAGAAATACGCTGCGCCCAATGCGGTCGAACAGCGGTACACCTACTTCCTGTTCCAATTGTTTAATTTGGGCACTGACATTGGATTGGGAGTAGCCAAGTTCCCGGCTGGCCTGTGTAAAGTTTTGAAGGGACGCAACTTTCAAAAATGTATTTAGATTCCGAATCTCCACAGAGCCACCTCCTTGTGGAATTTTATTACATTATACTACCTTTATTATAGATTGTTCAATCATAAATTTTGATCGAATCTATAAAATCTATTTGTTTTACAAAACATTTATTGGGTAGTATGATGGAAATGAAAGAGAAAACGTTTCCTTTTTTTGATTACAATTTACAATGGAGAGTGAGGTGTGATGAATCAGATTATGCATAATTCAAATGTTCGCTGTACACATCAGAACCAGCAAAATTACTTTGTTGGTAATCGTCAAAACTGCCGGCGTATCGAAAAAGGTTGGCTGGAAAAAGTGGGACAATGTATCTAATCACTGAAAGGCTCTAAAAGAGTCTTTTGGACAAGATTGGAGCAGTAGATACAATGGAAAAAGATTTGCAGTTGCTTGATAAAGGCCAGCGTATAGCCGAATGGACACAACGCGTATCGGAATGCCGCAGTAGCGGATTAACGGCGCGGAAATGGTGCAAATAACACAAAATCAACGAAAAGACGTATTACTATTGGCAGCGCAGAATATCTGGAAGTCCATCCGTGAACCGGGAAGCAACTGATTTGTGCAGATTCAGGTTGATACCGCAACTGTCGGCCAAAACGCGGCGGTCAGGATTCGGAGCAATGGGGGCCGAGGCAGAAATCCGTGTTGGAACCGACGCCGCAACCATTGTGGCGGTTTGCCGGGCGCTTCGGGATTTCCGCGGTAGCGCGTAAGAATTTGTGTAAAGTCGGGAAGTCAGGATAGGAAAGCTTTTAGTTAAAGAGATATTTTAATCCTGTCTCCGAAATAAATCATTAAGATTGTCGAGAATCAAGCCCCAATCCCGAATGGGCATCGTCCATTTGTCTACGATATTCATCGTGGCAAGATAAAGGATTTTCATGAGGGCATCATCGGACACAAACTCCGCTTTTTGTTTTTGTCACCTTGCGAAGCTGTCAGTTGAAATTTTCAATGGCGTTAGTTGTGTAAATCAGCTTCCGGATTTCGGGCGGATATTTGAACATGGCGGCAATTCAGCCGGTCAAGCCGCTGCCAACGGTACAACGTCTTGAGGAAAATATTCAGTTTTTCACTTGCTTCCCAAACTCCGATTTCAAACGCCAACTTCAATGCATCATACTGAAACTTTTCACTGCATTTCTTTACAACTTTGCACACCTCCTTCCTATTTTTATCACTCGATCAGATGTACGCTTTCTTTACATCAATCCATATTTTACCATTTTGCTATCTTTTTATAGGAGGATTTTTTTTTCGATGTTGGTTTGAAAAACATTGAAGGCATTATTTGGAAATTTTAAGCAGGCATTATAATCTTGCGACATTCTATGAACATACCCTAAAATACAAAATGTAGGAGGGAAATACATGGAAACTTTTAGCCGTATTATTACTGCTATTAATAATGTCATTTGGAGCCCCGTTATGCTGGTATTTCTTGGGGGAGCCGCAATTTGGTTTACTATCAAGCTGAGGGGCATGCAGTTTACCAGGATCGGGGATATGTTTAAATATCTCTTTGAAAAAGGAGAAAACAAAACAGATAGTGGTCTTTCTTCCTTTCAGGCATTTGCGACAACGGTAGGGGGACGTGTAGGCACTGGAAATATTGCTGGTGTGGCAACGGCAATATTTATGGGAGGCCCTGGCGCACTTTTTTGGATGTGGATAACGGCGCTTATGGGTGCAGCAACAGGCATGGTAGAATGTATGCTTGGTCAAGCATACAAGGATAAAACTCTGGGCGAACTGACTGGTGGACCAGCATACTATATGACAAGAGGTATTAAAAATAAAACACTTGGAAAAGTACTTTCTATTTTGTTCTGTATTGCCGTATTTATTGGGCCAGGATTTCTGCTTCCTGCTATGCAGACGCAAACTGCTGCCACTGCAATTCAAGGTGCGTTTGGTTTGCCATTTATCGTTGCAGGCACCGCAATGGTAGTTCTTGTAGGAGCCGTGATTATGGGAGGCATTAAGAGAATTGGTCAAGTAGCAGAATTTCTTTCTCCCATCATGTGTGGGGTCTATCTTCTCATCACAATTATCATCTTGGTAGCCAACATCACAAAAGTTCCCTCAGTCATTGGTTCGATTTTTGCAAGCGCCTTTGGGGCAAATGCAGTATTTGGCGGAATTGTAGGTGCAAGCATGTCATGGGGTATTAAAAGAGGTTTCTTTTCCAACGACGCTGGAAACGGCATGAGTCCGCTTATTTCTGCCACAACGGATACATCCCACCCTGTCAAGCAGGGACTTGTGCAAGGTTTCTCCGTTTATATTGACACGCTCTTGGTCTGCACATGTACCGGTCTGTCTATCCTTTTAGCAGGGACTTATAATGTTGCCGCTGATGGAGTCGGCGATGTTTTGCTAGTAGAAAATGTCCCCGGTGTTATGTATGGCGTTCCCTTTATGCAAGCAGCTATGTCGTCAACCATTGGCAAAGCAGGCGCAGTTCTCCTAGCAATTATGCTGTTTATCTTTATTTACACAACACAGTTGTCCTATTCTTATCAATTGGAATCGACCTGCAGGTTTCTCTTTGGTGGCAGTAAAAAAATCATTATGCTTGTAAGAATTATCTTTTTAGCATTCTGCATGTTTGGAGTTCTGATAGATGGTAAACTTATTTGGCCAATGGGTGACGTTGGCGTAGGATGCATGCTTTGGGTAAATACCTTCAGCATTCTCTTGCTGACTCCGGTAATTGTAAAAATAGTGAAAGATTATGAAAAGCAGCGCAATCTTGGTCTTGATCCTATTTTTGATCCGGAAACTGTTGGTATCAAGGACGAAGGTGGTGTATGGGCAACTTACATCAAAAAGAAAAGGGCACGCGGCGATTATGAAAATGAAAGATTAGGATATCAGTGTGAAGACAAAAAATAGAAATGAAAAAGCCACTCCACGCTGTACTGCCGCACGACGGATTTTTTACCGGCCAGGGTCACAAGCCCGCTGCCGGAAGAAAGAAAATAAATCCGCAGTTCATAGCAGGTGGAAAACGCATCGTGAAACCCCGGCTCCGCAAGCAGCTGCCCGCTCTCCCCCAAAAAAATTCCTTTTAGCAGCGGAGAATCGCATAAGCGCTGCGAGACGGTGTTGGAAATTCGCTTGGAACACATTTAAAACCCCTTCTTTTCAATGTGTATAGTTATAATATTACACATAATTTGTACAAAATCCATACTAAACTTATATAATGCAAAACAAAAAGATAAATCAATCATTTGATATCACAAAAATACAAGGAAAGAGGTCTATTGCTATGCCTAAGCAGAAACAAAAACTAAAGCTGATGTCCCTTTGCGTTCATGCCGGCAATCACACGGACGACGTGGTCGGCGCGGTCAAAGACCCGATCTACATGTCGAACACCTACCGTCTGCCCACCGACGGCTCTCCCGTGGACTGGAGCGGCATCCACACAAACATCTATTCGCGCAATGGAAACCGCAACCAGTTTACCCTTCAGGATAAACTGAAAGCCGTGGAAGGCGCGGAGGACTGCGTGGTGCTGGGAAGCGGCGTTGCCGCCTTGTCCGGAACTTTCGTCACCTTCCTGAAAACCGGCGACCACGTGATCTGCTCCCAGGTCTGCTATGCGGCCGTCGGCCACCTGTTCAACGAGCTTCTGCCCGAAAAGTACAACATTGAGGTTTCGTTTGTCGATACAACGAATCTGGATGCCGTCAAGGCGGCCATCCGCCCGAACACCCGCCTGATCCATGTGGAAACCCCGGGCAACCCCACCACCGGCATCAGCGACATCGCCGCGATCGCAGAAATTGCGCACAAGGCCGGCGCTCTTCTTTCCGTCGACAGCACATTTGCTTCCCCCGTTCTCCAGCATCCGCTGGCACTGGGCGCCGATCTGCTGATCCACAGCATGACGAAATACACCAACGGCCACGGCGATGCCCTGGGCGGCTGCGTGCTTGGCAAAACGGAACTGATCGACAAGATCAAAGAGCAGGCGATGGTCAACTTCGGCGGCGTGCTGAGCCCGTTCAACGCCTGGCTGATCGCAAGAGGCATGACCACGCTGCCCCTGCGCATGAAGCAGCATTGCAGCAACGCCATGGCGGTCGCTGAATTCCTGGAAAGCTCCCCTGACGTTCGCTTCGTGTATTACCCCGGTCTGAAAAGCCATCCGCAGCATGAGCTCGCTTCCCGCCAGATGCACGGCGGCTACTCCGCGATGATGTGCTTTGATGTCAACGGGGACAGGGACGCCCATCTGCGCTTTCTCAGCAGCTTAAGGCTCATTACTCACGCCGTCTCCCTCGGCGACGGCGAAAGCCTGATCGTGTTCACGGATGCCGACAGCGAGAAGATGAAGTACTACCCGGAGGTTTTCCGCAAAGGCTTCTACCGCTTCAGCGTCGGCCTGGAAGACGCGGAAGACATCATCAGCGATCTTGACCAGGCCCTGAAGGCAAGCAGACAAAAATAGCGGCCCGAACGGCATCCGTGGCCGTGCATGGTCCCGGTTAAGATGTAGCATAGCGGCCATCGAATGTCAAGGCTGCCGGGTTTTCCCGGCAGCCTTCCTTTTCTGACAGGGTTCGGCCGAAAAAAAGCCGTATGGAAGCTTAACGGTCAGCTTTCATGCGGCTTTTCTCTTTAAAATAATTTTGGAAGTCTTTTCTTGTTACGCGCCTTTGGCCGGTTTTCCCACCTCGGAAGATGCCCATTGCCGCCCGCGCCGGACCTCCGGCAGCGGAATCACCACGGAGGCCCCCCGGACCGATTCGACCGCCACGGGGATTCCGTAAACGTCGCCGATCGTTTCGGGAGTCATCACTTCGCGCCCGCCATAGGCATAGACCTCCCCGTCCTTGACAAACAGAAAGCGGTCGCAGTATTTCATCGCAAGGTTCAGGTCATGAATCACAAGAATGACAATCGCCGCAAGCGCCGCCAAAAGAGTCCCGAATGCTAAAAGAATAAGAATCAGAACTTTAAACCGGATATACTCCCGGTATGTTTTTATTTTGCGGGCTGAATTTTCCATCGCAGTCTTCACTTACTTCCTACCGTCACCTTGCCGAACCCGTTCCCGGAATCTTTCAGAACTTGAAGATAGGGCCGGCCCAGCATTTCCGTAAAAATTTCGTCGGCTTTCTTTTCAAAGTTCACATCGGCGAAAGCCTTCGGATATATTACATTGCCTGTGTAATAGGCATCTGCAATCGCAATTTCAAGGTTGGTGCCGTAGTAATTGTACGCGATCTGCGTGTAGACTCTGCCGTTTTTAACCGCGTTTAATTTTTAATAGAAGCCCGGATTGGAAGAGTCATCCTGATTGACCAGATTCATATTGTCCGGCGTCAGAAAAATGATATCCGGATTCCAGACTGCAAGCTTTTCCTTATCGATCAGCAATGCCCCCCGACTTTCCCGTTTCGTCGACCACATTTTTCGCATGGATCGCTGTAAAGGGAGGATACTTGCCATAGGTTCCCTCAATGCCGTGGCCGCCGCGGAAGCTGACCGCGCCGGCATAAACCGACGGCTTCTTCCCGTCCGGGATATCTTTCGTGCGGCTGTTCAGGTCTTTCTGCCAGCTTTTCATAGCGCCGAGCACCGCCGCCCTGGTTCACTTCCGAAGGAAGCCGCCCCGGCGGAGGAGGCCGCGGCCTGCCGCGCCGAAGGGGCGTCCACACCGCAGGCATCGTTTTCCGTAACGCAGACAAGCTGCTCGTCGTCGGAAACGCCGATCCCCATTTTTTCCCGCACGGCCTCGCAGGCTTTGAAACCGATTGCAAGCCCCGGGCATTCATGCCCGTGAAACGCAACCGCCTTTTCCCATAATTTTTGATCCATCTCTCTATATTCCTCCCTATTCCTCCCTATTCCTCCCTTTTGATGTTTAATACTTCAAACATTAGACATGCCAGTAAATTGTCGTGACCGTAACATCCACTGTTTCGCGGACCAGGCCGTCCTGCGCGATGGAGCCCAGATACCGCCTGATCTTCCTTTCCTCTTCCGGCGTGATCTCCCGGTAGGTTTTCACCCGGTTTCCATAAAGGCCGAAGGCTTCTTCCGGCGTCTTTTCCATCTTCCATTTCTGCCGCTCATACTGGAAGAGCGGCAGGAGGCCCCGCTGCCATAACAACTCAAAAGCATAAAGAATATCCCGGTCGCCGTTTTCACGGTTTTCCGCAATGCCGACCAGCCGCTTCACCGCGTCGGAGACGGGGTCCGTGCGGTGAGTCGGCTTTGAAAGAGCACACCAGCCGCGGCTGGCTTCCAAAAGCTTCAGAAACGTATCCGCGCTTTGCACGGCCGGGGTCATATGGGCAAAAACGAGGTCGAACTTTTTTTTGCAAAGGTCGCACTTCTGCCAGTCGGCGCAGAGGAATCTGACATTTTCCGCATTCTTCTCAGAAGCTTTTCGTTTTGCAAGGTCGATCATGCGAGGGGAAAGATCCACGCCGGTCACTTCTGCGCAACGCCCAGCCAATGCAAGGGAATACCCCCCCACGCCACAGCCCACATCCAGAACACGCGAATGCTTGTCAATCATTTCGTTTTGCTCCAGCAGTCGCAGAAAGCCGTCATTCTGAAAGGTCGGGAGCACCTGCTCGCCGAATCCTCGCGCCATGGAGTTCCACAGGTCGACACGCGCTTGCCCGCCGGCTCCCCGAAAGCGCCAGTTTTCAAGGATTTCTTTCTGTTCCAATATTTGATTCCTCCTTGTCCGCATAAAAAAAAGAGGCTCTCAAAAGAGCCTCCAAAGCATCTGTAAGATAATTTCAAAATTATCGTTTTCCCAGTAAAAGACCGCGGCCTCCGCCGTTTCTTCCCCCGCAATCCGGCCATGCCGGCCGCAGACTCCAATCCGCAGCAAATGTATTTCAATACATCATTTCCCGCATGGCAGCATCGCTGTTTCTTGCGGAATATTATAGCAAAGGCTTCCGCAGATGTCAAGATTCGGCGCCTGCGCGCCTTTCTCTCTCTCTTCGGTTTTTCATTGACTCCCGGGGAGAAACATGCTATGATAAAAAAAAAGAAAGCCAAGAAGGCTTTCATTTTCCAAGCCGCACCAAACCGATCATAAAAATGGAATTCTGGGAAGAACCCGGTCAAAGAAGAAAAATTCTTGGCCGGGTTCTTTGAATTTTTGCAGCGGGGAAAAACTTTTGAAAGAAAAAGAGGGTATGAAATGAAGCTCGATGAATTTTTAAAGCAAATTCCCCGTTTTGCTTTGGCATTTTCCGGCGGCACGGACTCTTCTTATCTGCTTTACGCCGCCAAAGCTGCCGGGTGCGACGTGCGCCCCTATTTAATTCAATCCTCCTTTCAGCCGCAGTTTGAGCGGGACGGCGCACTCCGGCTCGCGGAGCTTCTTCAGCTCCCGCTGACCGTAATCCGCCTCGACGTTTTGAGCGATCCGCACGTTGCCGCAAACCCCGAAAACCGCTGCTATTTCTGCAAAAGGGCTCTTTTCTCCCGTCTTCTCGAATCCTGCCGCGCCGACGGTTACGACCTCCTGTGCGACGGCACAAACGCTTCCGACAACGTGGCGGAGCGTCCGGGGATGAAAGCACTGAATGAACTGGGCGTGCGTTCCCCGCTGCGGGAATGCGGGCTGAACAAAGAGGAGATTCGGCGTCTTTCCCGGAAAGCGGGTCTTCCCACCTGGAAAAAGCCGGCTTATGCCTGCCTTGCCACGCGCATCCCGGCCGGGACGCCGATCACCGCACCTCTTCTGCAAAAAATTGAGCGCGCGGAAAATTCCCTCTTTGCACTCGGTTTTTCCGACTTCCGCGTGCGCTATTTCGGCGGGGCGGCAAAATTGCAGTTCCCAGAGGAACAATTCCCCGCCGCACTGCAAAAGCGTGCGGAGATTGTTTCGGCCCTTCAGCGGGAGTTTGACACCGTGCTGCTGGACCTCATTCCAAGAAAAACGGAGGAAAACACATGGAAAAAGAACGGATCCTGAACCTGTTAAATCAGGTAAGCCGCGGCGAAGTAACGCCACAGCAGGCGCTTTTGAAGCTGAGGATGGAGCCTTTCGAAGATTTGGGCTATGCCAAGGTCGACCATCAAAGGGAACTGCGGCACGGTGTTCCGGAAGTCGTCTACGGGGCCGGTAAAACGGCGGAGCAGATCGGCGGCATTGTAGTCGCGCTGAAAAAGCACGGGAATCATAATATCCTGGTCACGCGTCTGTCGCCGGAAAAGGCGGAAACGGTCAACCGGCAGGTCCCGATCGATTACGATCCCGTTTCCCGCATCGGCATCTGCGGGCGCAAGAGCGAGGTCACCGCTTCCGGCACAGTCGCCGTCGCAACGGGCGGTACCAGCGACCTGCCCGTCGCAGAGGAGGCAGCCGTCACCGCCGAAGCCCTCGGCAACCGCGTGGAGCGCGTTTACGATGTCGGCGTTGCAGGACTTCAGCGGCTGCTTGCCAAGCTGGACGTTCTCATGAGCGCGCGGGTCATCATCGCCGTCGCCGGGATGGAAGGGGCCCTTGCCACCGTGATCGGCGGGCTGGTCGCCTGCCCTGTGATCGCCGTTCCAACCAGCATCGGCTACGGCGCGAATTTCAGCGGCCTTTCCGCCCTGCTTTCGATGCTCAATTCCTGCGCCGGCAACGTCAGCGTCGTCAACATCGACAACGGCTTCGGCGCGGGGTATCTCGCCAGCCTGATCAACCATATCGGAGGGAATGAGAAATGAAACTTTACCTGGAATGTAATATGGGCGCGGCCGGCGATATGCTGATGGCCGCGCTTTTGGAACTGCTGCCCGGCCCGGAACCGTTTCTGCAGCAAATGAACCACCTCGGCATTTCCGGGGTCCGGGTGGAACAGATCCCGGAGCAGAAATGCGGAGTAAAAGGCAGCCGCATCCGGGTCCTTGTCAACGGCGAAGAGGAAACGGTACACGACGTTTCGGGAAAACCCAAAGCGGAAGATGCCTTCCATGAACACGAGGAGCACGAAGCAGGCCACCTTCATGATCACGAGCAAGGACATGAGCACTGCCATGAGCACGGAAAAGCCCATGCGCACAGTCACCACCATTTCAGCTATGAGGATGTCCGCGGGCTGATCGGTTCGATGGATCTGCCCGTTCAGGTAAAAGACGACGCGCTGGCGGTTTACGCGCAGATTGGAAAGGCCGAATCGCAGGTTCACGGCGTTCCGATGGATCAAATCCATTTTCACGAGGTCGGCTCGATGGACGCCGTCACCGACGTGGTCGGCTGCTGTCTTTTGTTTCATCTGCTCGGTGCGGAAGAGATTTCCGCCTCTCCTGTGCATGTCGGCTCCGGCTCCGTCCGGTGCGCCCACGGGATTCTGCCCGTTCCCGCCCCCGCGACGGCGCTTCTCCTGAAAGACATTCCGATTTATGGCGGCCGGATAAAAGGCGAGCTCTGCACCCCGACCGGTGCTGCGCTGCTGCGTCATTTTGTCGGCCGGTTCGGAGAAATGGAACCGATGAGGGTGAAAAAGATCGGGTACGGCATGGGAGTGAAAAACTTTGAGACGGCAAACTGCATCCGGGCGTTCTGGGGCGAGACAGACGGCCTGGCGGACCAGATTATTGAAATCAGCTGCAATCTCGACGATATGACGCCGGAAGCTGTCGGGTATGCGTCGGATCTGCTGCTGAAAAACGGCGCGCTGGATGTGTTCGTCACGCCGATTTCCATGAAGAAGAACCGGCCCGCCTCCCTGCTGACCTGCCTGTGCCGACCGGAGGACCGGGAAAAGTTTTCGCGGCTGATTCTGCTGCACACCACTACTCTTGGGATCCGGTACACCGACTGCCGCCGGGAAGCCTTGCGTCGTTCCTTCGAAACGGTGGAAACGCCGTATGGGCCGATCCGTTTCAAGCGGGGCGACGGCTACGGCATCCGGAAAAGCAAGCCGGAATACGAAGATGTAAGCGCGGCTGCTCAGAAACACGGAGTTTCGTTCAGCGAAGTGTGCAGCCGGGCTCGGACGGCAGACTCCAAAAAACGATCCTGAAACTCACGCCGAACGGCGTAAAAGACGGCCGCCCCGTACTTTTGGCAAAAGCACGGGGCGGTCAATTTTTATCACCTGACAGAAAGGCGGAGCGGCCGTTCATCATTCATATGAAAAAGGCCGGCCCGGAAAATAGAAAATTCCAGGCCGGCCTGCTTGACGAAATTCTTTACCGCTTTATTTCATCAGGTGCATATCATCTTTTAGGACCACGTCGTGTGCGCCGCCCTCCACGATGCTGACGGAAGAGACCAGAGTCAAACGGGCCTTCTTCTGAAGCTCCGGGATAGAAAGCGCACCGCAGTTGCACATGGTGGAGCGGACCTTGTTCAGCGTAAGCGCAACATTGTCGCGCAGACTGCCGGCATAGGGAACGTAGGAATCGACCCCTTCTTCAAAGCTCAGCTTTGCTTCGCCGCCGAGGTCGTAGCGCTGCCAGTTGCGCGCGCGGGCGGACCCCTCGCCCCAGTACTCCTTCATATAGTTGCCGTTGATCATCACTTTGTTGGTCGGGCTTTCATCAAAGCGGGCGAAATAGCGGCCCAGCATGCAGAAATCGCAGCCCATCGCAAG
>ENA-UOOI01000920-UOOI01000920.1-fermentation-metagenome-genome-assembly--contig:-NODE-920-length-34245-cov-4.015238_pt1 | contig 34245 bp, 29 predicted proteins | sample MGYA00245779_ERZ724027 | MGnify/ENA primary metagenome ERZ724027 (study PRJEB28704, sample SAMN03018318) | fermentation metagenome | biome: anthropogenic terrestrial biome; feature: soil; material...
CTTGACGACAGTAAAAATTTGTGTTATTATTACCAAGTATGAAAACAAAGAAGAGTATCCACTCTCACCTTAGCGCTCGAAGCGACTAAAGGTTAATAAGGCGCTTGAATGGACAAAAAACATATGTCCGGATACGTATATGGTGGATAGTCTTACTGACTATCTTTTTTTAATGCCGTGACAAGCTTTCATTAAGATGGGGGTTCATAGCAACAGCGAAATGTAAACAAGGAAAATATTATGGAGGTGTACAACAATTAGCCAATTAATGATTAACGAACAGATACGAGACAGAGAGGTCCGTCTGATCGGTAAAAATGGGGAACAGTTGGGTATTATGTCTGCTAGAGATGCCTATGCGAAGGCACAGGAAGCGGGCCAGGATCTGGTAAAAGTTGCTCCGAAGGCAAAACCGCCGGTTTGTAAGATTATCGATTATGGTAAGTATAAGTATGAACTTGCGCGTAAGGAAAAGGAAGCCAGGAAAAAGCAAAAGACGATAGATATCAAAGAAGTACGTTTATCGCCTAATATCGGCGCCAATGATCTGAACACAAAAGTGGGTGCAGCCCGAAAATTCATATCCAAAGGGAATAAAGTTAAGGTTACTCTGCGTTTCCGGGGTCGTGAGATGGCACATATGAGTAATGGCAGACATATCCTTGATCAATTCGCTGAAAGCCTGTCTGATATCGCATCGATTGAGAAAAGACCTAAGATTGAAGGCAGAAGCATGACCATGTTTTTATCAGAAAAACGTTGACAGAAACGTTACTTATTTAGGAGGAAGCCAATATGCCAAAAATGAAGACAAACAGAGCTGCTGCAAAGCGCTTTAAGACAACAGGAACAGGCAAAATTATAAGAAATAAAGCATATAAGAGCCATATATTAACCAAGAAATCTCAGAAAAGAAAGAGAAATCTTAGAAAATCCACTGTTCTTGACTCAACAAATGTAAAGAATATGAAGAAAATCTTACCGTATTCATAAATAGAGATTTCAAGGAGGAATATGAGAAATGGCAAGAGTTAAAGGCGGAGCAAACGCTAAGAAAAAACATAATAGAACCTTAAAGCTGGCAAAAGGTTATAAAGGTGCCAGAAGTAAACAATATAGAGTCGCAAAACAATCAGTGATGAGAGCTCTGTCCAGTTCCTATACGGGAAGAAAACAGAAGAAGAGACAGTTTCGGCAGCTTTGGATTGCACGTATCAATGCGGCAGCACGTATGAACGGTCTGTCATACAGCAAATTTATGCATGGTTTAAAACTTGCCGGCGTAGAACTCAACAGAAAAGTTCTTGCTGACATGGCAATCAATGATAAAGAGGGATTTGCGACACTTACAGAATTGGCAAAAACAAAAATTGCCGCATAAATATAACCCTGGAAACATGTGTTTTCAGGGTTATATTTTTAAACGGATCTATCTTTTAGGCGTATCCAGGAGCTTTGCAAGCCCCTTTGCATAGGCTGTCAGAATCCTTCGGTCATCCTTTGAAAGGTTTTTGTAAATTTCCAATATCTCTTCCTGATCGCCGGTCAGCCTATATTCCCTGACGTCATCCAAAAAGAAATCTGATAAAGTAATCTCAAAAGCATCACACATTTTCTGAAGTGTGGGAACCGTTGGTATATTTGTTCTATGTAGCATGTTGTTGATTGTGGAATAAGGAAGTCCTGATTCTTTTGCAAGGCGGTAGTATGACCATTTTCGCTCTTCGCAAAGTTCTTTGATGTGTTCAATAACATCTGTATCTCTCATGATTGATGCCCCATTCTTTCCGTGTTTTTTGTAGTAAGCTAAGATGTCAGTGCACAGATTTATGTCTGTGCCGGATGGAGTCCTTAAATCTATTGTAATGTACTAAATAATAAACGATAGATGTTAATTAGAAAAGTGCAGATATAACCCATATGAGAAATATCGGGGTCAAAAAGACTATGCGTTACAATTTTATGGTTTTGGATTGCAATTCACTGTTCAAAGAGGTATGATAAGAATATAACAAACTTTAAATTTACAGTATGATAGCAGAAGCTTAAGGCAGAAAGCCGGAAAGGGACTTATAATGGATGTGAAAGAAAAGGCATTATTGCAGCATGAGAAATGGAGAGGTAAAATAGAGGTTACAAGCAGAGCTAAAGTGGAAACTCCCGAGGACTTGTCAATTGCATACACACCGGGTGTCGCCGAGCCCTGTCTTCGCATTGCCGAGGATAAGGATTTATCCTATAAGTATACACGCCGCGGCAATATGGTGGCCGTGGTGACCGATGGCTCTGCAGTCCTGGGTCTTGGCGATATAGGACCGGAAGCCGGCATGCCAGTCATGGAAGGAAAATGTGTATTGTTTAAAGAGTTTGGAGATGTGGATGCATTTCCCCTGTGCCTGAGAACAAATGATGTGGATGAAATTGTAAATACGATTGCACTCCTTGCAGGGAGTTTTGGAGGAATTAATCTTGAAGATATTTCCGCTCCCAGGTGCTTCGAGATAGAAAAGAAATTAAAAGAACGTTGTGACATTCCTGTCTTTCACGATGATCAGCATGGCACAGCAGTGGTGACGGCAGCTGCTATGCTTAATGCTTTAAAAGTTGTAAAAAAGGATATTTCTGACATTAAGGTTGTCACATCCGGTGCCGGGGCAGCAGGCATAGCGATTATCAAACTTCTGGTGAGCCTTGGATTAAAAGAGGTTATCATGTGCGACCGGAAAGGTGCAATCTATGACGGCAGAGAAGGTCTGAATAAAGAAAAACAGGAGATGGCTAAAATCTCTAATCTGAATAAGAAGAAGGGATCCCTGGAAGAGGTAATAAAAGGTGCCGATGTATTTATCGGGGTTTCCGCCCCGGGGACAGTGACGGAGGAAATGGTGAAAAGTATGGCCCCGAATCCGATCCTGTTTCCGATGGCGAATCCCGTGCCTGAGATTATGCCGGATCTCGCGAGAAAGGCCGGTGCAGCTGTGATCGGAACGGGCAGAAGCGATTTCCCGAATCAGATCAACAATGTTCTTGCGTTTCCGGGGATTTTCAGGGGCGCTTTAGATATCCGCGCAAGTGAGATTAATGATGAGATGAAAGTGGCAGCGGCGTATGCGATTGCCGGGCTGGTCGATGAGAAAGATCTGACTGCCGAATATATCATCCCGAATCCATTTAATAAAAAGGTGGCTTCTGCTGTAGCCGAAGCGGTGGCGAAAGCTGCGAGGGATACGGGAGTGGCCAAAAAAGCATAATGACTGGCTTGGAGGTATAGATATGGAATATGAAAAGTTAAGAGCAGACATGATTAAGGCTATGAAAGCTAAGGATAAGCCCAGGAAAGAAGCAATTTCTTCCCTGGTATCTGCCGTGAAAAAGGTGGCGATTGATGAGGGAAACAGGGATGATATCTCTGCAGATCTTGTAGACCGGGTGGTTTTGAAAGAACTGAAAACAGCAAAGGAACAGATTGATAGTTGTCCGGATTCCAGGGAAGATTTAAAAGACGAGTATCAGTTTCGCTATGATGTGATTAATGAGTATGCTCCGAAACAGATGAGCCAAGAAGAAGTAGAAGCATATATTAAGGAAAAGTTCGCAGATGTGATTGCAACCGGGAATAAAGGGAAGATCATGAAGAACGTCATGCCTGAAATGAAGGGTAAAGCGGACGGAAAAGTCATTAACCAGGTGGTTACAAAACTTTGCAGCTGAACATACTTTCAATGGAACACATCACAAAATCCTACAGTGAGAGAATTCTGCTTGATGACGTAGGATTTAGCCTTTCGGAAGGCGAAAAGGTCGGCGTAATCGGCATAAACGGGATGGGAAAATCGACGCTGTTAAAATTGGCAGCAGGTATTGAAATGCCGGATGACGGCGAAGTCATCATGGGAAAAAATATCAAGATCGGTTATCTGCCTCAGACTCCTGCTTTCCGGGAGAGCGAAACGGTGCTCGGTTCGGTTACTAAGAAAACCCCAAAAACTCCTGAAGAGTTTGCAAGAGAAAGTGAGGCGAAAGCAATGCTTTCGACCCTTGGACTCACAGATTTCGATAAAAATGTGAATGAGCTGTCAGGAGGTCAGAGGAAGAGGACAGCACTGGTAAAGGTGCTCTTAAATCCGGTCGATATTCTTATACTTGACGAACCGACAAACCATCTGGACAATCAGATGTCTCAGTGGCTTGAGGACAGGCTGATTGGATATCGGGGAACCCTTGTTATGGTGACTCATGACAGGTATTTCCTGGACCGGGTGGTGACGAGGATTGTGGAGGTGGACAAGGGGAAGCTTTACAGTTATCCCGGGAGCTATACAAGATACCTGGAACAGAAAGGGCAGCGTCTGGACAGTGAACAGGCGTCTGAGAGAAAACGCCGGAGTATTCTAAAGACAGAACTAAAATGGCTTGCCAGAGGTGCGCGGGCCAGATCTACAAAGCAGAAAGCACACGTCCAGAGAATTGAAGCAATGCAAAATGTTCAGGCACCTGTCATGGATGAAAAACCTGTACTTTCGTCTATGAGCCAGAGAATGGGAAAGACGACGATCGAAGCGGAAAATCTCAGCAAATCATATGGAGGTAAACTGTTGTTTCAGGATTACAGCCATATATTCCAGAAAGATGAGAGAGTCGGGATTGTAGGCCCAAACGGATGCGGAAAGACTACTCTTTTGAGGATCATCCATGGAGACGTTTCGCCTGATCATGGAACTGTGAAGATTGGGGAAACAGTAAAAATAGGATATTTTGCTCAGGAATATTCCCCGATGGATGATAATATGAAGGCAATTGAATTTGTTCGGGAAGATGCCGAATATATTCAGACAAAAGAGGGAAAAATTACAGCATCTGCAATGATGGAGCGATTTCTCTTCGACAGCACAATGCAGTGGACGAGAATTGAAAAATTGTCCGGCGGTGAAAAACGCAGGCTGTATCTGCTGAGAATTCTTATGGATGCTCCAAATGTGCTGATTTTGGATGAGCCAACCAATGATCTGGATATTCCGACACTGAATGTGCTTGAGGATTATCTGGACAGTTTTGACGGAATTGTGATTGTGGTTTCACATGACAGATATTTTCTGGATCGCGTGGTGCGGCGGATCTTTGCCTTTGAGGAGCATGGTAGAATTCGGCAGTATGAGGGCGGATACAGCGATTATCTGGCTGCAAGCGCAGAAAGGGTTTTCCGGGATACTGTCTCCACTTTAGAAGGATCATCCGGTCCGGAGGATACAGCTGAAAAGAAAAAAAAGACGGATAAGCCAAGGCATGATCAAAAGCTCAGGTTTACATTCAAAGAACAACGAGAGTTTGAAACAATTGATGATGAGATATCATATCTGGAAGATCAGATTTCTAAAACAGAGGCTGCTATCGAAAAAGCTGCAACAGACTTTATAAAACTAAATGAACTTACAGAAAAAAAGAAAAATCTTGATAAAGAGTTAGAAGAGAAAACCGAAAGGTGGATTTATCTGACTGATCTTGACGAAAAAATTAAGAAACAGTCCGCGAAATGATGTTTTTCATGTGATTTATGTATTTTTCCTGAAACATAGGCCCGGAATTATGGACATACTGTCTAGAGAATGCTATAATAAAAATACTGTCACAAGACAGTTTCCAAATACTGTTAATTAAAATCAATTTTATAAGGAGGATTTCATATATGGCTAGAAAGATGAAAACCATGGATGGTAATCATGCTGCGGCACACGTCTCATACGCTTACTCTGACGTAGCGGCAATTTACCCGATTACACCATCGTCCGTTATGGCTGAAGCTACAGATGAATGGGCTACACAGGGTAGAAAGAATATGTTCGGACAGGAAGTCCGTGTGACGGAGATGCAGTCTGAAGCAGGCGCTGCAGGTGCGGTACACGGAGCATTATCAGCAGGAGCACTGACAACAACGTATACGGCTTCTCAGGGACTGCTGCTTATGATCCCGAACCTGTACAAGATAGCCGGTGAGGGACTTCCGGCTGTGCTTGATGTATCGGCACGTGCTGTCGCAAGTCATGCGTTATCAATTTTCGGTGATCATTCTGATGTTTATGCCTGTCGCCAGACCGGATGTGCAATGCTCTGTGAATCAAGTGTTCAGGAGGTTATGGATCTGACACCGGTTGCACACTGCGCAGCTATCAAGGGAAGTGTTCCCTTTATTAATTTCTTTGACGGATTCCGCACATCTCATGAGATCCAGAAGGTCGAGACATGGGATCAGGAAGATCTTGCGGATATGGCTGACAAAGATGCCATTAGTAAGTTTCGCCGCAGAGCTTTGAATCCTAATCATCCGGAGCAGCGTGGATCTTCCCAGAACCCGGATGTATTCTTCCAGGCAAGAGAAGCATGCAACTCTTCTTACGATGCGCTTCCCGAAATCGTACAGGAGTATATGGACAAAGTCAACGAGAAGATCGGAACTGACTACAAACTGTTCAATTACTACGGAGCGCCTGATGCTGAACATGTAATTATTGCAATGGGATCTGTATGTGATACAATTGACGAAACGATTGATCATCTGATGAAAGCCGGAGAAAAAGTCGGCGTCGTAAAAGTCCGTCTGTACAGACCATTTGTTTCAGAGGCGCTGGTTGATGCGATTCCGGATTCCGTAAAGCAGATTTCTGTTCTTGACAGAACAAAAGAGCCGGGTTCCATCGGAGAACCGCTGTATCTTGATGTTGTCGCTGCACTGAAAGGAACGAAATTCGATCAGGTTCCAGTCTTTACAGGGCGTTAGCGCGGGGGATCAAAAGATACAACACCTGCACAGATCGTGGCGATTTATGGAAATCATGAGAAGAAGAGATTTACAGTCGGCATTAAAGACGACGTGACAAATCTGTCACTTGATGTGAAAGAAGGCCTTGTAACTACACCGGAAGGAACAATCAACTGTAAGTTCTGGGGACTCGGTTCCGATGGTACCGTAGGTGCGAACAAGAACTCAATTAAGATTATCGGTGATAATACAGATATGTATGCACAGGCTTATTTTGATTATGATTCAAAGAAGTCAGGCGGTATTACGATGTCTCATCTGCGTTTCGGGGAAAAGCCGATTAAATCTACCTACCTGATTCACAAAGCAAACTTTGTGGCATGCCATAATCCTTCTTATGTTGACAAGTACAGCATGGTTGAGGAACTGGTAGACGGCGGTACATTCCTTTTGAACTGCCCATGGGATGAAAAAGGTCTGGAAGAACATCTTCCGGGAACAATGAAGTCTTTCATTGCTAACCATGACATTAAGTTTTATATCATTGATGGTGTTAAGATCGGTATTGAAGTAGGCATGGGCCCGACTCGTATTAATACGATTCTTCAGTCCGCATTCTTCAAACTGGCTGATATCATTCCTGAAGATAAAGCAATCGAGCTGATGAAAGCAGCTGCAAAGGCTACTTACGGACGTAAGGGTGATGATGTTGTTCAGAAGAACTGGGCGGCAATCGACGAAGGAGCAAAACAAGTTGTCGAAGTAAAAGTTCCGGAAAGCTGGAAAGATGCTGACAGGGAAGACGGAATCCATATGACACACGCTGAAAAGGGCGGAAAAGACGTTGTTGATTTCGTAAACAATATACAGTCCAAGATCAGCGCTCAGCAGGGTAACGATCTGCCGGTATCCGCATTCATGGAATATGCAGACGGATCCACACCATCCGGTTCTTCAGCATATGAGAAACGTGGAATTGCTGTCAATATTCCCGTATGGCATCCGGAAAACTGTATTCAGTGTAACAGATGCGCATATGTATGCCCGCATGCTGTCATTCGTCCGTTTGCACTGACGGATGAAGAAGTAGAAGCGGCACCCGAAGGCATGAAGACACTGTCGATGATTGGTAAGAAAGAATACAAATTTGCAATCACAGTATCCGCACTGGATTGTACAGGATGTGGTTCATGCGCGAACACATGCCCGGGCAAGAAAGGCGTCAAAGCCCTTACAATGGAGAACTTTGAAGAGAATAAAGACTGTGCAAAATATTCTGACTATGCAATAGATCTTCCTTTGAAGGATGACGTTCTCGAGAAATTCAAATCAAACACGGTAAAGGGCAGCCAGTTCAGAAAACCGCTGCTTGAGTTCTCCGGAGCCTGCGCCGGCTGTGGTGAAACACCTTATGCAAGACTGATTACTCAGCTGTTCGGTGACAGGATGTATATTGCCAATGCAACAGGATGTACTTCTATCTGGGGCAACTCCTCACCGTCAACTCCTTATACAGTAAACCCACAGGGACATGGTCCTGCATGGTCTAACTCTCTGTTCGAAGATAACGCAGAGTTTGGATATGGTATGCTGCTTGCTCAGAACGCAATCAGATCCGGTCTGAAAGAAAAGGTTGAATCTGTTATGAATGGTGATCAGGCTTCTGATGACGTGAAAGCCGCATGCAAAGAATATCTTGATACTTTTACTGTTGGCGCGACAAATGGTGATGCGACAGATAAACTCTTAAAGGCTTTAGACGGCTGTGATTGTGATACCTGTAAAGACATCGTTGATAATAAAGACTTTCTGGCAAAGAAATCCCAGTGGATCTTCGGCGGTGACGGATGGGCTTATGATATCGGATATGGCGGAGTTGATCATGTTCTCGCAAGCGGACAGGATATCAACATCATGGTATTCGACACAGAGGTTTATTCTAACACAGGCGGCCAGTCTTCCAAGTCCACACCAACAGGAGCTGTCGCACAGTTTGCTGCAGGCGGAAAAGAGACGAAGAAGAAAGATATCGCCGGAATGGCTATGACTTACGGCTATGTATATGTAGCTCATATTGCTATGGGAGCTGATTTCAATCAGACTGTTAAGGCACTCACAGAAGCAGAAGCTTATCCGGGTCCATCTCTGATCATCGCTTATTCTCCATGTATTAATCATGGTATTAAGATGGGAATGGGCAAGTCACAGATGGAAGAAGAGAAAGCCGTTAAGACTGGTTACTGGAATAACTTCCGCTTTAATCCTGCTTTGAAAGAAGAAGGAAAAGCGGCATTTATCCTGGACAGCAAAGAACCCACAGACAGTTATGAAGACTTCCTTAACGGAGAAGTACGTTACAATTCTCTGAAACGCGCGAATCCTGAAAAGGCTGAGAGACTCTTTGGTCAGGCTGAGCAGGACGCAAAGGATAGATATGAATATCTTCAGAAACTAGTTACTCTCTACGGAGAAGAATAATATGATATCAGGGTCAAAAGGCCTTGCGTTTCATGCTTGCATGAAAAAGCACGGCTTTGGGACCCGTAAAACATGAGAATGCAGCCCGATTAGGGCGTAATTCGAATGTTTTAGAATTGTGGGAGCACGTATGTGCGGAACAATTCGTGTATCATAGGGTCAAATTACTTTGATATATATGAGAAAAACTCGAAATGAGTGTTTTCGAAATGAAAAGATCTGTCATGAATGGCAGATCTTTTCGCTTCTCTTTCTTCTCAGGCTGAAACTTTTCTGCCGGGGGGGCTTTGTCATATTTGGTCGAATCTCAAAGGTTTACCATATATTGCTTTTATGGTATACTGAAAGAATCGGTTTAGCAGAAAAAAGCATACTTACTTAAAAAAATAGATAAGCGGGGGAAAATATGGCCATAGATAATACATTTATGATTAAGAAACTGCAAAGACTAGAAGAGATGTCGGTTGTCTTCTCTCAGTTCACAAGAATGCCTTTTGTTGAGTGTGATCATGAAACCTTTGACGATCAAATCCATATATTTTCAGATGAGACAAAGATACAGGAGTTTGCCAAATCTTATCTGAAAGATAAGATCCTTCTTGCAGGTGTGAAAGTGCCTGAGGGGCAGAAGAAACCTTTTCTGAGCTCTCTCTATTCGATCGGAGTCAATGCAGTCATGTTTCATGATAGAGATTCGGTTACAAGAATTCAGCTGCGGGACCTTGTTCAGAGACCGGATATAGAGTCATTGTCTAAAGAGAAGATTCCAGTGATCAATCCTTCCCTTCAACTTTCGGCAATTTATTTTATACAGGAACTGAGGCGTCCGATAGAACATGATAAGGTACAGTTACATGACCTGGAAGAAGAAATGATCAGTGATTTTGCAAAGTCAAGGTTTATCATGGGATTGGAAGTGTTGAGGGAAGAAGGGGATTCGAAGGATAAGATCCGCATCCCTTATGTTAAGGACAAGGCTGAGAATATATTCCAGCCTATATTCAGTGACTTTTCGGAATTCCAGAAACATTATAAACAAAAAGCAAAGGAGATGAAGCTTGCGCCTCTGACAATTGCACAGCTGCCTGCATATCTGATCGCCGAATCAAAAGGCTTTGTGATTAACCCGTCAGGGTTTAATCTTCCTCTCTCGAAAAATCAGATAGAAATGATAATAAATACATTTCAGGACCTTGTCCCGGAGAGCTGATACCAGTAAGATCTGAAAAAAAGGAGGTTTCATTATGACCAAAGCATATGAATTGCTGCAGAAAGAAGAAGTAAAAGATATTCATGCCATGGGTTATCTATACAGGCATAAAAAAAGTGGCGCCAGGGTTATGCTGCTCTCAAATGACGACGAAAATAAAGTGTTTAATATCGCGTTTCGGACACCGCCGGACAATTCGACCGGAGTGGCTCATATTATAGAGCATACGGTACTTTGCGGTTCCAGAAAATTCCCCTTAAAGGATCCTTTTGTAGAACTTGTGAAAGGGAGTCTGAACACGTTTTTAAATGCAATGACATATCCGGATAAGACGATGTTCCCGGTGGCAAGCTGTAATGATACGGATTTCCAAAATCTGATGGACGTATATCTTGACGCTGTTTTTTATCCGAATATATATAAAAATGAAAAGATTTTTAAACAGGAGGGATGGCATTATCATCTGGAAAATGATACAGATCCGATTACTTATAACGGTGTTGTTTACAACGAGATGAAAGGTGCGTTTTCTTCAGCGGAAGAAGTTCTGGGAAGAAAAATCCTTAATTCACTGTTCCCGGATACTGCATATGGTGTGGAGTCCGGCGGAGATCCGAAGGTGATCCCGTCTCTTAGTTATGAAGAATTCCTGGATTTTCACAGAAAATATTATCATCCTTCAAACAGCTATATATACCTCTATGGAAATATGGATATGGAGGAGAAACTTGACTGGCTGGATCGGGAGTATCTGAGCGATTTTGACGCAATTGCAGTTGACTCCGAAATTTCTTACCAGAAGTCTTTTGACAAAAGAAAAGATGTCTGTGCTACCTATCCGATTCTGGATCAGGAGGATGAAGAGAATAACACCTATCTCTCCGAAAGCATGGTTGTTGGCGATGAAATGGATCTGAAGCTGAATATCGCTTTTGCTGTATTGGAATATGCACTTTTAGATGCCCCCGGTGCACCCGTGAAACAGGCACTTTTGGATGCAAATATTGGAAAAGATGTAGATGGCTCATACTCAGATGGAATTTTACAGCCTTATTTTGAGATTACCGCTAAAAATGCGAATGCTTCCGATAAGGAACGATTCGTTTCGGTGATTCACGATACCCTGCAGTCTATTGCCGACCATGGAGTTGACAGGAAAGCAGTAAAAGCAGGAATTAATTACCTTGAATTCCGCTTCCGCGAGGCGGACTATGCTTCATTTCCAAAGGGACTGATGTATGGCATCACAGTCTTTGACAGCTGGCTCTACGATGATACAAAGCCATTTCTGCATCTTGAACAGCTGGCGGTTTTTGATGAGCTGAAAAAAGAAATTGACAGTGGCTATTTTGAGAAACTGATCCGTAAGTATCTGTTGTCTAATCCGCATTCCTCGGTTGTTACCTTAGTGCCCGAGAAGGGTCTGGTGGACGAAGAAGATAAAAAGACTCAGGAGAAGCTTGCGAAGTATAAAGCCGGATTGTCAAATGACGAGATTGCAAATCTCGTTCGGGAGACAAAGGAATTAAATGAATATCAGGAGAGCGCTGACAGTGAGGAGAGCAAGAAGCTGATTCCTCTTTTAAAGCGGACGGATATTGACCGGAAATCTGTACAATTATATAATGAGGAACACAGGCAGGGTGATACCACGCTCCTGCACCATAATATATTTACGAATGGGATTACTTACGTGACTCTTTTGTTCGATACAAAAGATGTACCGGATGAACTGATCTCTTATATGGGAATTCTAAAATCTGTTCTTGGATATGTAAGCACCGAAAACTATAATTATACAGAATTGTTTAATGAAATCAATGCAAATACAGGTGGGATATACAGTGGCACGCAGGTCTTTCAGAGACCGGAATTCAACTCAGGCTGTACACGGATGTTTGGCATTCGAACAAAGTGCCTGGATGATAAGGTTGACTTTGCGTTTGACATGATAAAAGAAATCCTGACGAAATCGAGAATCGATGATGAAAAGAGACTGCGTGAGATACTGGGAAGCATGAAAGCAAATCTTCAACAGTCAATTCCCGGGGCGGGACATTCCAGTGCGATTTTGAGAAGTAGTTCTTATTTTTCACAGTCTGCCTATTTTCAGGAACAGGTAGGAGGGATTGCCTTTTACGAACTGGTAAAGAAGCTGGATCAAAACTTTGACGAGATAAAATCAGATCTTGTTAATAAACTGCAGACTCTGATGCATTATATTTTCCGCCCTGAGAATCTTTTTGTCAGTGTAACATGTGACGAAAAGGGATACAAAGGAATGGAAGACCGCATTGCCGCGGTGAAAGAATATCTCTATTGCGATCCGCTTGCAAAAGGGTGTATCCATTATCGCCTCGAGCAGAAGAACGAAGCATTCATGACATCAGGACAAGTTCAGTATGTCGCAGCCTGTGGTAACTTTAAGGAGGCCGGCTACCAATATACCGGAGCTTTAAGGATCCTCAAGATGATTCTGGATTATGATTATCTGTGGGTAAATCTGCGTGTAAAAGGCGGCGCTTACGGGTGCATGAGCGGATTTAAGAGAAATGGAGAATCTTACGTTGTCTCTTACCGGGATCCGCATCTTGAGAAAACGCTTAAAGTATACCAGAGTATAAAAAAATATGTCGAGAACTTCAAGTGTCAGGAGAGGGATATGACGAAATATATCATAGGAACGATCAGTGCACTTGATACACCGATGAATCCGTCGGCGAAAGGTCAGCTGTCATTAAATGCATACTTCAGTGGATTATCAGAAGCTGATTTCCAGAAGGAGCGCGATGAGATTCTGGATGCTGACTGTGAAGATATCAGAAAACTTTCAGGAATTGTAGATACGGTGATTTCACAGAATAACATCTGCGTAGTCGGAACATCTGCCAAGATAGAAAAAGATAAAGAATATTTTAAAGAGGTAAAGAAATTTTGAGTGAAAAAGACAAGTCGGGGTTTGTGGCGATTATAGGGAGACCAAATGTAGGAAAATCAACGCTAATGAATCATTTGATCGGGCAGAAGATTGCAATCACTTCAAAAAAACCACAGACCACCAGAAATCAGATACGGACAGTCTATACCTGTGAACGTGGACAGATTGTGTTTTTGGATACTCCCGGAATTCATAAGGCAAAGAATAAGCTTGGAGAGTATATGGTAAATGTGGCAGAACACACACTTTCCGAGGTGGATCTGATTTTATGGCTTGTGGAACCTTCAACATTCATAGGTGCGGGAGAACGTCATATCGCAGAAGAGCTAAAGGAGAATAAGATTCCGGTCATTTTGGTTATCAATAAGGTGGATATGGTAAAGAAGGAAGAGGTTTTGACCTTTATCGATGCATACCGGAAGATCTACGATTTTGATGAAATTATTCCGGCATCTGCTTTAAGAGGAGAGAATACAGATGTAATCATCGACTCTATCTTCAGGTATCTGCCATATGGACCGAGATTTTATGATGAGGATACCGTTACGGATCAGCCGATGCGTCAGATTGTAGCTGAAACAATCAGAGAGAAGGCATTGCATGTGTTGGACGAAGAGGTTCCCCACGGCATTGCTGTTTCCATCGAGAGCATGAAGGAACGGCCAAACGGCAGGATCACGGATATTGATGCGACGATAGTCTGTGAAAAGGATTCTCATAAGGGCATCATCATAGGAAAAAAGGGATCCATGCTGAAAAAGATCGGCACAAATGCCCGCTTTGAGATCGAACAACTGCTGAACGAAAAAGTGAACCTGAAGTTGTGGGTAAAGGTGAAGAAAGACTGGAGAGACAGTGATTTCCTCATGAAAAATTATGGATATGATAAAAAGGAAATCTGACGGATTCCTGGTGATGAAATATGAGTGAACCTATTCAAGTGACAGGTATGATCCTGTCCGTTATGCCAATCGGTGAATATGATAAGAGGGTAGTTCTCCTCACTCGGGAACGGGGAAAAGTATCTATGTTTGCCAGAGGAGCGCGAAGGCCGAAAAGCATGCTGATGGCGGCGACAAATCCTTTTGTATTTGGAACATTTACTGTATATGAAGGGAGAAATTCCTATAGTCTGGCCGGCGCTGAGGTGAAAGATTATTTCATGGAACTGGCCGGTGAACTGCCCGGAGTCTATTATGGATTTTATTTCCTGGAGTTTGCAGACTATTATGGACAGGAAGGCATAGATGAGACCATGATGTTAAATCTTTTATATGTATCGCTGAAGGCTTTGCTGAGCCATAAGTTTCCAAATCGTCTGGTGCGCAGAGTATTTGAAATTAAGATTCTTACGATAAACGGGGACTATACTCCGGAGGTACAGGATATGAGCCCGCAGGCACGATATGTCTGTCGTTATGTGGCATCCGCTCCGATGGATAAAATTTACACGTTTACTTTAAAGCCAGAGATTCTTAAAGAATTGGAGCATCTGATGGACCGGTATCTGCACAGGGCGATTGATAAAAAGTTTAAAAGTCTTCCAATCTTGGAAACAGTAGACAGACAATAAGCACTCGGAGGATTGTAAATGAAAAACAAAAAAAGACTTCTGGCACTTCTCGGTGCTGTGTTTCTATTAGGCATGTATGTTGCAACTTTAGTGTTTGCAATGATGGATCGTCCATTTGCTTATACGATGTTTAAGATCTGTCTGTATTGTACAATTGCAATACCGGTATTGATCTATGTCATGATGCTGGTATACCGCCAGCTGAAAGAAAAGAATAAAGAGCTTTATGGGGAAAAGCCGGACAGCGTCATATTTGATGTGGGAAACGTTCTGGTGGATTATGACTGGAAACAGTATCTGGACAGTTTTGGATATGATGAGGAAAAGAAGAAAATACTGGCAGATGCTATGTTTTTAAGCCCTGTGTGGGAGGAAGCCGATAAGGGAATTCTGACGCCGGATGAACTGACCGAAAAGTTTGTAAAAAATGCTCCTGAGTATGAACAGGAACTGCGGCTGCTGTATCAGAATCCCGGAAAGACAATCACCGCTTTTGACTATGCAAAGGACTGGATCAAGTCGCTTAAAAAGCGGGGGTTAAAAGTATATATTTTGTCAAATTATTCACAGAGAGATTATGAACAAACACAGGACCAGCTGGACTTTCTGCCTTTCGTAGATGGTGCATTGTTTTCCTTTCAGTGTCATATGATAAAACCGGACCGGGAGATATATGATGAACTCATCAAAAAGTATCATATCAATCCGACACATGCGGTATTCATCGATGACAGGCAGGAAAATGTGGACGGGGCAGAGAAAGCGGGACTTCAGACTCTGCGCTTTACAACTTATAAAGATACAAGTGAGGCTTTAGAACGGCTGCTTACCATGTCAGCTTCAGAATAAATTTAGAAAAATTTAATGTAAAATGAATTGCATTTTCATGTCAAAGGGAATAAAGTTCTATTAACGAATAGCGTATAAAGTATTGCGGAATAGAAAGGGAATAGGAGTCGAAATGAATAATCTAAGAGATAAACTGCAGCGATTTATGGTGGGGCGTTATGGAATGGATCAACTGGGAAGGTTTACGATGTATGCATCCCTGGTCTTTTTGCTGATTTCTGCCTTTTCACGCAACAATTGGTTCTTTTTGATAGCACTTGTGCTTATCATAACTACCTATGTGCGTATGCTGTCAAAGAATCACAGCAGTCGTTTTGCGGAGAATGATAAATTCCTGGAGTGGAAGAGCAAATTCTTCGGGTTCTTTAAAGGCGGTGCAAGACAGGCAAAAGACAGAGATCACTGTTATTTTAGATGTCCGAACTGCCATCAGAAGGTCCGCGTTCCCAAAGGGAAAGGGACCATATCCATCCGCTGCCCCAAGTGTCAGCATGAGTTTACAAAGCGTACATAAGGAGGGAGAATCCCGATGTTTGGTTACGTAACGATTAACAAAGAAGAACTGAAACTGAAAGATTATCAGAAGTATCAGGCTTTTTACTGCGGGGTGTGTCAGGAGCTGAAAGAGTCTTTTGGACAGTCCGGGAGACTGACTCTTACCTATGACATGACGTTCCTGGCAATACTGCTCACTTCTTTGTACGAAACCGAGACAGACCGCCAGGAACACTTCTGTGCTGTACATCCTATGAAGAAGCATCCGTGTCTGCGCAATGAATATATCTCTTATGCGGCGAATATGAATCTTTTACTGGCATACTATAATCTGATGGATGACTGGGAGGATGAGAAAAAGAAGACAAGTTATACGGCAGCAAAGCTGCTTTCGAAGTCTGTCAGGAAGGTTTCAGAGAAATACCCCCGTCAGACACAGGCGGTTCAAAACTACCTGAAAAAGATTCATGAGTGCGAAAAAGAGAATTCCAGAGATCTGGACTTGGCATCGGGACTGACGGGTGAGGTGCTGGGAGAACTCTATGTCACACAGGATGATATCTGGAGTGATGATCTGAGAGAACTCGGATTTTATGTCGGGAAATTTATCTATCTGATGGATGCTTTTGAAGATTTGGATAAGGATAAAAAAAGTGGAAACTACAACCCTTTTAAATTTATAGAAGATACTGAGGATTTTCAGAAAACAGCGGAAGAAATACTTAAGATGATGGCGGCATCAGCTTCCAGGGCATTTGAACGTCTTCCTATTATAGAAAATGTAGACATTTTACGAAATATATTGTATATTGGAATCTGGACAAAATATGATACGCTTACTACTTCTAAGGATAAGGATATGTCACAGAGCGGTGGGCATGAGGAGAAATAGATATAGATGGAAGATCCATATAAGGTGCTTGGTGTCTCGAGGGATGCCAGCACGGATGAAATAAAAAAAGCATATAGAAAATTAAGCCGAAAGTATCATCCGGATGCAAATATCAATAACCCGAATAAGGCACAGGCGGAAGAGATGTTTAAGCAGGTTCAGCAGGCCTACAAGCAGATCATGGATGAAAAAGAAGGCAAAACATCGGGCTATCAGACCGGTGGGCAGGGCCAGGGTCAGAATCAGAATCAGGGCTATGGAGGCTATGGCGGATTCGGAGGCTATGGCGGATACGGAGGCTATGGCGGATTTGGGCAGCAGGACCGGCATACCTATGGAAGCAGTGAAGAGGATGTGCAGATGCGCGCCGCAGCAAATTATATCAATAACCGGATGTTCAGTGAAGCCATGAATATTCTGGATAATATCAAAAACCATACGGCGCACTGGTATTACCTGCATGCCATGGCAAATTATGGACTGGGAAACAACATTAATGCCACACAGGATGCACAGCAGGCTGTGAATATGGAACCGGACAATTTCCAGTATCGCCAGCTTCTGCAGCAGCTCCAGGGTGGCGGAGAGTGGTATACCAATATGGGACAGGACTATGGGTATGACCGCGGGGATAATAACTGGGGCAGCTGGTGCTGCCAATGCCTGGCATGCAACGCGGCACTTAACTGTTGCTGCTGTTAATGATTATATTTTTTTACGATAAGTGTATATATATGGTAAAAGGGGGTATACTCTTACTATCAGAAGAAGACGAATAACTTTAAATATTTGTTTTTGACTGATATATGTACGAATGATGACTTGAATACTTATCCTCCCCTAGGCGTCCCAGAGGCTTGTGAAAGCTTCCGGGGCGCCATTTCTTGCTGCGCTTGCATTTTTAGGAATAAATCGCTATACTTTAAGAAGTATAGCGAAGCATTATGATACGATATAGGATAAGCATGGAGGATTAGAATTATGATAAAGATGAAAACTGAGCTGCCAGAGATATTTGAAGGTTTTGCCGATGCCAGACAACAGGGATTTTTGGCGATGAAAGAACTCAAAGACAATGGAAAAGGTGTTGTCGGACAGTTTTGCACCTATACGCCCCAGGAGATATTTATGGCAGCTGACTTAGTCACAGTGAGTCTCTGCTCCACCAGTGACGAGACAATTAAGGATGCGGAAAAGGTGCTTCCGGCAAATCTTTGTCCGTTGATTAAGTCCAGTTATGGATTTGCAATTACTGATAAATGTCCGTACATGTATTTTTCAGACCTGATTGTAGGCGAGACGACTTGTGACGGTAAGAAAAAGATGTACGAACTGCTTGGCGAGACGAAAAATGTACATATTCTGGAGCTGCCCCACAAGCAGGATACTCCAGAGGCAAAGGCACTCTGGCGCGCTGAGATTGTACGTCTGAAGGAACGGGTGGAAAAAGACTTTGGAGTGGAAATCACGGATGAAAAACTGCGGGATGCGATCCATAAGAGGAATATCGAGCGCAGACTTTTAAAAGAGTTCTATGAACTCAGCACGATGACGCCGCCTCCGATGACAGGATTAAAACAACTGCAGGTTCTTTTCGGTTCGCAGTTCAAATTCGACTGGAATGATAAGGTTAAGGAAATTCGGGATGCGATTGACAGTGTCCGCACAGCATATGAAGACGGGGAACGTCCGGTGTCAGAGGATGCACCGAGAATTCTCGTGACCGGATGTCCGATGGGCGGAGTCACGGAAAAAGTGGTGAAAGTCATCGAGGATGCAGGTGCTGTGGTTGTAGCTTATGAAAACTGCACGGGCGCGAAACAGATGGATCGCCAGTGTAAGGAAGAGGGGGATCCGATTACAAACATCGCCGATCACTATCTTCAGATTGGATGTTCGGTTATGACTCCGAATCCGAATCGTATTGAGCTTTTGGACCGTCTGTGTGAGCAGTTTCAGGTTGACGGTGTTGTGGAGATGACTCTGCAGGCATGTCATACCTATGCCATCGAGGCTTACTCCATCCAGCGCCATTTACATGAGAAAAATATTCCGTATCTGCAGCTTGAGACAGACTATGGCACTGCCGATATCGGGCAGCTGTCTACGCGTGCGGGTGCTTTCGTGGAGATGATTTAATGAAAGTGTATCTGGGAATAGACTGCGGATCTGCCACATGTAAGGGGATTCTGATGAGTGAGGATGAGATTATCGGCCAAAGTATCAGACCCACCGGCTGGAGTCCGCAGATGACTGCACAGGAGATTTTTGATGAACTTACAGGACAGGCAGGGCTCCAAAGGGAAGAAGTAAAAGTGACCGCCACCGGATATGGTCGAGTCTCGATTCCTTTTGCTGATCGCAGAGTCACAGAGATTACGTGCCACGGCCTTGGAGCTCAGTTTATTCTTCCGGGTGTCAGAACCGTAATTGATATCGGCGGTCAGGATTCAAAAGCCATATCCGTGCGGGATGGAAAGGTGCTTGGATTCCAGATGAATGATAAATGTGCTGCCGGAACGGGGCGCTTTCTGGAAATGTCTGCCCACAGAATGGGACTGGATATGGATGGATTTTCGAAATGTCTGAAAGCAGGAAAAAGCTGTGATCTTAGCAGCATGTGTGCTGTTTTTGCCGATTCGGAGATTGTATCTCTACTGGCTTCCGGAAAGACCAGAGAAGAGGTTGCGGGCGGCGTGATCAACTCTGTCGCCGCAAAGGCGGCAGCTCTTGCCGGCAAAATAGAGGTTAAGCCTCCTGTACTTTTGACGGGAGGGCTCTGCGAATTGGAAAGCCTGAAAGTGATTCTGGCTGAGAAGCTTGAAACTGAGGTAAAGTCTGATCCTTTCTGCCGGTATGCGGGCGCAGCAGGAGCGGCTCTGATTGGAATGCGGAGATAAAATAAGCCTGTTTCACCAGGAGTTTATGAAAGAAATATTGTTAAAAACTAGACTTTCATAAAATTTTTGCTATACTAGTAAAGGGGTATGTCAAAAGATCGAGTTTGACTTTTGACCCCTGTGTTATCATTTAACGGGGTACTTGTTGGAGGACAAAGAAATGGATGGAACAGACTATAAAATTTTAAAGATCCTGCAAAAGAATGCAAGAGAAACAGCATCCAATATCAGCAAAAATATTCACCTGTCAGTTTCCGCTGTAATTGAAAGAATTCGCAAGATGGAAGAGACAGGCCTGATAAAGAATTATACGATTGTGGTAGATGAGAAGAAAACCGGCGGCGCGATGACGATGGTGATGGAAGTCAGCCTGGAGCATCCGAAATATTTTGATGCATTTGCGGCAGCTGTCCAGGAAGTCGGCAATATCGTATCATGCTATTACTTAACAGGTGATTACGATCTTCTGTTAAAGATTTCTTATCGAGATTCACAGGAACTGGAAGATATCTATAACTGGATTATGAGCCAGGCCGGTGTCAAGGATACACGGACACACGTTGTTGTGAAAACGGTTAAAAATATCTATTCATCAGTTCTTGAACCAAAAAAAGACAGAGAAGATAAAAAGGACAGTAAAAAAGAAGGTAAGACTCATGAATGACTATCTTAGATGCTACGCTGAAGTTTCACTGCCGGCCATTGGACATAATATCCGTGAGGTTAAAAAGCGGATATTGCCTGAGACTAAACTGTTGATTGTAATAAAGGCGGATGCCTATGGACATGGCGGTGCAAAAGTTGCCGGATATCTGGAAGATCAGGCGGATTACTTTGGAGTAGCAACGATCGAGGAGGCTCTGTCGCTACGAGAATGCGGTATCGGATGTCCGATCCTGATACTGGGATATACTTCTCCCAGTCAGTATGAGCAACTTGTAGAATACGATATCACACAGACCATTTACAGTATGGATACTGCCAGAAAGCTGAATGATGCGGCCAAACGACATGGTAAAAAGGCCAGGGTACATATTGCACTGGATACCGGTATGACCAGGATTGGATTTCAGATAACCGAGGCTGATGCGGATGAAATTCTGGCGATCAGTAAGCTTTCCAACATTTATCTGGAAGGTCTGTACACACACTTTGCCTGTGCGGATGAGACAGATAAATCCTATTGTATGAAACAGACTGCCGGATATGAGCAAATGCTGAGTATGCTGGATGAGAGAGGAATCAGTATTCCGCTGAAACATATATGTAATTCAGCCGGAATTATGGAATTTAAGAATTACCGGTATGATATGGTGCGGTGCGGAATCGTGACGTATGGGATTTATCCTTCGGAAGAAGTACACAAGAACCGGCTGGATCTTAAGCCCGCCCTGCAGTGGAGGTCGCATGTGATCCATGTAAAAGATGTACCGGAAGGCGTGGGTGTCAGTTACGGTGCTTCTTATGTCACTCATAAACCACTTACCAAGATTGCAACGGTGTCTGTCGGTTATGCCGACGGGTATCCACGCGCACTGTCACAGGTTGGACGGGTGCTGATTCACGGCCGGTATGCGTCTATCCTCGGACGCGTATGCATGGACCAGATGATGGTTGACGTCACGGACATCCCGGACGTACAGGTGGAGGATATCGTTACCCTGGTTGGAATGGATGGAGATAAGACAATATCCATCGAGGAGATTGCGGATCCTTCCGCCAGATTTAATTATGAAATGCTGTGCAATATAGGACAGCGTGTACCAAGAATCTATCCGGATAGTTTAGAAGAATGTGAGGGAAAAAAATATGAGTAAGATGAGCGATAACAATGCATGGAATACTTATGATGGTGCCCAGAAATCCAGGATGGACACTTTAGTGGAAGGCTACAGGGACTATATATCCAGGGCCAAAACAGAGCGCGAGTGTGTAGCTCTTGCAGTTGAAGAAGCCAGGAAAAAAGGGTTCGAGAATCTGGAAGACAAGATCAGAAAAAAAGAGGCATTAAAAGCGGGTGATAAAGTCTATGCACAGTTTATGGGCAAGTCTATGCTGTTTGCCGTAATCGGACAGGAGCCCATAGAGGACGGGATGAATATTCTGGGGGCTCATATTGACTCCCCGAGACTTGATTTAAAACAGAATCCACTCTATGAAGATACGGAAATGGCTCTTCTTGATACCCATTATTATGGCGGAGTCAAGAAATATCAGTGGGTTGCCCTTCCGCTGGCACTGCACGGTGTCGTGGTAAAAAAAGACGGAACAAATGTTCAGATTTCCATTGGCGAAAAGGACGAGGATCCGGTTTTCTGCATCACAGATCTTCTGATTCATCTCGCAGGCGAGCAGATGGAGAAAAAGGCAAAAGATGTGATTGACGGAGAAGCACTGGATATTCTTATCGGAAGCCAGCCACTGAAAGGCGAAGAGAAAGATGCAGTAAAATTAAATGTTCTCAAAATTCTGAAAGAGAACTACCAAATTGAAGAGGAAGATTTCATTTCCGCGGAGATCGAGGTTGTCCCGGCAGGGAAGGCAAGAGACTGTGGGTTTGACAGAAGTATGGTTTTGGGATATGGACAGGATGACAGGGTTTGCGCCTATACATCACTGCTGGCAATTCTTGAGGCAGAAAATCTGAAAAGGACGGGAATCTGCCTGCTGGTTGACAAGGAAGAGATCGGAAGCGTCGGTGCAACGGGAATGAAGTCCAGGTTCTTCGAGAATACAATTGCTGAGATCATGAACCTCACAGGTGAGTATTCTGAGCTGTCACTTCGCAGAGCTCTGCAAAACTGCTGCATGCTTTCTTCAGATGTGAGTGCCGCGTTTGACCCGAATTACGCATCTGCGTTTGAAAAGAAAAACGCCGCATACTTCGGAAAGGGACTGGTATTCAACAAATACACAGGATCCCGAGGAAAAGGCGGATCAAATGATGCAAATGCAGAATACCTGGCAAAAATCCGCAAAGTTTTAAATGATGACGATGTCATGTTCCAGACGGCGGAACTGGGAAAAGTAGATGTCGGAGGCGGTGGAACGATCGCTTATATTATGGCAAAATACGGAATGGAAGTTGTTGACAGCGGAGTGGCCGTTCTGAATATGCACGCACCATTTGAGATTACAAGTAAAGCAGATATTTACGAAGCATATAAAGGTTATGTCGCATTCCTAAAAGCTATGCAATGATGCCCGGGATCAAAACAAATCGTTTAAAGGAGTACTGGTTTTATGGATATGATTAAGATACTCGCAGATGAACTGGATGTGAGATATCAGCAGGTGGAAGCTGCTGTAAAACTGATTGATGAGGGCAATACCATCCCGTTTATTTCAAGATACAGGAAAGAGGCTACCGGGTCCTTAAATGATGAGATTCTCCGTAACCTCTATGACAGACTGACTTATCTTAGAAATCTGGAGGATCGCAAGGAACAAGTGCTCTCAAGTATAGACGAGCAGGGTAAGCTTACAGATAAACTGAAAAAAGATGTACAGTCGGCAGAGACGCTCGTTGTAGTGGAAGATTTATACCGCCCTTATAAGCCAAAGAGGCGAACCAGGGCGACAATAGCAAAGGAAAAAGGCCTGCAGCCTCTGGCATCCGTCATCACACTTCAGATGACGGAAAAATCGCTGGAAGAGGAAGCGGCCCCTTATCTCTCGGAAGAAAAAGGTGTTGCCTCGGCGAAGGATGCAATAGCAGGTGCAGGCGATATTATAGCGGAAGAGATTTCCGACCATGCTGCTTACAGGGCGGAAATTCGAAGAAGAACCATGAAACAGGGCAGGATTGTCTCAGTGGCAAAGGATGAAAAAGCCTCCTCTGTGTATGAGATGTATTATGATTTTGAAGAGGCAGTTTCAAAAATTGCCGGACATCGTGTTCTGGCACTTAACCGCGGAGAAAAAGAGAAGATTCTTACTGTCAAAGTCGAGGCTCCGGAAGACGAGATCATCCGATACCTGGAGCACAAAGTGATTGTTCGTGACAATCCGAATACAACAAAACTTCTTGAAAGCACAGTCGCAGATGCCTATAACCGCCTGATTGCTCCGGCAATCGAGCGTGAGGTGCGAAGTGAACTGACAGAAAAGGCGGAAGACGGGGCGATCAGGGTATTCGGAAAGAACCTGGAACAGCTGCTGATGCAGCCCCCGATCGAGGGACAGGTTGTCCTGGGATGGGATCCGGCATTTCGGACGGGATGTAAACTTGCCGTTGTGGATCCCACCGGAAAAGTTCTGGATACAAAAGTTGTATATCCGACTGCACCGACAAATGAAGCGAAGATCCGTGCCGCAAAAGATACTGTGATCAGTATGATCAAAAAATATAACATCACACTGATTTCCGTCGGAAACGGGACAGCCTCCAGAGAGTCGGAGCAGGTGATCGTTGATATACTCAAAGAGATCAGAAAACCTGTACAATATGTGATTACGAATGAGGCAGGCGCGTCTGTATACTCCGCGAGCAAGCTGGCAACAGAAGAATTTCCGAATTTTGATGTGGGACAGAGAAGCGCGGCGTCAATTGCCAGACGTGTACAGGATCCCCTTGCAGAGCTGGTGAAAATTGATCCCGAATCAATCGGTGTCGGACAGTATCAGCACGATATGAACCAGAAGAAACTGAAAGGGACACTTACGGGTGTTGTTGAAGACTGTGTAAATAAGGTCGGGGTTGATTTGAATACCGCCTCCGCTCCACTGATGGAGTATATTTCCGGGATCAGCAAGACAGTTGCCAGAAATATTGTAAACTATCGGGAGGAAAACGGGAGATTTACAAATCGCAGACAGCTCCTGAAAGTTTCCAAACTGGGACCGAAGGCATATGAACAGTGTGCGGGATTTATGCGGATCACCGATGGAAAGAACCCGTTAGATACGACAAGTGTACACCCGGAGAGCTATGATGCCGTTGAAAAACTGTTTGAAAAACTCGGTCTTAAGACAGAACAGATTCTGGATGGAACCGCTTTGTACTTCATTCCGGATTACCGGAGGATGGCAAAAGATCTGGGGATCGGTGAAATTACACTCCGGGATATTGTAAGCGAACTAAAAAAGCCGGGACGTGATCCCAGAGATAAGATGCCAAAGCCAATACTTCGAACCGATGTACTGGATATGAAAGACCTGAAAGAAGGGATGATTCTGAAGGGAACGGTCAGAAATGTTATAGATTTCGGGGCCTTTGTAGATATCGGAGTGCATCAGGACGGGCTGGTACATATCTCTCAGATGTCAAAGAAATATATTAAACATCCGCTGGAAGTAGTCAGCGTCGGGGATATCGTGGAAGTGAAAGTAATATCGATAGACCTTCAGAAAAATAGAATTGGACTCAGTATGATTATCAGTTAATACAATGATATGATACCAGGGTCAAAAGGTTCTGCGTTTCATGCTTGCATGAAAAAGCATGATCTTGGGACCCGAAAAACATGAGAACGCAACCCGATTAGGGTGGAATTCGAATGTTTTTAGGATTGTGAGAGCTCGAAGAGCGTAACAATCCGTGTATCATAAGGGGTCAAATTACTTTTGACCCCAACATCATGATATCATATTACATTTGACTAACACTTAAAGGGTAAACGAAAAGGGGGTTTCTATGAAGATTTCAACACTCACAGATTATATTGCAAAAATTTATGGTGAAAAAGAGGCGATTCGAATACTTGCGGATATCGGATACGACTGTTTTGATTTCTCAATGTTTGATATTGGCGAAGATCATCATCCGATTGGCGGAGACCATTACGTGGAGTATGCGAAGGAGCTTCGAAGAACAGCGGATGAAGCGGGAATTGTATGCAATCAGTCACATGCACCGTTTCCGAGTTTTATTCCCGGAGATAGTGAGTTCAACGAGCGAATGTTTCCGCTTTTGGTCCGTGCGATAGAGGTGACCGGTATTCTTGGCGGAACAAATGTCATTATACATCCGGCGATATATCCGGATTATGGTGAAGGACATGACTCCCGGTGCTGGGAGACAAACATGAAACTGTATCAGGATCTCTTGCCATATGCGAAGAAATATCATGTGAAAATTGCTTTGGAAAATATGTTTAACTGGGATGGAGAGTCGGATAGAGCTCTTCCCGCAACGTGTTCCATGCCGCAAGATTTTGTAAAATATCTCGATGCACTGGATCCCGAATATTTTATCGCATGCCTTGATATCGGCCATGCGGCGATGCAGAAGAGAAAGAATAATACACCGGCTGACATGATTCGGGCACTCGGCCATGACCGGCTGCATGCACTTCATGTACATGACAATGATAAGATACATGATCTTCATAATCTTCCATTTACACAGAAGATCGAATGGAACGAGGTAATGACAGCACTCAGAGAGATTGATTATGATGGGGTATTTACATTTGAAGCGGATTCTTTCCTGAAGCAGCTTCCGGATGAACTGGTCTGTGACGGTTCCGGATTTATGCTGAAAGTAGGTAAATATCTGGTAGGATCGCTCTCGGAAGAATAGGCGAAATGTAAACGAACAAAAAGAATAGTTAAGAAAAAGCTGCTGTAACACAGATCGGTAAAACGGTCTGTGTTACAGCAGCTTTAATTCGAACCCAGAATTGAAATTTCTGAAACAGCCACTTCAGGAGCGCCTTCTTTGGGCGTTAAAAGCAGTTCGATTTTTTTGACTTTTTGTTTGTCAAAACTCAGGATGGTACTTCTCTGGTCTACATCATCAGAAACCTTAACAGACGCACTTTCTAACCGGTCATCCAGAACCGCTTTTACATCAGACAGCTCTTTCCCTTTTGTGACTCCTTTATATAATAAAATATCTGTTATTTCCTGTGGTTCCGAAAATTCAAAAGTAATGGATGCTTTGCTGTCTTTTACCGGTACGATACAGTCATAATTCGAATACTTCTTATGTATGGTAAAGATTTCGTCCGTCAGAAGCTTAGTGTTGTCGGCGCCGGCTATGGATGCCTCTGCTGCATAATTCGTGTATGTTCCGTCTGAAGGAATCGGAATTTCACAGAGAGTGGGACCGTTTACATACATGCTTCCGTCTTCAGCGAACAACACCCTGTCAATATTTACTTTGCGGTTTCCGCCTCCGGTTTTAGGATCCGTATGTGTGTGATATGCCATCCAGAGTTCTGTGCCATCCGGCGAGGTAGTAAAGCCGTGATGTCCCGGTCCTGAGACTGTCTTGGGGTTTCCTGAAAACAGAATCGGATTATGGTCGGATTTCTCATAGGTGCCAAGTGGAGAGTCTGAGGTGGCATAGCCTACGGAATACGAGGAGCCGCCGAAAAAATTTGCGGAGTAGGTGAGGTAGTACGTGTTTTCGTGCCTGATCACCTCGGGGCCCTCATTCCACAGTGGGCTTATAGAACCAAGTTCCCAGTCTTGTTCAGGTGTGGCCAGGAGAAGCGGTTCACCTTCGACAGAAATCATATCATCTCCAAGTTTTACGCCGTATATTTCACTTTTGTTCACATCTCCAATCGCATTTTCAGAACAGTCTCTGGAATAATACAGGTATTTGGATCCGTCTTCGTCAATCAATACGTTTGCGTCAATCGCAGCATAGCCGAAGTCAAACAGGGGTTCTTTTTTTATATCCTTATAAGGGCCTCCCGGGAGCTCGGAGACAGCAACCCCGATTCGGAGACTTCCGTTTTCCTGACTTGCAGTATAGTACATATAGTATCTGCCTTCGTACTCTACGACCTCCGGCGCCCAGAAACTGTCTTTGCACCAGGAATCGGACTCTTTGGTAAAGCAGAGATTTTTTCCTGACCAGTGTACCATATCTTCGGACTTCCAGCAGTAATAACCGCTCGAGGGAGATGAAGTACAGAAGAGATAATAAAGTCCGTCAGACGCTTTCAGGATAAAAGGGTCGCCAATCTGCGTGATTCCCAGATCGTTTTGATAATAGAACGGATTGCTTTGCGTGTCGTTTAATTTCAGACTTTCATAAGATTTCATAGCTTTACATCCTCCTGAAGTTATGATCACGGCACAGAGTGCCGCAAGAACTGAGTTTTTTTTGTGATTTCGCTTCATAGCCATAATGCATCCTCGTTTTTTACGCCTGCCCTTTCGGGCGCCATTCTCATGTTTGTGCGGGTCTCAAGGATTGTGCTTTTTCATGCAAGCATGAAACGCACAATCTTTGAGACCCTGGTATCTACAAAATAGAACAAAATTAATGAAACAAATCGAAAAACTCCACTTCGCGGAATTCTCATAACCCTAAATTACATGAATTTAAGATTAATATCTATGGTAATATAGCACAAAAATGCAGCCTTATTTTTATGCGTTTTTCATGGAATAGGATAACTGATGAGAATATAAGAAATTACGAACAACAAAATATGCATATTAAATAATACATAAATTATAAAATAATTATTGACCATGTGAATAAATCATGCTATTATGTGCATACAAGGGATGAAAAGTGCAGCAGAAATTTGTGAGAAGAGGAGGTATAGTATGAAAGTCAGCAAGAAAAGAATTAATCTGGGGCTGGACAATAAAGAGCAGATCACACTGGTGGGGAAAGCCCTGTCGTCCGAAGTAAGATTACACATTCTGGAATATCTGATTGATCAGTCGGCAAATGTCAGTGAGATCGCGAATGCGTTTCAAATCCCTTTATCTTCTGCCGCATTGCACGTGAAGGTGTTAGAGGAGGCTGGAATGATTACTGCAACTGAGAAACCGGGTGTGAGAGGCGCGCAGAAAGTCTGTGGGATTGCATTTGAGGATATTTATCTTAATGCATTTCGTCATAAATCCAATCACGAAAACATCAAAGAGTATCATTTCCCCATGGGAATCGGGAACTATTATGAGTGCAGGGTGAATGAGAACTGCGGAATCATAAGTGAGAATACTTATCTGGGTGTTGAGGATTCACCATATGGATTTTATGCCGAGAACCGGCATGAGGCACAGCTGATTTGGTTTGCATCAGGGAATCTGGAATATCGTTTTCCAAATTACATGATGAAGATGAGTAAGGTCAGAGAGATCTCATTCTCTTTTGAGGCATGTTCGGAAGCACCGGGTTTTCAGAATGACTGGCCGTCTGATATCACGGTATGGGTAAACGGGAAAGAAGTATCTACCGTATATTCCAAAGGAGATTTTGGAGGAAGGAGAGGACATCTTAATCCTGACTGGTGGAGTGATACGATGACTCAGTATGGTAAACTTCAGACTATTCGCATTGATGAAAAAGGCTGCTATGATGATTTGAGAAAGTCTTCAGATGAAACACTTGAGACACTTGGGATTTCGGATGGATATTTTATAAGTTTCAAAGTCGGTGTAAAATCAGACGCGGAAAATCTTGGAGGCATGAATCTGTTTGGTGAAAAGTTCGGGGATTTTGCACAGGGCATTATTATGAGTGTAAAGATGGATAACACTGAGGAAAGTGATCTTGAAGAGGAATAAATCTTGGGAGGGTATTTGATTATGAAGCGAAGTATGAAAAAGGGACTTAATGGTTTGCTTGTCGGTACGCTGTGTATTACAACTCTGCTGACAGGATGCGGAGGATCTGCTAAGGAGACCGGCACGAACAGTAAATCAGCGAACAAGGCGGAATCAACGAAGAAGAAAACAACTGAAAAAAATCCGCTTGCGGACGGAATCCGTGGAAAAACAGATCCGACGGATGAAGAGATTTCTATGGTTAACGATACGCTGGAGGACAGCTACCTGGGCGATATATTTGACACCAAGATACCGAATGATTATTCCAACTACCCGATGGAAGGTGAAACACTGGATATCTGGATGCCAAATGATGCGGTATTATCTTCTGTTGTCGATGATGTGAATGATCACAGAGTTTTCAAGCAGATTGAAGAACTGACAGGAATTAAGCTTAACTTTATCATTCCTCCACTCGGTGAGGAGACGACGAACTTTAACGTTATGATTGCAAGCGGGGATCTTCCTGATATCATCGTCGATGCCGGAAGGTATGTCGGAGGCGTCAATGCCGGAGTGGAGGAAGGCGCATATCTTCCGCTGAATGATATTGTCGAAGAGAAGATGCCTAACTATAATGAATGGAGAAACTCGGATGAAGAGAGACGTGTGAATTCGGTGCAGGATGACGGAACCCTTGCTGCAGTACAGGGTCTTGGGGCTTATAATGAATGGGCATGGTTTGGCATGCTGATTAAACAGGAAGCACTCGATAAGACCGGAATGGAAGTACCGGAGACCATCGATGAGTGGCATGATTTTCTGGTTGCCTGCAAGGAACAGGGATACAGCCAGCCGTTAAACTATGGATCCACATATGGACAGATTTTCACAGGTATTCTCAATGGTGCCTATGGCGCATGGGACTGGATGTACATAGATAAAGACGGAAAGGCAGCGTGGGGACCGGGGGCCGATCAGACGAAGGAATATCTTCAGATGATGCAGGACTGGTATAAAGAAGGCCTGATCAATAAAGACTGGGCAACCGCTGATTTTAATCAGAGAATGGCAGAAGCTTCTTCCGATGACTGTGCGGTTATCATGGATTCCCCGGATACGATGTGGGGATACTGGAAACAGGATAACGGGATTGACTTTGTTAATGCAATGAACCCGGTATTGAAAAAAGGTGATAAGCCTGCAATGACAGCCCATAACTTCAAAAATGTCGGTTGGTCTGCGGCGATCACAACACAGTGTGAGAACGTAGATGCTGCGGCTGCATTTCTGGATTTCGGTTTTTCGAAGAAAGGCTGGGAAGTTTATAATTATGGCAGTTACGGTGATGTGCATCTGATCGATGATGAAGGAAAGCCTTATTATCCGGAAGACAGCCTGATGTATAACGATCCGGACGGACAGCCGGTTTCAAATCTGATTTGGAAATATCGCATTCATTCCTTTGCCAATATCAGAGATGAGCATAATTCCAATCCTCTGATTGTGGCGAAGGGAAGCTACTCCGGAGATATTCGTAAGGACTGGACAGAGAATATGGATGATTCGATGACTATGCCGCCTGTCACTTACACTCCGGAGGAGGCATCCAGAGAAGGAGAACTTGGAACGATCCTGTCGACCATGAGAAATGAATACTTCTCGAAGATCATTATGGGCGAACTGCCGGTAGACGATTATGACAAGTTCATGAAAGAAGCAAAAGCACAAGGACTCGATGAGTTTATGGAAATACATCAAAAAGCCCTGGAACGTTATGAGAAAAGATAGTCTTACAGTTGCATACCGTCTGGTTTTTACCGGACGGTATGTGCTTAAATAAGTAGAATGATGTTCAGGCGGAGGCGTAGAAAGCATTATGGGAAAGAATAAGGACAGACAGAAGAAAACAAAAGAGAAACGTTTCACCAAGGCAGCGATAAAAAAGGATTTTAAAAAGAATTACTTTGCTTATCTGCTTATTATACCGGTACTGCTCTGGTATATTATATTCTGCTATGGACCTATGTGGGGAATTAGTATTGGATTTAAGGATTTTAAACCTCTTTTAGGTTTCTCCAAAAGTAAATGGGTAGGTCTTAAGTATTTCAAAGAATTTTTTACGGGACCATACTTTTTCAGAACGGTTAAAAATACATTCCTTTTGAATATATGGGGACTGGTATTCGGGTTTACAGCGCCGATCATCCTTTCTCTCTTTTTAAATGAAGTGAGGAACAAACATTTTAAAAAAGTTGTACAGACAATCACCTATATGCCTCACTTTATTTCTATCGTGGTAATCTGTGGTATGATCCATCTGTTTACACAGTCGGGCGGGATTATCACACAGGTTGTAGACTTTATAACCGGAACGGAACATTCTTCACTGCTGGGTTTTGCGGGAATGTTCCGGCCGATCTACACATTTTCCGGGATCTGGCAGAACATCGGATGGGACAGCATCATCTATCTGTCTGCGATGAGCTCGATTGATCCGGGGCTTTATGAAGCGGCCGAGATCGACGGTGCCGGTCGATTCAAGAGGATGTGGCATGTGACACTGCCACAGATTCGTCCAACAATCATTATTTTGTTCATCTTTGCTGTGGGCGGTCTGATGGGTTCCAGTCACGAGAAGATTATCTTACTGTACAATCCATTGACCTATACGACGGCCGATGTAATTGCTACATATATTTACAGAAGAGGTCTGCAGGAGGCCAGCTATGGTTTTGCAACAGCGGTAGGGCTGGTGAGTTCAGTCGTAAATTTCATACTGCTGTGGATCACAAACAAAGTTGCTAAGAAGTATTCGGAGGTAAGCATATGGTAAAGCAGGGAAGTAAAAGGGTAAAGCCGAAAAATATCGGTTTTAATATATTTAATTATACATTTTTAACCGTGCTGACATTGTTATGCCTCTACCCGATTCTTTATGTTGTATTTGCATCGGTCAGTGATCCACATGAGCTAATGAATTATCGGGGTCTTCTCTTAAAACCACTCGGTTTTACCCTGAGTGGTTATAAACTGGTGTTTAAAGACAACAGTATCTGGCTGGCATTTAAGAACACAGGAATCTATGTAGGACTTGGAACAGCGATCAATATGATCATGACGGTCATGGGAGCCTATACATTATCCAGAAGGGATCTGCTCTGGAAAGGGCCGATCATGATTATAATTACAATCACCATGTTCTTCGGCGGCGGACTGATCCCCTGGTTCCTTCTGATGAAAAAGATCGGGCTGTATAATAATGTCTGGGCGATGCTTCTGCCGACGGCAATAAATACCTGGAATATGATTATCCTGCGAACAGGATTTCAGTCCGTTCCAAAAGAACTTGAGGAGGCTGCAATCGTGGACGGTGCTTCTCAGGCAAAGATTCTGGTGCAGGTAATTCTGCCGTTATCCAAAGCGGTTCTGGCGGTTATCTTCTTATATTATCTTGTGGGAAACTGGAATTCATGGTTTAATGCGATGGTTCTGCTGAAAGACAGAGCACTTTATCCACTCCAGCTGATATTGAAAGAGACGCTGGTGGCGAATGATTCCGCCGCCTCGGCAGTCGGCAGCGCCGGGGGTGTTGCGATCGACAGTGTACAGGGATCAACGGCATATAGGGAACTTGTAAAATATTGTGTTATCGTGGTTGCCACACTGCCGATTATGGTCGTATACCCTTTCCTTCAGAAATACTTTGTAAAGGGTGTATATGTGGGATCCATTAAAGGCTGATACAATGACTGACAATAGAGAGGGAGAGACAAATAAATGAATATAAATAAAACAGCCAGTGTACCATTGATTACGCATGATCCGTATTTTTCGGTCTGGTCACCGTCAGACCATCTTTATGACGCGGACACTGAGCATTGGAGTAGAATACCGCAGAGAATGTATGGAAATCTGAGGGTGGACGGTGAAACATATTATTTTATGGGAAACCATAAGGATCATAAAGTGCTGACACAGACAGGCATGGAGCTTACAGCGACATCTACGATCTGCTATTTCGAAAATGATGCGGTAAGGCTGAGTGTGCGGTTTACTTCTCCGCTTTTGCTGGAAGATCCGCTCCTGGTGTCGAGACCATGCACTTATGTTGATTTTGAGATCGAGAAGAAAAAGAATGCAGAAGTAAGTTTAAATCTCGAACTGACTGCTGATCTCGTCAGATATACAAAAGGAAAGATTATCGGGGGAAGTCATCAGGCTCCGCTCCCGTCCGGAGGCGGTTTCCGGTATTCCTATATGAGTAAGGCGAACCAGAGACCGCTCGGACAAAGCGGAGACAACATTACCATCGACTGGGGATCCTTATATTTATCTTCCAATCAGAAAGATACGGAAATCCGGTTTGACAGTGAAGAGGAATGCATAAAGAGTACCGCCGGGATACAAGCCCAAAAGCAAACAGTGTCTTATGTGATCGCCTATGATGATCTGCTCTCGATCTATTATTTCGGAAACTGGAAGAAAGCTTACTGGACCGAACACTATCCAACGATTCTTGAGGCAATTGCGGCAAGCTTTGAGGACAGAGAAGTTGTGTTAAAAAAAGCGGAACAGTTTGACCGGTGGCTGGAAGAAACAGCGGAGAAGTCCGGTGGAAAAGATTATGCTTTCTTGTGCAATCTCAGCTATAGGCAGAGTATCGCCGCACACAAGCTGATCACAGATGA
>ENA-UOOI01000923-UOOI01000923.1-fermentation-metagenome-genome-assembly--contig:-NODE-923-length-34148-cov-3.795823_pt1 | contig 34148 bp, 28 predicted proteins | sample MGYA00245779_ERZ724027 | MGnify/ENA primary metagenome ERZ724027 (study PRJEB28704, sample SAMN03018318) | fermentation metagenome | biome: anthropogenic terrestrial biome; feature: soil; material...
CTATGGCTGGAATAATTCTAATAATTCTAAAAAGTTTTTCAACATCCTTTCGCCCACGTCGCCTGATTTCTCCGGATGAAACTGTGTGGCGTAGAAATTGTTTTTTTGCATTGCAGCGCTGAACGGCAGAATATAATTGCAGTGAGCGATGGTTTCGGAACAGATTTCGGCGTAATAGCTATGCACGAAATAAACGGTATCCTCCTTGCCGAAACCCGTAAAAAGTGGATTCTCCTCGATTTCCAGGTTGTTCCATCCCATATGGGGTACGATATCTGTTGCCGGAAATTTTTTCACCTCCGCATCGAAGGTGCCCAGACACTGCGTGCCTCCCTCTTCCGAGTACCGGCACATCAGTTGCAGGCCGAGGCAGATACCCAGCGTGGGTTGAACCAAAGATTGAATAATTTTGTCCAATCTTTTGTTTTTTAGATATATCATTGCCGATTCAGCTTCTCCTACACCTGGGAAAATAACCTTTTCAGCCGATAGGATCTCACCGATATCGTCGGTCACCTTGCAGTTATAACCCAGTCGTTCCACCGCGTTCTTGACCGATGTGATATTGCCGGCGTTGTATTTGATAATTGCGATCATTTTTTCAATTGGCAACTTTCAATTAATAATTTCCTGAATTCCAAATTTAATATTTTTCACTATTCACTTTTCGCTTCACGCAATCTGCTTCCACTTGGCAAATCCAACAAGTTTGTTTTTGCACTTGCTTACCCGCAGATTTCGTTTTTCACTTTCAGAGGGCTCCTTTCGTACTTGGTATTCCCTCTGTCCCGTCGTGTTTCACGGCTATCTTTACCGCGCGGGCAAAGGCTTTGAAAATGGCTTCAATCTTATGGTGTTCGTTGTCGCCTTCAGCCTTGATATTGAGGTTGCACCGGGCGTTGTCGCTGAACGATTTGAAGAAGTGCATGAACATTTCCGTGGGGACGTCACCCACAAACTCACGCCGGAACGCTGCTTCCCACACCAGCCACGGGCGTCCGCCGAAATCGATGGCCACTTGTGCGAGACAGTCATCCATCGGTAGCAGGAAGCCATATCGTTCTACTCCCTTTTTCCGGCCTAATGCCTGCAGAAAGGCTTCTCCCAAAGCAATACCCGTATCCTCGATAGTGTGGTGCTCATCCACCTGCAGATCACCTTTGACAAGGAGTGTAAGATCTATATTACCGTGACGGGCAATCTGGTGGAGCATATGGTCGAAAAATCCTACGCCGGTGGCGATATCGCTTTTCCCGCTTCCGTCGAGATTCAGTTCTACGAAGATATCGGTCTCGGCGGTCTTCCTCTGTACTTTTCCCCTGCGCGGCTCTGCCTTCAGGAACCGGTAGATATCCCCCCAGTCCGTGGTACATAACGTAGCTTCCGGATATGAATTATTACTTAATAAAATAGATTTACAATTCATGTTTTCAGCTAATTGTATATCCGTAATCCGGTCTCCGATCACATAAGAATAATCCAGGTCATATCCGCCTTTCAGATAGTGGGTGAGCATACCGGTGCCCGGCTTCCGGGTAGGCAGGTTTTCGTGAGGGAAGGACCGGTCGATCAGCACTTCGCTGAAGTGTACTCCCTCATTTTCAAAAGCCCTGATGACTTTGTTTTGTACCGGCCAGAAGGTCTCTTCAGGAAATGAAGAGGTGCCCAGTCCGTCCTGATTGGTGACCATCACCAGTTCATACTCTAATTCGCCCGCGATACGGGAGAGGTAGCGGAAGACATTAGGATAGAATTCCAACTTTTCCAGGCTGTCGATCTGCTCGTCCTCCGGCTCTATGATCAGCGTTCCGTCCCGGTCGATGAATAGTACTTTTTTCATATATATAATTAATTTTGAACTCAGAACTAAGAACTCAGAATTAAGAAATTAGAAGTCTGAAGTCTGAACTAAGAATTTAGAATTTCAAAATTTAGCTATGCTGATTTTGACTACGTCGATTTTGGCTCTGCCGAACGTTGTTTCAAGATTTCATCCTCAAATCATCCCATTCGTTTCATTGGCACATTAGCATATTTGCACATTCACTAAATACTTATTTCAGATGACATTATAATTCTGTAACTCATCCAGCAACATCCGGTTTTCTTCCGGCGCTCCCACCGTGATGCGGAGACAGTTGCGGACCACGGTGCTACGATTCCTGACAATCACTTTCCTTTCTACCAGATATTGATAGATCTCATTGGCTTCCGTGACTTCTACCAGCAGAAAATTCGCGTCGGAAGGGTACACGCGGCGGACCGTGGACAATTGTTTCAACTCCTGTTCCAACAAGGTGCGTTGCTCCAGAATGAGGGAGAGTTGCCGTTCAAATTCGGGGGGGGCAGAGAGCGCTTTCAGCGCTTCAGCCTGATTCAGCATACTCACATTGTAGGGAGGTTTTGTCTTGTCCATCAGCGCAATGATACCGGCGCTTGCATAAGCTATCCCTACACGGGCTCCTGCCAGTCCCCAAGCCTTACTGAAAGTCTGCATCACAATCAGGTTGGGATGGTCCGTCAACTTTTCGAGGAAACTTTTGTCGGTACTAAAATCGATATAGGCCTCATCCACTACCACGATCCCCCGGAATTCCCGGAGCAGCCGCTCCACATTCTGTAAGCGGTTACCTGTGGGGTTATTGGGAGAGCAGACAAAAATACATTGGGCCGGTTGGGAAAGGATCTTATCGATATCCAACTCAAACTGATCGGTCAACGGCACTCGGATCACCTCCACATTGTTGATATTTGCCGATACCTCATACATGCCGTAAGTGGGAGGACAGATGATCACCCGATCCCGTTGCGGTTCGCAGAAAATACGATAGATCAGGTCGATCACTTCGTCGCTTCCGTTCCCGATAAAGATATTTTCTACCGGGAGCTGCTTCCTTCCCGAAAGGGCCTTTTTCAGCAGCCGCTGATGGGGATCGGGGTAGCGGTTCGTTTGCCCGAACGGGTTTTCGTTGGCATCAAGAAAGATACCCTCATCACCCGTGAACTCGTCACGGGCGCTGGAGTAGGGGTGTAGCGCCCGGATATTGGGGCGCACCAGTGATTCCAGATCAAATTTCTCCATTTTCGTTGTTTTCCTGTTGTTGTATCTGTGGTGGCTCTTGTTCCTCTTGTTCCTTTTGTTCCTGCTTCTGCATATAACCTGTCGTAATCTGTCTTGTCTTTACCGCTCCCAGACGGAGTGTCATGGCGTTCTTGTGTGCGATGAGTTGTTCCGCTTCGGCCATGATCTCCACCGCGTTGCCGATACTCACAATCCCCTCTTCGCTCAGCTGCTGGAAGGTGATCTTTTTGACGAAACTGTCGAGTGATACGCCACTGTAAGCCGCGGCATATCCGCTTGTGGGAAGTGTATGATTGGTGCCGCTGGCGTAATCGCCGGCACTTTCACAGCTATAGTGCCCCAGGAAAACGGATCCGGCTGTGATAACCCCGCGGCTCAGCAGTACCGGGTTTTCGGTGGCCAGAATGAGGTGTTCAGGAGCGTAGAAATTACTGAAATCAATGCATTCATCCATATCATTGAAAAGGATCGCTTTGCTGTTTTTGAGCGCCTGTGCGGCGAACTCCTTCCGGGGTAGATTGTCTAATTGGAAATCGAGCTCTCTGTTGACCGCCCTGATCACCTTTTTGTCGTCGGAGAGCAGGATCACCTGGCTATCGGGTCCGTGTTCGGCTTGTGACAACAGGTCGGCCGCTACGAACGCCGGGTTACAGGTATCGTCGGCAATCACCAGGAGTTCACTGGGCCCCGCCGGCATGTCGACGGCCACCCCGTAATATTGCGCGGAGCGTTTGGCGGCCATCACATACTGGTTACCCGGACCGAATATCTTATCCACTTTGGGAATGCTTTCCGTACCAAAAGCCATTGCCCCGACGGCCTGGATACCTCCCACTGCAAATATTTTTGTCACCCCCGTCAGCGCAGCGGAGTAGAGGATGGCAGGGTGGATCTTTCCTTCCCCGTCGGGAGGCGTGCACAACACGATCTCACTGCAGCCGGCGATTTTTGCAGGTACCGCGAGCATCAGTACCGTGGAAAAGAGCGGAGCGGTACCGCCGGGCACATAGATACCTACCCGCGTAATAGGCCGTGACTCACGCCAGCAGACCACGCCGGGAGCAGTTTCCACTTTGCGTATTTCCTCTTGTTGCGACCGGTGAAAGGTCTCTATATTTTTCCGAGCCAGCTCAATAGCCTGTTTCAGCCGTTCCGGTACCAGTCCTGCCGCCTTTTCGATAGTGTCACGATCCACCTCTAATGTTTCCTGAACGGGCCAGTCGAACTGGCGGCTGTAAGTGAGTACCGCCTTATCTCCCTTGCGATGAATGTTATAGAATATCTTCTCCACCGTGTTCATCAGCTTCTGCTGCCTGATCATAGGGCGTTCGGCCAGCTTTTTTCTTTTACTTTGGGAAGGGTTTGAAATCGTCTTCATTATGATTGATTTACTGATTGAACGATTTGATTTTAAAACTAAAAACTAATAGTGAAAAGTGAAAAATACAGATTTTTCGTTTTTCACTTTAGACATCCATCTAATTATACCTTATCCCCGTTGTTTTACAGGATCATCTTCTCGATGGGGACCACCAGGATGCCTTCGGCGCCAAGGCGTTTCAGTTCATCGATGATCTCCCAGAAATCGTCGTCGTTGATGACAGAGTGGATGCTGCTCCACCCTTTATCGGCCAGCGGAAGGATGCTGGGCGAGCGCATACCGGGCAGCAACCTCACGATGTCGGGAATGACCTCATTGGGTACGTTGAGTAATACGTATTTCTTGCCGCGTCCGTTCTTGTAGGCCTTTATACGGAATAACAACCGCTCCAGCAGTTCGGTTTTGTCAGTCGACAGATTTTTGTTGCCGATAAGCACCGCTTCGCTTTTTATGATGGCTTCCGCTTCCTTCAGCCCATTCATGATGAGCGTACTGCCGGTGCTTACGATATCGAAGATGGCATCGGCGAGGCCGATTCCCGTGGCAATTTCTACACTTCCCCCCAGCTCTTCGATTTTTACATCAATTCCTTTCACCTGAAAAAATTTGGCCAGGATCCTGGGATAGCTTGTCGCTATGCGTTTACCGTTAAAAAAATCAAGTCCCGTGTATACCTCGTCTTTCGGAATGGCGAGCGACAGGCGGCAGTTACCGAAGCCCAGCTTTTCAATCTCTATTACATCTTTTTCTCTTTCCCACACCTCGTTTTGTCCCAGGATACCGATATCGGCCACACCCTGTTCTACGTACTGGGGAATATCGTCGTCGCGCAGGAAGAGGATCTCCATGGGAAAATTACGCGCCTCGGTTTTCAGTTTGCGGTCGCCGTTGGAAACATTGATGCCGCACTCTGTGAGCAGATTGATGGACTTCTCGCTCAACCGTCCGCTTTTTTGAATGGCAATTTTAATTCTTTCCATTGTGTTATATCTGTTGTTCAACAATAAAAACCGTACCCTAAACAAAAAAACCCGCCTGAGATCATTCAGACGGGTCTATGCATATATGCTTTTTTTGTTCGTACATACCAACCTCAACTCGCCTGAGTGCAAGTGTGAAAATGATGATGATGGAACAGGTTTGCTTTCATTTTATTGTTTTGATGCGGCAAAGATAATGAATTTATTTATCATTTTCAACCATGGGAATATAAATATATATTATTTTTGGGAATTTATAATTGTTATCCAGTATCGAAAAACGTACCCTGTTGATAATGAAATTTTTATAAAAACAGAAACTTTTCTTGTTGCCATGCTTTGTGCAATATCGGTTAAAACGATTAATTCCGGCCCCTACTTATTTTTAATCAACTTATAGAATACTTCTCCGTATTGCAGGAACAGATCGGTGGAACGGGTGCAGAACGAAATGAATGAGGGCAGTTCTTGCCTGATTTCGAGGTCATATGCCTTATAAAGGGTTGTAAAAGCGATACACTGCGTAGAATGATCAATATAGAAAAAACCTCCCGGGGCGATTATTTTGTTTAGGGACGAAAGACGGTCTGCCACCTTCCCTGACAAATATTCCGGTATATATAGCGCATAGACGGCATAGTTACAGATCAGCCCGCTACTGTGCCCGTAAATACTGATAATATCCTCATCCCGGCTTTCAAGGGTAGCATAGACCAACTTTTTCCTGTTGTCATACAGGCCTGTTATTCCTTTGTCCCTTAATATCCGGATTATTCTGTCGGCATATTTGTCCAAGATTTGTTTTCCTACTTTATATGTTTGCAAATAAATACCTTTACCGCTGCTGCCGCACGGTTGCCTGTTCTTCTACATCATCCATTGCAACATGCAGGTTTTGCAGAAACCAGACGGTGCGGGGATCGCAGGATCTGGTAGCGGAGCCGCCGTCATCGCCTATATCCGCAGTTGTATCATTTGTCGTAACCGTATCATTCCGATGACTGCCGACCATTTCATTGCCTTCCGGTTTGTCCCCCCCGGCCCCTTCCTTTTGCAAGCAGCTTGCCGGAAGAAGGAAACAGGCGGCCAAACCCAATATGCCTGTTTTATTTTTATAGATAAATAATAATCTCATGAGCAATTGCATATATAAAATTTTAAACGTTTTATTACTTCACCGCTTTCTTGCCCTACCGCCTGCCGCACGACGATAAGGCCATACAGATAAAAAACAGCTGAAACGCCAATGGAAACAGCATCAACGCTGTCAGAGTAACGATTGCACCCTCTTTTGCTTTTGCAGTGGCCTTACCGCCCACACTTACCGATGCCTCACCGTTTCCGTCGTCTGTAACGGTAACCGCGTATCCGGATTCGAGTTCGTCGCTGCCGCAAGAGTTCATCATCGTCATTGTGCCGAGCACAATAGTGTACACAAGTACGAGTATACTAATTTTTTTCATCTGCGTTTCTATTTTTCAATTGCAAACAAAATCCAAACTGCGGTTAAAGCTAATCTATTCATAAGATTCTCATTTTGTTTAGTATTAATCCGGAACACATCGCAAGCTCAGAGCATGTGTCCTGGTAGAGAATAACTGCTGGGCACCGAAGGAACCTGAAACATAATACCACATATCATTTGCACTGGAAGCCGAAGATGATAAAATCAGACTGGCTTCCCCTCCTTCTATAAGGGAACCCGATTCGGTATATCGATTTCCCGCAGCCGGAATAAAAAGAGAAGCGTTCTCGCGTGGACTACCGGCAACAGGATTGAAAAGAAGGCTTCCTATATATGCTACGTCCTTGGTTTGCCAGGAAACCGCTGTATTGAGTGCCATGGCACTTCCTCCTCCTTCCGGACTCGATATAAAAGGATTATTGTGATCTCTCCGGTCAAAGTATCCATCCGCATAAAACCCCCATCTGAGATTTGTATTGTCAATGCCATTGCCTGTCATAGGAGAGGCATACAAAGATTGCCGGACCTCGGAGTTTATTATAGAAGAAGGACCGACGTTTGGAGCGGGGGCAGAAATAGAGCTGTCATTAGGGCGGCGATATCCCGGAGGACAGCTTTCCGAAGAACTCGCAAGTGTGTTCCAATAACTACCGGTCGGTACATCATTCCATATAATAGGCGTTACAGGTTTAACCGGATGATATGCCATAGGTCCATAGGGATAAATATACGACCATTGAAAAAATGCTCCGGCCTGGGTGGGATAGTCTGTAAACACAGCGTTTGACCTGCCCGGGAGTATTTCGACAAGTTCTTCATCGTCCGTCAAGTCCGAGGCTGTGACATTATATGCACAGAACGGCATCGCGGCAGGACCACGTGCATTGTCAGTAGGATACATCAGATAATCAGCCTCCTCACCCTGCCGTATGTAAATTATGTGATACTTTTGCGGAGTACCATAACGAAGGAGTACCAATGCATACCTTGCCGGATTATTTACTAGGGGTGAATACGTGGAAGTGAGACCTATGCGGAAGTGTATGTAGTTGCCGGAACCACTGACCGCGTCACCTGATGCCGATGATACATAACCCGGAACTACATATGTAGCATCATTGGTAAGCATATTAGCCGGATTTTCAGTAGCGGAATTATAGGTAACTCCTGGATCACCAGATGTATCATTGCTGAATACAATATCCCCGGCTTTCCATCCCGGCCCCATCCAGAATACAGAGGCATCCCAATCTCCCGCACGCGTTGTACCGCTGCCTACCGGAATGCGGATTATACGTTCACCCTTCTGGTTTGCCTTCCAGAAAGCACCGACATATTCACCGGACATATAATCATCACGGACTGTTGTCATAGGATAATCAGGTAATTGGATAACCGCTATGGAGGCACCGGTCGGATCAATGACATAGGAAATAGTTCCTGTAATTTCGACACTTGTACTGGAGTTTGCAGTTGGTTTCCATACATATAATGTTTTTGTACCCATTCCTGTAAATGACGTACCCGGCGTGGATGTGTCCAGATTACGAACATTGACAGCCGGCATTGTACCGCTTGCCCAACTCAGGATGTCCGCCAGATTGTCACATATCAGGAAGCCCGGATTATTAATAGCGATAGTCCAGTCTAAAGAGGAACCGTTGGCAACCGTCACGTTGAATTCAGAGAATCCTCCCATCGGAGGTAAGACGATTTTTTCCGGAGTGAGCAACAACGCAGCTTCCGGCGTGATCGATAAATTGTAATTGATAAACTGTCCGACCCCCCAGGTCAGTCCTTCAAGATCGAAATCGAAACTCCTTTCGCTATCGAGTTCCACCGTCAGGGTAGCTCCGGTACCCAGGGTTTGTGGAACCATCATCAGGTATCCTCCACCCGTATTGACAAGCTCTGCCGTAGGTCCCAAATATACACCGTCATCAACTATGGCATCGAAACTCTCGTTCACACTCCCGGAAAGATCCCAGGACGGGGTTCCGTCGGCAGCCACAGTTAGTTCCCCGGACCTTTTGACACCACTGACGGTTATCTTTTCTATTTTCTCCCCGTTACCCGAAGCTTTGAATCCGATACAAGTGAGTGCATGCCTCATCTGGAAATTAACCGGTGAGGAGCCGTTATTCGTTTTATTACGATCTTGCAAGAGGGCCGAAACCATCAGGTCCGGCTGGTCGGAACAGTTTTTCGGAACAGTATACGTAATGGAAGGAATGCCGGTAGTGACATTCATTGTGATGCCATTTGCGGCGGTGGCATGGGGCGAATAGGCGAAGAAGCTTACGTTCGCATCGGCGGCTTGCGGCCAGTATACAGGATCGTCATAACTCCAAACGCCCCCGCTATTTGTTATTTGGATATTATTCATATAATTGGGAGTAGCAGTGGCTCCCTGAGCGCCCCAATTATTGGCGACACCATCACCGGTATAATAGGCAAACACCCCCATACCCGGAATGCCATCAGAAGACAAAACGGGTAAACCACGCGTCCGTGTAATATCAGTACTCGTTGTAAATCGTATTCCGTGGGTTTCATAATTGTAATCGTCCAGCTCTGTGATGTCCGTGCAGGAGACTGCCAAAAAAGAAGCCGCCAGACACACCAATGCCAATTTGAAAGTCTCCATAAATGTTTGGTTTTAAAATAGGAAGCTGTATCAAAATAGAAATTAAGCCTCTGTGAATTGAATATTTGAGATTACTCCCCCACAGGAAGTTGATTAAAGAGAGGGTGAAATCACCATGTGACACACCCTCTTGTAAAACATACCCCTAAGCTTAGGGCTGAACTAACGGAATATCTGTTCCCGTCTCGGTATCCCAAGGAGCAACATTAGCTGAGAAGGTTATTATATTAAAGATATCTTCTCCGCCACCGCCGGTCGATATCTCAGAGATAGTCAGATTCAACATATAATGTTTACCCATTACAAAATTATCACCAGTTACATTACCGCCTGAAATAGTATATTTACTCAAATCGCCACTATAAATTTCGACGTTGTTTTTCGTTATCTCTATGCCCCCCGTAACCTGTACTGCACATCCTATTGAACTCTGCGGCATGATCATGTAGGAAGCAGCCCCAGTATAGGTAGCGGCAGTCGCATTAGGTGAAGTCCAGGCAAAAGGAGTGGTTGTGGGGACTATCGTTCCTCCCGTCGATTGGACATCCAGGCTGGCGGTAAGGCCGGTTGTGCTGAGAACATAACCGGCATCGATCAAGTCTTGATGTAATGTAGCCTTAACGCTGATTTTGGATAACATATGAGCAAACTCAAAAGCAACGGTACCGGAAGAGGAAGACAATCCTGTTTTAGGGGCGGCAATCGTAAAATCTTGAGCGGCATTGGCAGGAACGGTATAGGCAATTGAAAGAGCAGGGTAAGTACCCGTTGCCGTAATAGTTGCCGGAGCATATGCGTAAAAATCAACAGTTCCGGTCGATGGCCAATAGTAGGGGCCATTTTGAGGCACGTTAGTGGTGCCGTTTAGTTCATCATTGATAAACCAGGCAGTTCCGCCGCTCCATGCCGCGTAAACCTTATAATTGGCACCAGCATCATTTGCAGCACGAGTAGTCACTTTGTCGTTCAAATTCGAAAACCCAATTTCCTTTTGTCCGACAAAAGTGTGTTCAAGTTCAGTTTGCGAGCAACCGGCCAAAACCATGGCAGTTGCTGCGATAATAAAAATCTTTTTCATTTCTCTTCGTTTTTTTAGTTTATTATTAATTAAGTTATTTATATTAATCAGTTTTTGCCCGGCAAACAACTGAAAATAGGGAGGTTACTTTAGCGTAACCTGTCCTGTTTTTTTTATTTTGCATTCAAAGGGACTTCTATTATATCCCAGTCAATTATCTCTGTCTCAAACCCTGAATTTCCGCCTCCTTCCGGAACAACATCGGGTAAAGGATCAGGCAGTTCCACATACAAATTCAAAGTGGTTGCTCCGTGGGATTCAGTCTGTAACTGTATTGAAGAAGTCACGTCGACGATCTGGCGGACAAGTGTCCTTTCCGCATCGACCAACATAAATAAGAAGTCCATTTGAACAGGAGAATCACGCTGCACGTTGGCTTCATTTGGTTTTTCACCCAACAATCCCCAGGTATAAACAGTTCCCGAAATGGTCCCGTCCTTTCTTGAATCACTATCATACGTCCTGTTGTTCATCGTAAACTGCTGAACAGCACCAGTACGGGTGTTTTTATCTTCTCTGAAATTATACGATTCTGCTATTCCGAGCAGGTCTACCAATGCTGGCATACGGGCATTATTCAATCCTTTCACGTGAACAACCATACTAAACTGATGTACTTTGCGCAGAGGCACCAATCCGACGAGAGTTTCGAGAGACTCTTTCATGGATTGGTTTATCGCTTCTCCATTATAAAGATGGGAGTAACTTATCATTTCATCCGTTACATAAAAATCATGAACCATTACCGAGGCTAATATATCCGGATCATACACGTACGCATTATCATTACTCCGGTTTTTATAATTGGGATCAGGCGCAGCATATGCTTCGAGAGTGGACAGGTTTTCATATCCCCGGATACCAACTCCCTGAATTTGCCCCCGCAGCTCATTGAAAATCACAACAGTATATTTGCCTACTGGCACACTTGCATATGTTTGAATACGACCGGGAGTATTTTCAAACCGATGTTCCAATACTAATTTCCCATTATCCTGATTATAAAATAAAGCAGTGATATTCTGTGGTTCTATGTCAGCCAGAGTCCATACAGTCCCTATCGGAAGAAGGGCTTTATCTTCGCACATTTCTTCCAAAGGACGGCGTTCACAGGAAAACATCATTAGCAACACACTGAACACCATTGTATTGTATTTTAAACACAAGAGTTTCATCAATTGGCTTATTACTTTTTATTAATCATCCATACCAGGGATACTTTGGCACGAGTCGGGCCAATCCAGGCAGATTTTCCACTTTTCTGTTTAATCAAATGCCATTCATCGTCATACCCGCATTTTTGGGGAATATATTCTCTATACTTATTGGTCATATAGCCCACGCCAAGCGAATATTCCATTCTCCAGTTTCTTGAAATTTTATGCGCGAAACCTCCGGATAATCCGAATGGAATTATAAATTCCCCCTGATAGCCTTTAGTCTTCCATTCTATATCATATAGTCCGGCGCCTGCGTAGACCCCTGTAAACCATCCTGTCATTTGATCGCGTCCGGTACGGTCGCCCCACCAGTAGCGCAACTCCAGATTCCCACTCAGGATTTCCAATGCATATTGTTTCTTTTCATATAACCACCAAGGAAATATCCATTCGCCGGCCAGTGAAAAATGTTCACCGACAGGCACCTCAACCTCCACGTTGAGACCGGATAACAGGTCGTACAAGATATTGGTTTTCAGGGCAAAAAGAGGGCTGTACATTTTTTGTTGCAGTGATATTATCGGAGATACTATTTCCGGAAGCTCTTCAGGTTCTTCAACTATTTCTTCAATATCATCAACCACTATCGGTACAGAATCATTTTGAACTTCAATTACTTCCGGTTCCTTTATCTCTTCTTTTTTTTCTTTTATGCTAAAGAATACACTTGTAGCCGTACGCATGTATTTCGCGAAGTTGTTAGTTATATAAGAATTTGTGCTACCACCACCTAATTGTTTTATTTGAATTACTTTCAGTTGATTGTCAACAGAAGAGTTTAATATTCTCAAAGTCTCTTCTCTATAAGGCACAAGCGGATCATTCTGAATCAGGTCAATCAAGACATCCCAATTGAATACTGACGGCAAGACACTAATTCGATCATTATAAACCCCGGGATGTTTCCATCTGATATAAGTTCTCACGGCCATAGCGCGTTCATAAGAAAGACGTGAATTGACCTGAAAACTGCCTATAAGAGAAGCGCTACCAAAAATAGTTATCGAATCTACTCCGGAGATAAAGTCTGGATTTTTTAGCATCTGGTCAAGCTTTTCAAGAGCAGTCTGATTGGTATAATAGTCGCGCATAAGCAACGAACTATTATTGGCAAAGTAAAAGATAAAATGGGACGGCAATTCTGAACCGGATGGAGGTGTTGAAGCGCGCGCTCCAAATGATATACAGAGAAGTAATATCATGAAAAATATACTGCTCCTCAATCGGTTTTTATTTATACCCAAATACATATTCAATCTATTATGTAGCATCAATAATTACCCTTGTTTTATACCTATAATTCTTTTGATTATAAGAAGTTAATTTGTTGATAATAAATTTCGTGCAAAAATAGATGCTATATAATGGATGGCGGTTGTCAAAAATTACAATCGTGTTTGCAATTCTTGTATTTGATAGTTATCAAAAATTACAATTGTGTTTGCAATTCTCGCATTTGGTTGGATTTACCCGCTCTGATCTCTGTAGGATTCTCTCCAAGCTCTTTCGTGCAGAACTTTGTAAACTGTGATTTAGAGTCGAATCCTTGCTCGAAGGCGATCTGCTTTACCAGTTTATTTGTCGTTGTCAATTCTTTGCGTATCAAATTTGCCCGGTTCTCCTTCATCCAACTATACGCTGTTTGTCCGAACACCTCTTTAAATTTAGCCGAAAATTTCCGGGGAGTCATCCACATGGATTCCGCGATCTCTTTCACATTCTTAAAAAGATGCCATTGCCGCCGTACATGTTCTGAAAAGGCGGCATCCTCGCTAAGCGTGAGATAAAAAAGAAAATCGCATATATCTTTCTTTGCATAATAAATACGGAGTAATAAAAAGAATTCCTTTATTTTAAGGTTAAAATAACCACGGCATCTGACCCCGTCTTCAAGGCAATCGGCAACACCCTTTAGAAGATGCTCAATCCGCGTATTTATTTTTAATGTATTGAAGCCGGACTTGCCGTGTTTATGGTTATCATTTCTCGCGGGAAAGTTCTTGTCTATTTCTTCCATACTCAAATGCTCGCAAAACTGGATCGGTTTTATTATCCTGAAAATAAGGAGAACCGTCTTTTCAAGTGCCTCATAATAATATCGCCCCCCGGCCGGCAGAAACAACATATGTCCTTTTACCCCTTCGTGCTCCAAAAAATCGCTGAATATAAAGCGTAATCTTCCTTCCAGGAAAAATACGACTTCATTGTTTCGTATGGGCAGATCACCGTTTTTGCCGTCGGCAACTGTGACCAGTTCGATGGCCGGTTGTCCCGAAGTATCAAAAAAAATACATTTCTCATGTATATATCTATCTATTATTTCCATAAATCCTTGAAGTATAGTAGTTTGCTGAATTTTACATTACGGGGATTCTATAATTGGTTTTCAACAGGATAGAATAGCTCTAAATTGATCTTTTGGCATGATTTTTTAAATCATTACCTGAATCTTACTGTTTTGAAAAACATTACATACTCTCTTTTTCGTTAATCGCTATCCCATGTGGTACACTGTTTACAAACCATATTCCGAGTGTATCGGCCAACGATTCCCCCTTAAGAGTGGGGTTGCGTAAAATAATCAGACTTATATACAAAGTAATCCGTAGCGGATCATATGTATTTGTTCCGCAAAATTACCCTATAGAATTCAGACAATTAGGACATTTCGTGCATTTATTTATGGGTAAAATCGTAACGGAATAATTTTAAATGGGTCAAAATCGTAACGGATAGGACAATTTGTAAAAACCGGGGATTTTTATGGACTCGTAAGCTGGAAAAGAGTATCTTTGCGACATGGTCAATCTCGACACCTATTTTCAGGGGGTGATTACCCTGATACCTGTTTTTTCGGCCATAACGTGCGCCGTTTTGGTCGCTTTGGCTGTACGGGAGAATTTCGTCGGACAGCGAAGGAAGCCGCTATATCCCCTTTGCGGTTATTTTGTGGCGGATATACTCGTCTGGCTTTATATTTTCTGCTGGTGTTACATTCCCGGTTTTTCCGTTTTCCTGAATATCCCGTTTTTTATGGGACTGGTACTGGGCCCGGTGCTGCTTTACCAAACCCTGTCCCTGTCCGTCAATTCCGGAAATAATCAAAAAATAAGCATCGAACATTTTATCTTTCCGGTTCTGACGACGATAGCCGTTATTATTTTGTCCCTGCGTACCCCTTTGGACGTACAAGTTACGGTAGCGATACAGGAATATTCCTGGTCGGCGGGCGGCTACGACGCCTGGGCATTCGTTTACTATAGCGAGCCGGTTTTAGGCATAATCTCCAGGGCGATATACACGCTGTTGTCTGCGGTACTTGTCTTTCGTGGATATAAACAGGTGGAGAGTGATAACCTTAAAAACAAGTTGAGAACAAACCGCATACGACGGTTTATACTCATTGTCGTGATTATGGGTGTCATATTGCTGCCCTCATGTATGTTGACATTCGTTTCCCGGGCGGATATATATACCTCTGTATGGACATATTTGCTGGCAGCCGCCACTTTCTTGCTGCATATTCTGCTTGCCTACGTCGTAGTTTGGAGAAACGGCAGGGAACAGCCATTGGCTGTTGTGGAAGTTCTGGAGGTTGCCCCGTTGCGTAAGCTGCACCGTGGAAAATTGTCGAAATGGCTTGTCGAGAGCTATTTTCGCGGGGAAAAGCCCCATCTCGATCCCCACTTTAAAATAACCGACATGGTGAAGGACATGGACGTAAACCGCACGATCATTTCCCGCTTTATAAACCAACACTACGGATTGAACTTCAACCGCTTCGTGAACCGCTGGCGGCTTGCCGAACTGGAAACGTTGGCCGCCCTCACTGTAAACAAGGATAAAAAAACCGCCCAACTTGTAACAAAGGCCGGATTCAGCAATATGAAACATTACCAGCGTGCCCTGCGGGCGGTAAACGATCCGGTTTCACCGTCAGAGAATAAAACCGGAGAAAACGAATGAAGGAAATAGATTTCATACAGGCTCTCGGATTCTCGGCGCCCATGTCCACGGCCCTGATATGCGCCCTGCTGTGTCTGCTGCATTACCGGTATGCGCGGGAGCGCCATAACGGGAAACATATGCTTTTAATGGCCGCCGTGTTCATGGCAGCGTTTCTCTGCTGGGCGCTAACCATACTCTATTTTATGGATTATGCTGCTTTCGTGCACTGCAATCCGATCTACGTTATGATGTTGACCCTCGATATGGTGTTTCTCTACCATTTTATTTTCCTGATCACCCGTACAAACATGGAAAGGGGATTTTCACCGGTTCACTACATTCTGCCGCCGGCCTTTATGGTGGTCATGGGCATCTGGTCGGCTTTTGTGCCTTTCGAGGTCAAATACAGTATCGTGGAGAGCCGCGGGGAGATACATCCCGCGTATCCCGGTTTCTCCTTGGCATTCTCCCTCTCCCCGATCATATTCTGCGTTTATTGCATAACGTATGTGCTTATGGGATTTCGCCGCGTAAGAAAGTATCGGAAGGCGGTGGTAGACTATTTCGCCGACACGGAGCGCACGTCGATGAAATGGCACAACATCTTCATGGCGCTTGCGCTGGTCGGTATGCCCGTTCCTTTCGCCACGCTGCTGATCGAAAAAACTACTGTGCTTAGTGCCCGGATGGCGATAGCGGGTTCGATTATTTTTGTCGTACAGTATGTCTTGCTGGTCTATATTGCCATATCGGAAAAGTACATCGTTATCGAACCGTTTTCGGAGCAGGAAAAAAAGAAGGACGTACTGAAAGCATCGGCCATCAATCGCCGCCGTTTCGAGCAATACTTGGCCGAGAAAAAGCCCTTTACCAACCCAAACCTCAGAATAACGGATATAGCCGCAGACATGAATACTAACCGGACTTATATATCGAATTTCATTAACAGCGAGTACGGGATGAATTTCAGTCGGTTCATAAATATTTGTCGTCTGAGAGAACTCAATAAATTACGCAATTCACAAGCATCTGCGAAAAATACCAGCCTCGAACTCATTCTGATGGCCGGTTTTAATACATACCGTAGTTACATTAGGGCCAAATCGGAAGAAGACCGTTTACAAACACTTAAAGTATCTGAATAATTTTGGCAAATGATATATGGCAAGTTTCTATGAACAGAAAACCTTCTGTGTTATATATGCGAAAAGAAATTATTCCAATCCAGTAGCTCATCGAGCGTGTACCGGCCCCGCTTTTCGAGGGTTTGAATTAATTCCCGAATAACGCCGCTTTCCCGGCACATGACGGATTCCACTTCCTGTAACACGACTGTCCTGGAGGGGGCATCCCCCGGATAGCGTATCGTTTGCGACTCCTTGTCCCATTCTTCGCGGTAAACACTGCAACCCGCCAGGGTGACCGCTTTCACCTGCCCCGGTTATGAATCAGGCGCAGGGACAGGCTTCCCGGGTGACGTCCCTTCCTTGTAGAAGGGCGAAATACAAAATTCATACTTGTCATATCTCAATTTATTTAAATCCGGCTGCAAATGTAATCCTTATCTTTACGCGTACGGAATATTAAATGAAAAAATCCCACTTCTCTATTATTGAAGACAGCCTCTATTTTAGTGTACCGTGCAGTGTGGTGTGAGAACAATGAATGAACCGCATCCTAAAAATCCTCAAAAAACAGAGAAAAGCAGACTTGATTATCTGTGGGTGGCAATTTTTTGTGTAGATTTGCAACCGATGAAAGAAAAGCTGTTCATATCCCTTCTGGCATGCATTCTCGGCATGACAGCTGCCTATCCGCAGGCGCGTATTATCCTGCCCGATTCGTCGCAGATCACAACGAATCCCGATTCGCTGGATCTTCTTCCCAGGCAGGCTCCGGAGGATCATGAGCCAGGGTTACAACCGGACAGGCAGGCCGGACAGGCATCGCACCTCGATCACCTGTTGCATGATCATGGGGCAGAGGCCGATTCGTTGCGCCGGCTGGCACGAATGACCATCTGGAAGATTGATGCCCGTACAGGGAACCGCTTACCTGCTGTCTCGGATACATTACTCCATAACTATCAACAGAGTGTTCTCCCCGATGGACAATCGGTGGCGATGGGTTTTCTGGCGCCGCTGGGATCACCGGCCTTCTCGAAAATCTTTACTGACAGGCCGGAGACCGAACAGTTTATATTCAACAACGCTTACTATCTCTATCTGAAGGATCCGGAGAAGGTATTGTTCGTGAATACACGGGTGCCGTATTCCCGATTGAGTTATAACCGTTCCGCCCCTAAACAGACCAGGGAGGAACGCTTTGAGGCGAGGATGACGTCGAATTTCGGAAAGAAACTGAATGTGGGGCTGGATGTGGATCTGATCAATACGCGCGGTTATTATAACTCGCAGGCGGTAAAGCATAACAACTTCTCCCTGTTCGGGAGTTACCTGTCAGACCGGATTGAAGCGCACGCTTTTATGAATCTGGGATCGGTGACCAATGCCGAGAACGGCGGAATTACCAATGAACAGTTCATCACCCATCCTGATTCCATTCAACAGAGTTTTACATCGACGGGTATACCGGTGAAATTTACCAATACGTGGAACTCGTTGCGTAATAACCGCTTTTTTTTGTCGGGCAGGTACAACCTGGGATATGTGGAGACGCCCGCCGATTCGTTGCACAAGGGACGGGGGCTGTTTGTCCCTGTAGCAAGTATAGGCGTTTCGTCGCAATTTACCCAGCAGCACCGGAGGTTCCTGTCGTATGATACTGCCTTTGTAAGTGTGGAGGGCGTAGAGATGCAGCGGATAGACCAGTTCTATGCCAACCGGTTTTATGAGGGGGCGGTGGATGACAGTATCCGTTTCACATCAATGAAAAACAGTGTTTCACTCAGCCTGCGGGAAGGGTTCAAAGACTGGGTGAAATTCGGACTGACAGCTTTTCTGGAGCACGACCTGCGCAACTATTCCATGAGGGACAGTGTGGGGCCGGGGATGATACGGCACCGCGAAAGCGCTGTTACCGTGGGAGGCGTACTGAATAAACAGCAGGGCGACAATCTGCTGTTTAATATTCGTGCCGACCTCGGATTGCTGGGTGCGAATCTGGGAGAGTTCCGGGCGATGGGTGATGTGGAGACTGGTTTTGATATCGCGGGGAGGCGAACGACCCTTTCAGCGCAGGCTTATGTCAAAAACCTTAAACCCAAATATCTGGAGGAAAACTATTACTCAAAATATTTCCGTTGGAACCACGATTTCGGAGATATACGCAGGGTCTATGTCGGGGGTAAACTGTATATACCGTTTACCAACACTACGTTGAGTGCAGGAGTAGAAAACCTGCAGAATTTCATTTATTACAATAAGGATAAGCAGATTGCCCAGGAGAGCGGCAATATACAGCTACTGACGGCACGCATAGAACAGAACCTGCGTCTCGGCATATTCAACTGGGATAATCAGGTGGTCTATCAGACTTCAAGCAATCAGGAAGTGATCCCCGTGCCTACGCTCAGTGTCTATTCCAATATGTACCTGAAAACGAAAATCGTGAATGAACTTACCCTGCAATTGGGTGTGGATGCGCATTATCATACGAAGTACTTTGCGCCCGGTTATGAGCCGGCACTGTTGCAATTTTACAATCAGCGTGAGAAAGAGATCGGAGAATATCCTATTGCCACTGCTTATGCCAATATGCACCTGAAACAGACCCGTTTTTATATAATGTACTATAACGTGGCCTCGCAGTTCCTGAATCCGAAAGAATATTTTTCACTTCCCGGTTATCCGGTCAATCCCCCTGTCTTCAGGTTGGGGGTTTCGGTGAATTTACACAATTAAATTCTCCAAAGCTTGCAGTACCGAAAACGTTTATATCTCTATCTTCTTTTGCTGATAGTCGCCGTAGTGGTGATGATATTGCTCAGGGCGGGGATGAAAGGTTCCCGCAGCACCCCGCTGCAGCCTCATGATTATAATGAGATAATGGCGTCGGGTGAATTGAATGTAGTGACGGATTACAATAGTATCGGATTGTATGTATCGGGAGATACGCTACAGGGCTTTCAGCGGGAGATGATCCTTGCGCTTGAGAAGGAGTGGGGGATAAAGGTGAATCTTTTCCTTGAAAATAGTCTCGATGAGAATCTGACGGGTTTGCTGGCAATGCGCTATGATCTGGTCGCCCGTAATATCCCGGTCAATGTGCAGTTGAAAGATACCTTTGCCTTTACAAGGCCCATTACGCTGAACAAGCAGGTATTGGTACAACGAAAACAGGAGTATAACGACAGCGTAGCGCCGGTCCGCCAGCATCTTGACCTGGCCGGGAGAACCATTCATGTAGCGGGTGATTCGCCTGCTATCTTACGCCTGAACAATCTTTCTCACGAGATAGGAGATACTATTTTTATTGTGGAAGATCCCACCTACGAAACAGAACAATTGGTGATGATGGTAGCGTCGGGAGATATAGACCTTACGGTGTGCGATGAGAAAATGGCCATACGGTTGGCAAAGCTCTTCCCGGAGATAGATGTGGAGACCGATATCAGTTTCACGCAATTGGAATCGTGGGCAGTGCGAAAAGATTCTCCTGTTCTGCTGGACAGCCTGGATAGCTGGCTTGACCGGTTTAAGGCGACGGCAGCATTCAAACGAGTCTACGAAAAGTATTATTGATGTACACGGCCGGATGTCCCTTCCCATAGATAAGGCATTCCCGCAAAGAGGTATAGATCAATTCCATAGGAAAAGCCGCCCCGTTTTGCGGGGCGGCCATCAGGTTTACCTGGAGTGAATGTAGCCTATTCAACGAAGATTCATGCCGGATACCGGCTTCGTCCTGTGGTGGGTGCTATGTTCAACGGGGACCCTGTCTTTCCGGGCGGTTCGGATTGCGCATCTCTTTCTGCCGGTCAGCACGATACTGCTTCCACTGTTCCATTTTTTCCTTTCCGATTATAACTTCCAGTTCAGCATCGCTTTTAGCCATCTCTTTTTCGCGCAGTGCCTGCATCTCTTCCCGACGTTTGGTGCGATCCTGTGTCTGTTTTTCCTTATTGGCACCTTGCTGGGCTATCTGTTCGGCACGTTTTGCATCCTGCTTCTCGAACAAAGCCTCCACTTTCGCCTTCTCTTCGGCCGTCAGTTTCAGCTGTTTGGCCATAGCCTCGGCGCGATCTTTCGCGGTCCACCTTCTTTCGGTCTGGGGACCCTGCCTGTCATTCCTTCTGTTTCTTCCGTCGTTCTGAGCCTCAAGCGTGAAACTCAAAGTGAATATGGCAACCAGCGCCATTAATACAATCTTTTTCATCATACATACATTTTAAAGAGTGAATAAAAATATGATTTGCTCTATGACGACCAAAGGTAAGTAAAAGTTTAACAGGCCAGCAGTTTTCTATTCCATTCAAGTAGCATAAATTCAATGGTATATAGATAGATTCACAGGATTCGTCAGGTTAAAATTCCGTTTCGTCGATAAAAACGGCTCATTTATCTATTTCCTGATTATTTGAATTTTTTAACCCATTTTCCGCGAATAAGTGTATATTTGTAGAATATAGGATGCGCCTCGGCAATGCTCAAGCAAGCGTGGCACTGCTCTCGGCTTTCGCTATATTTGCAATAGAACTTGAAAACGACTAAATTGAAGGAACGGTTGTGGAGAAAAAATATAAAGCACATAACGGACTTGGGAATCTTTTCTGGGGAATTGTTTTGCTTTTCCTGGCAGGTTTCCTTTTTTACAGGCTCAGAAAAGGGGAGATAATCTGGACGGATCTCTTCTACATTACCTTTGCCATTGTTTTTATTCTATCGACCACGATAAAAGAGTATGCTGTCACCGAGCTGAATTTTCTGGAGATTCGTTTTGTGTTGAGGCTGTTCTCAAAGAACAGACGGATAGCTATTGGTGATATGATAGGGTTGAAAAAGATGAAAAAAAATCAGCTACGCATCGATAAGGTGCGTGGTTTTGAGGTGCTGGGGGTAAAGGAATCGGATATGGACGCCCTGATCGCCGAGTTGAAGGAACGGAACCCGAGGATCAGGATTGCCGGGGAAGGAGAGGAAGAGTGATGACCCGATTACGGGGCGACTTTGGTGTTTAAAAAATTTCTTCTCTCGGGTATTTCTCTTCTACTTTGCTGAAAAGCCAGGAGGCGATAGTTCCCACAATGAAAAGCAGCAGGCTCAGGAGGAGTGCTCCTGCGAAACTTAGTCCTGCGGCGGCAAGCTGTTCGGCTGTGAATGCCGGAAAAACCACTGTGGGAAAAATAGCCAGTGAAGAACCGACCACCATCCCCAGGATGAAATGGTACATACCGGAGTAATATTTCCGGAAAAGCCAGGAAGCCAGTTTGGCAAAAAGCAATACGCAGACGATAAACCCGATGATCAACGGGATGATAACACCGAAGTCGAAGTTCTTGATGCCGGTGGCCATCTTGTCATATAGACCGAAGTAGATAAGAAAATTGGAAGGGCTCATTCCCGGGACGATCAGCCCCAGCCCCATCAGCAATCCCGATCCGAGCCATACCATGAGGTTGGGACTTACTTCAGTGAGTTGTTGCCCCCCCACTAACATCAGCGCAAAAATGGCGATCGTGGTAATGACAAGAATCCCCATATCGGACGATTTTCGTCCTTGTTTTCCGGCCGTTTTATAGAGAGAGGGGAAAGTGCCTGCGACGAATCCCACGAAGAGAGAGACAAACAGCGCGGCATATTCACCGAAAGCCTTCTCTACCACTACGGCGAAAAGAACAATACCGATGACGGCGCCGATCGCTACGGGGAAAAAATAGACCCCGTTCTTCAGGAAGTTTCGGCGTATGTTGGCGAGAAACCGGATCAGCGGATCATAAATACCGAAAATAACGGCCAGTACACCGCCCGACAGTCCGGGGAGGATAAATCCGATCCCCACGAGAGCTCCTTTCAGGAGACGTATAAACCAGTCTGCAACGGGATTGATTTGGTTCTGTTCTTTCACTCCTTCAGTTTTTTGTTCCTTCATTATTTTCTTTTATGTAAGTCCGGATGTGTGTAATGTTGTTTTCTACGCTCAACATAGTCAAAACTTGTTTTGACTTCGTCTTCTTCGTACCTTACCAAAATCCCAGACAAGTTTGTTTTTGGCTTCGGTTTGTCATCAGTTGCCTCTGTATTCGCTTATCGAAAACATGCCAAGCAAGCTCGTCTTCTGTTCGTATTGCTTAACGAAATAGTCGCAAAGATATAACATTTATGCACTCCGTACATCGTAAGATGCCGAATAGATCATGCTCATACTGCAAAATAAGATTCCAGTTCTTTCAGCGTGTTCTCGCTTGTACGGATATCTCTCACAACCATTCCTTTCTCAAGTACTACAATACGGTCGCACACCTCGGTCACATGATTGAGGTCGTGGCTTGAAATCAACATCGTCATTTTTTTCGTGGTTTTCAATTCATTGAGCATCCGTTTCAACCGGATCTGGGAAGTCGGGTCGAGGGCTGTAAAAGGTTCATCAAGGATCAGTATTGGCGGATCGCTGATGAGCGCTGCAGCAATACCCGTTTTTTTCTGATTCCCTTTCGAGAGGTCACGGATCAGTTTTCCGGAACCCAATATCTCGCCGTTAAAGAACTCTTTCATCGATTCCAGGAACAAGGCGATATCACCTTCCGATTTGTTATATACTTTGGCTGTGAAAGCAAAATACTCTTCCGGTGTAAGGAAATCGATCAGGAAACTTTCATCGAGAAACGAGCCCACTTTCGATTTCCATTCGTCGCGGCGGGCAACTTTCTCTCCATCGACTTTCACTTCGCCGGAGGAAGCCTCGATCAGGTCGAGGATCAATCGGAAAAAAGTAGTCTTTCCCGCGCCATTGTTTCCCACCAGTCCGAAACTTTCTCCGTTACCAATCCCCATAAAAGGAATATCCAGCACAGTAATGCCATGATATATCTTCTTCAGGTCTGTGGCTGTGATGATTTTCGCAACCTCACCTGCAGATTGCGGTATAGGGGGTGGTGTGTCGGAGAAATCCATGGATCTCTTTTCGTAATCTTGCATATATCTTGCGCTTTATCGGTTTCTTTATTCTTTGTTGTGATCATGTATAGTGACCGGAAAAATGCCGGGGCTTATTCCTTCTTCCTGAATCCCGTGCAAAGGGCATATTTTCTTCTCAGAAACTGCTGCCCGATCATTTTCAGGAGCGGTTCGCGGAAAAGGATACCCGCTAAACCCAGCAGGGCGATAATGATCAATGCTATATGGGCTGCCGAGAACAGATCGAACAGGATAACCAGCATGAGCGGTATCACGAGCAGCGGTATCATCACGACAAAATTTTTGTAGCTTACTCCCTGTATATTCATCGAAGAACCCTGGGAAAGTTCCAACCGCTTTGTATTGAAGGTGGCTCCAAAAAGGTAGACATAGATATTGACCCCTGTATTGTAGATCAGTGCCACCAGATGATAGATAATGATCTCCCTTCCAAAGAAAAAATAGGGGGTGGTTGCGATAAACGAAGCAATGCATAATGCCAGCATCAGATAGTAATTGGCCCTGATATAGGTATGGGTGTCTATATTTCTTGTCATCAGAAAATCGAAATGGGCTCCGTCCCAGTTGATGATCCATTGTCCGAATATAAGCATCCCTGTTCCGGTAACGAAAATAGCGATGAACAACAACCATGCGGGACTGTTATTGTACGTTTCACTTGGGTAAAATATCAGTCCGTACAACAGGAAAAATATTGCCGTATAGAGCGTTTTTTTCGTTCGCCTGTGACGGAGCACTAATCTCATTTCGAGAGAGATGATTTCGCCGATCTTCCCGAAACGCTCCATAAAGGTGAATCTTCCGGAATCGGCTTCTTTCTTTTTTACTTTCCTGTCGACATTTTCAGGATAATAGGTTTGCGCGAAATAGCGTTTATTGAGAAAAAAAGCCGATGCACTGAGCAGTACCACAGGAATCCATATAAAAGAGGTTTCAACCAGAAAACCAAAAAGATGCTGTGATAGTTGAAACAGGGAGAAAATTTTAAAATATTCCAGTGCTGCCAGCACGCCTGCTATGGTCAGTAATACGATTGTTCCTACAAAGATATTACTGAATTTCCGTTTCAATAAGGGAGCAAGCAAGGTGTTGAACCAGATCAGGAAGATAACAATAAATATAAACCTGAGAGCGCCTCCTGTGCCGTAAGCCGGATATATTCCGGTGATGGCAAAAGGGATAGCAAAACATAGTGTGACGTAGTTCAACGGGTTGAACAGCGGTTTCAACAGGAGATAGTTGACCAGCGTATCCCTTTTGACGGGTAGTACCTGGTAATTTTCCAGATTCAATGTGCTCAGCGGTTGTATCAGATAACGGATCATGAGCAAGGCTATCACAGCGTATATCATCATGCCGTTGAATATTACAGCGGGATCTTGTTGAGGAGCTATTTCTTCCAGCAGTTTAGGCAGCATAAATCCCATCATCACCAGGATTACTACAAAATAAAGGGTTGTTAATCCCATAAAGATATTGACTAACAGGTTTTTGTAATATCCGGGTGAGCGGATGCTTTTCAACCAGTAATGTTTGAACAGTATCTGGTACATTGGATACTTTTTTAAGTTCTTATAATTTTGTTACTTCAATTAGATTTATACTGCTGGATTATACCTCCCTTAATTTATCCTCTAATATTGTAAGTGCCTGATTGTATTTGGGAAGCCCGTGCGTGTTCTTATCGATTAGTAGGCCGCCGGCAATATAGTTTTTAGGAATCAAAATAATATACTCCTTGTATATTGTATAGTATTTAAATACAGACCATTTGAGGACTATGTGGGATTGAAAATCCAATAATTCTACGCCATCTTCCGATATTTTAATAATGTGTTCAGAGTTCGCCTTTTCATATTCGTCTGCCGTTTCTTGTATTCTTTTTTTCTGTTTTCTCCGGGAAAAAACCATCTCTAGACCCCCTAAAATCGTGAGGCAACAAAAAGCAACACCCACAAAAATGTAAGGGTTACCCGGTTCATTGCTTCTTATTCCGGTCCATATCCCAAGCCCTAAAAAAGTAATGGAGAGACCAGACCAGTGTATTAGCTGTTTTTTCCTTTTCCACCAGCTATAATCCCAAAAAACTTTATTGGAACGAACAAATGTATTCTTATTGAAGGGAGAATCGAATATTACTGTGCTCATCATTATTGTATATAAAAGATATTTGTATCGAAACATTTACTTTTTCCCGAAAAGCGCCCCAAAAATGCTACGGGTAATGGTTCTTCCCAGCTCGTTACTGATTTGTCGTTGGGTGCTTTTACCTACCTGGGTGAGGATATCGCCCAGAAAACCCTGGTCGGCTTTCCGTTGCCGTGCCGCAGTGCGTTTTGCCTTCTCTTCTTCGAGGGCCGCTTTCTGAGCGTCTTTCTGCTGACGGATGCGCTCTTTCTCTTCTGCGGCCAGACGGCGTTCTTCCTCAAGCAACTCCTGTTTTTCCGACAGTATTTCAAAAGCCGATTCCCGATCGATCAGTTTCTCATATACTCCGTAAATAAGAGAACTTCTTATCAGTTGGTCTCTCTCTCCCACCGTAAGCGGTCCTATCTGTCCCTGCGGCGGAAGGATATTGGTACGCTCCACCATCTGTGGAGCCCCTTTTTCGTCGAGGAACGATACCAGCGCTTCTCCCGTGTTGAGTTGGGTGATGGCTTCGCCGGTATCGAATGCGGGATTGGATCGGAAAGTGTTTGCTGCCACCCTCACGGCTTTCTGGTCGTTGGGCGTATAGGCGCGCAGCGCATGCTGTACACGGTTCCCAAGCTGACCGAGGATACTTTGGGGGATATCCGCCGGGTTTTGGGTACAGAAATAGACGCCCACGCCTTTGGAACGGATCAGGCGGACGATCTGTTCCACTTTTTCGAGCAGTGCGGCAGGCATGTCGTTGAACAGCAGGTGTGCTTCATCGAAGAAAAAGACCAACTTCGGTTTTTCCAGGTCGCCCACCTCGGGAAGCGTTTCGTAAAGATCGTCGAGCAACCATAACAGGAAGGTGGTATATACGCGCGGAGAGTTCATCAGCTTGTCGGCAGCGAGGATGTTGATCACTCCTTTGCCTTGTTCCGTCTGAATGAAATCGGTGATTTCCAGTTCCGGCTCGCCGAAGAATTGATCGACCCCTTCGTTTTCGAGACGCATCAATCCCCGCTGAATGGCGCCGATACTCGCCGGAGAGATATTGCCGTACCGGGTGGTGAACTGAGTCCGGTTGTCACCCATAAATTGCAGCATCTTCCGAAGGTCTTTGAGGTCGACCAGCAGCAGGTTGTTGTCGTCGGCTATCCTGAAGGCCATCGAGAGGATGGCTCCCTGTGTATCGTTCAAATCCAGCAAACGTTCCAGCAGCAGTGGTCCCATGGAGGTGACGGTAGTCCGCACCGGATGTCCCTGTTCACCGAATACATCCCAAAAGCGTACCGGGAAGGGTTTATATTCGAACCCTTTCTCTTGCAGGTTATATTGATCCACGCGTTTTGCGACGCTTTCCTTGTTACCTCCTGTTTTTGCGACGCCGGAGAGATCGCCCTTCATATCTGCGGCGAACACGGGTACTCCCATATCGCTGAATGTTTCGGCCAGGGTTTGCAGGGTAACGGTCTTACCGGTTCCGGTGGCCCCGGTAATGAGGCCGTGGCGATTTGCCATCCTGGGAATCAGGCATACTTCCGCTCCATCGTTGATGGCTATAAAAGCGCGTCTGCTGTTGTCGAACATACTGGTGCATCGTTGAGTTTGTAAGTCGGACAAAGTTAACGAAATATTTAAAATGGAAGAACTAAATCACAATGTTCTGTTAATTTTTTTTGTTATAAAATAATATCATATATCTTTATATTATTAATAACAGATTAAAAAAGTATTATACAATGGATTATAAAAATGTTTTACTTTTTTCCCTTATCTCGTTAAGCCTTTCTTTAGAGGCACAGGAGGAAAGAAAAGAGATATCTCATTATATATTGCCTGAATTCACGAATGGGACGGTATTGATGAAAAACGGTACTAAACATCAGGCTTTACTCAATTACAATACTGTTACGGAAGAGATGATCTTTGATCAGAACGGAGAAAAATTAGCATTGGCCGAAGTGACGTTAAACCAATTGGATACGGTTTTCATTCAAGATCGAAAATTCATTCTTATTGATAATAAAAAATTCGCGGAGATAATTGGTCAAAATGGATATAGCCTGCTGGTCCAGTATAAATGCCGGGTGATTCCTCCTGGAAAACCTTCCGCGTACGGCGGTACTTCTCAGACAACCTCAACTACCTCCTATTCAAGTTGGATGGGTGAGGGCAAAATGTATCAGTTGAAACTTCCCGATGATTTTAAAATAAATCCCTATAAGGTGTACTGGATCGATAAGGGTGCAGGCCGGAAAAGTTTCTCCTCAATGGGTCAGATAAAAAAATTTTACAACAAACAGAAGGCGCTTTATAATAACTATACGAAGGATAATAAGGTCGATTTCGGGGAGCAGGAATCAATTGCCGGCCTGATCCACTACATGGAAACAAATTCCCGATAACCCGTGAATGGATAGGATCAATAGCGATATACCGGATGCCGACCGCATTAAATGTTTACACCTACCGAAAATAACAATGCGAGCAGAAATCCCGATAACGATGTAAGTTTCAGATAAGGGTCGAGTGCCTGCCCGTTCTTGCGGTACACATTGGCCAGTATCCTGAAGAGAAAAAGAAAAACAAGCAGGTAAAGATGCCGGTACCAGGGCAACGGTGCATACAGGCTGTTATACCCGAGAAAACAAAGGAATGAGGTGAAGGTTAGCCCCGCGTGGTATATTTTAGCCCTGTGGATTCCCAATTTCACGGCGAGGGTGATCTTTCCGGAATCCCTATCGTTCTCTATGTCCCTCATGTTGTTGATATTTAATATCATAGTGCTGATCAATCCAATGCCGATAGCGGGAAGTACAGGTTGAAAATTGAAAACATGCGTATGGAGAAAATAGGTACCTATCACTGGTACAGGACCGAAGAAAATAAAGGCGAAAAGATCGCCCCAACCTTTATAACCATAGGCATGCTTTCCCAGCGTATATAGAAGTGCTGCAAGGATGCTGGCGCCGCCTAAGCCGATGAGGAGGGCTACGGACGACCGGGGGATATAGTCTGTTATATTGAACACTAAGGAGAGACCGGTAATAATGCAGATGGTGGAGAACAGGGTGATGGCCCCTTTCATCTCGCGTGGAGAGATTTTCCCGCTCTGCAGGGTACGGGCAGGTCCCTGCCTGCGGCCGGTAATATCGGTCCCTTTCTGAAAATCGCCCAGGTCGTTGGCCAGGTTGGCCAGTATCTGGATAGAGACAGCCAGCAGGAAAGTGAGGACAAAGGTAGTCATACTGAAACTCCCTTCGTGTAAGGCCAATCCGCTTCCCAGAACGACAGTGCCCACAGCCAGAAAAAGTGTCCGCAGGCGAAAGGCGGAGATCCAGTCTTTTACTGTTGCCATAGGATAATGAAAAGTGAAAAACTAAAAGTGAAAAATGACGAATGGAATTGAAAGACGAAAATAGTCCTTATCTTTTTCAGTAAGCCCGTGCAAATATCACCCTTTGCGTCGAAGGTTTACCTGTCACCATGCATTTGCCGGGTGTTTTGTCACCCTCAAGGGGGATACAGCGGATGGTGGCTTTGGTCTCTTCCTTGATATACTCTTCTGTTTCGGGCGTTCCGTCCCAATGGCAGAGCAGGAACCCGCCTTTCTCGATTTCCTCCTTGAATTCCTCGTAGGAATTCACTTCACGGATTTGTGATGCGCGAAAATCGGCTGCTTTCTTATAGATATTTTCCTGTATCTCCTCCAGTAATAACTTGATGTGGTTTTCAATGTTGTCGCACGGCAGCGTCTCTTTGGTGAGGGTGTCGCGGCGGGCTACCTCAATAGTGTTATTCTCCAGGTCACGTCCGCCTATGGCGAGGCGTACCGGTACCCCTTTAAGCTCGTATTCCGAGAATTTCCATCCCGGTTTCTTATTATCGGAATTATCATATTTTACGCTGATACCGAGGGCTTTCAGCCGCTCTATGATGCCGGTCGCTTTTTCGTTGATCTGCTGCAGTTGTTCGCCGTTCTTATAGATGGGCACGATCACCACCTGATAGGGGGCTAATTTGGGAGGAAGTACCAGACCGTTGTCGTCGGAATGCGACATGATAAGCGCGCCCATCAGCCGGGTGGAGACACCCCATGAGGTGGCCCACACATAATCACGGTTCCCGCTCTGGTCAGTGAACTGCACGTCGAATGCTTTGGCGAAATTCTGTCCCAGGAAGTGGGAGGTACCCGATTGCAATGCTTTCCCGTCCTGCATCAATGCCTCGATGGTGTAGGTGTCGATGGCGCCGGCAAACCGTTCGGACTCCGATTTCAATCCTTTTACTACCGGCATGGCCATGTATTTCTCTGCAAACTCGGCATAGATATTGATCATCTGCTTTGCTTCTTCTATTGCTTCCTCCTGAGTGGCATGGGCCGTGTGCCCTTCCTGCCAGAGGAATTCGGTAGTACGCAGGAAAAGGCGAGTACGCATCTCCCAGCGTACTACGTTGGCCCACTGGTTGATCAGTATAGGCAGGTCCCGGTAGGACTGGATCCAGTTTTTGTAAGTGCTCCAGATAATGGTTTCCGAAGTGGGACGAACTATCAGTTCTTCTTCGAGTTTCGCTTCGGGGTCGACCACTACACCGCTGCCGTCGGGAGCATTTTTGAGGCGGTAGTGTGTCACGACGGCGCACTCTTTGGCGAACCCTTCCACATGATCGGCTTCGCGGCTAAGAAAAGACTTGGGAATAAACAGCGGGAAATAGGCGTTCATATGTCCTGTTTCCTTGAACATATCGTCCAGTTGACGCTGCATCTTCTCCCATATTGCGTAACCATAGGGTTTGATCACCATACAGCCGCGTACGGCGGAATTCTCGGCCAGTTCGGCTTTGATCACCAGATCAAGATACCACTGGGAGTAATCTTTACTGCGGGGCGTGAGTTCCTTCAATTCTTTAGCCATTTTATTACAATTCCATTATTTTGTTTGCGGGTGCAAAGATAATGATTTAATGTGATAATAAGACAAACAACGTTCAACAGAACGAAGTGTAGTTAAATGCGTCAATAAGACGAATGTGTTAATGTGATGATATGCCGATTTGATGATTTGTGAGGATGCGATGTCAAAACAAAACCTCGAAAAAATCGTATCTTTGACCGCGGTTTAGCTGCCGGAGTATAATAAAGTGTGCCGGAATATGTTTGTCCGGCTATCGTTCCGGTTCCATACACAGAAATGAAAGAAATAAAATAATCGTATGAAACGAGCATGAGAATCGTTCTCACACAGGAACGTTTTCGATAAGCGCATACAGAGGAAAAACTTGTTTTTACTATGTTGAGTGTAGAAAACGGCTAACTTTAGTGAACATGACAATATGCGAGTTCCCTACGACCTTAGTGTTAAAAATAAAAATTGTCGCATGAATTTATCAGTTGAAGAAGGAAACAGGGATTATTATAAAAGAAAGACAGATAGTAATACAACGGTATTGAATGGGGTGAAGTCCCGGTTAAGAGTAATCCCTTACCTGAAACTTTTATTCTTTTTGACAGGCGCTTTCCTTTTGATAGCCGCCTTTCAATTGGGTTGGGACAGGACAATGTGTTTTATGTTCTCTGCTTTCTCATGCGTGATCTTCTTTTTGCTATACAAGCGGGATGAATTCTATCTGCAAAAGAGGGCGTATTATATGGCTTTGAATAGCGTCTATGCTAATGAGGTCAGTTTTTTAAACGGAGACTACAGCCCTTTTGATAGTGGGGAACGATTTATCAATAAAAAACATGCATATTCTTACGATCTGGATGTTTTTGGGAAGAACTCCATTTATCACATGATCAACAGGACGGTGACGCAGGAGGCCGGGTCCATCCTGGCTGAAAAACTGAGTTCGATCCCGGATAGCGAAGAAGAGATCGTGGCGAGGCAGGAGTCGCTTACGGAACTGGCACGGAAAGATGATTTCCGACATCAGTTTATGGCAACCTGTAAAGGTTTCGATGAAGAGAAGAATAACTATAAGTCGATAACCGCTAACAAAAATAACAACGCCCTGTTGACCTCGAAAACGGGGTTAATCCTTATTTATATCTCTATAACGATCACGTTGGCATCGGGATTATTGGCCTGGTTGGGATATCTTCCCTGGTCGGTACCAACCTTGTTGCTTATGATTCAGCTCTTCTTTCCGATGATATTTGCTAAGGTGTTGAACAAAGTCGGCGCTGACATTGGGTTTGTGCACAAAAATACCATGATTCATGCCGATCTTCTGAAGATTGTGTATAATGAAACTTTTGATGCCGCTCCGAATGTTACGTTAAAAGAGGAATTGTTCGGTGCATATAACTCCCGTGAAGCACTGAAGGAACTTTCCATCCTGTTAAAGAAATTTGACCAGCGGCATAATGCTTATATTCTTGTGCTGCTCAACGGTTTTTTCCTGAGGGACTTATTCCTGTTGCGGCAATTCTACCGATGGAAAGACAGTTATCTACATCATATTCAATCCTGGATCAGTGCGCTGGCTGAGATGGAAGCGCGGGTATCCCAGGCTACCTATATGTTTAATCTGCCCGAATGTATACAGCCAGTAATCACAGGTCGCCCGGATATCCTCATCGATGCATCCCAACTGGGACATCCGTTTATATCAAAAGAGAAACGGGTGGACAATGATATACTGATCCGCAAGAAGAATTTTCTGATAATCACGGGAGCCAATATGGCAGGGAAAAGTACGTTTTTACGTACCATAGGAGCCAATTATATTCTGGCAGTGAACGGGATGAATGTATGTGCCTCGAAATTCAGCTTCTCGCTTTTCAATCTGTTCAGCAGTATGCGGAATACGGATGATCTCTCATCGGGAACCTCTTATTTTAAAGCGGAATTGGAGAGAATGAGAGAGTTGATAAGATATTGCCGTTCTCATAACCATACATTGATCATACTGGATGAACTGTTAAAGGGAACCAACTCGAGGGATAAACTCAACGGTTCTATATTATTTCTGAAAAAGATGACGGAGTTACCGGTAACGGGAATCATCGCTACCCACGATCTGGAACTGGCTAAATTGGAGAATGAGTTGCCGGACCTGTTTCAAAACTACTGTTTCGAGATACCCCTTTCCGGGGAAGAGGAGTATAGCTATAAAATACAAAGAGGTATCTCCAGAAACCTCAATGCAACCTTTTTATTGCAGAAAATATTATCTGAAGAGTTATAGGTTTTTGGTTTTCCACAAAGCTTCATAGCTATCTTTCCGATCCCCTTACCCCTGCCTTTTCAGATTTCCCCGGTTGAAAGAGAAATAGATACCCGGTATGCCGATCAGCGTGAAAATGATAAATCCCCATCGCATAGCCTGTAGAAAAACAGGATTGGGTACTTCCTCTATTGATCGGCTGCCGAACAGCAGGGAGAAGAGCAGGATAACAATGCTCATACTGATGATCTGCCCGAATACCCGCATGGAGGCGGAAAGTCCGGAGGCCTGTCCGTACTGTCGCCTCTCTACCGAACTCATAATGGTGTTCATATTGGGAGAGGAGAAGAGGGCGAAGCCGAGCCCTACCCATATCAGGATGGCGATAATGAGCCAGATGGCTGTTGTGGGGCCGAGGAAAGCCAGCATACCTAATCCCGACGTACACATGGCCATGCCGATGGTGGCAAAATAGCGCGGCTGTATTCTGTCGGATAATTTTCCTACTACAGGAGAAAAGAGGGCCATCATGACCGGTTGCGCCACGATCACTGCGCCGGCATCGCGGGGGGAAAGTCCCTGCACCTTTTGCAGGTATAGGCTGAGGAAAAAGACGATGGCAAAGGTAGCGGTATAGTTGATGAGCGCTGAGAGGCTGGAGTAGGCGAAGAGGCGGTTGCGGGAGAAAAGCCGGGTGTCGAACATCGGGTACTTCGTCCGGCTTTCATACCTCCAGAAGAGAAGAAGCAGGATCACTGCCCCGCTCATCAGTCCCCAGCCCACAGCGGAGGGGATCAGTGAGGAGCCGTATACTAAGGCGGCGAGTCCCACCATAAAGAAAAAGGTACCTGTTTTGTCTCCCCCTTTTGCAGATTTATTCTTATTCTCTTCGCTCTTCAGGAAGAGATATGAGATGAGGATGGTGAGGAGGCCGAGAACGGCCGC
>ENA-UOOI01000924-UOOI01000924.1-fermentation-metagenome-genome-assembly--contig:-NODE-924-length-34122-cov-18.161740_pt1 | contig 34122 bp, 29 predicted proteins | sample MGYA00245779_ERZ724027 | MGnify/ENA primary metagenome ERZ724027 (study PRJEB28704, sample SAMN03018318) | fermentation metagenome | biome: anthropogenic terrestrial biome; feature: soil; material...
TTCCCTCGCCATTATAGTGGCGGCGGTAGGTGCAGATCAGTTGTGCCTGATCGCATTGGTCCAGCAACGGGCATCCTATGCACCTGCTCGAGGACGCGAGAATGAAGGTTGCCGCGCAGTCGACGCTCGGCTTGAGAGGACAGGACGGCATCAGTCCTCCCTCCCGATAACCCAAATATCGGGGTCATCTAAAGTTAATTTCCGGTTAAGAATCTCAAACTGGTCTCCCATTGTTGTTGCATCAATTTTGCTAATGAGAACAGGGCTAGCCACACAGTCCAGATCTCTCAAATCTGGGCGGGCCCACCTATATCTTCTCGCAACTGCCGGCCACCTCGGATCCGAGGCGGTTTTCTAGATCGATGCCCCTGCTTCCTTTTTCAAATTCTTCCACGGACGACCTGGGAACGTATCGGGACGTTGCCGGACCCATATCATCCGGATCGACTCCGATGCATTCCAGCGTCACGTCCGTCGGTTAAAGCTCTAGCAAGTATGATGTCATCGCCGGAGAGACCCTGTGCCGGCGCATTCACGAGATGGTCCCCGACTAAAAAGAATAAAACCTCGGTTGATGATCCAACCATGTGAATACGAAAGAAGAGATCATCGAAGCACTCGAGGGAAACTGCGATGGGTACGCACCGCCTGCCGTCTTCACACAGACGGCCACGGTCGGTCAGATGGGTGCCTGCGGCTGTACCTTCCCTGATGCCAATACCGATCCCGTGAAGATGTCGACGCTCGCATTGCAGATGTCGAAACAGTTCGGTTTCGCGACGGCCCGAGTACCATACTGTCTCACGGTGGAGGCGGAGCGTTTCGGATGCGAGATCAACATGGGCAGGGGAGGAAACCCGCCGATGGTGGTGAATTCGCCCTACCGATCCGAGGAAATCATGGATGTCCCCGAAGACCTGATATCTGTCGATGAATTCGTGTCCGGAGGGAGATGCGCGACCGTTCTGAAAGCGGCCGAGATCTGTTCCAAAAAGGAAGACATATTCACGATTGCCGGCATGTGCGATCCTCTGGCGGTTGTTTGTCACATCCTCGGAATGGAGAATTTCCTGATGGGTTCGTTTATGGAGCCTGAAAGGGGTGACAGATGGATTTCGGCCATTACTCCTCATATTTCGGCCTATGCGAGTGCGTTGTCCGAGGTATCGGACTGTGTGACCATCATCACAGAGGGTACATCGGACATCATCCCGCCGGACATGTTCGATATGTTCGTGACAGAACACATCAAAGGCGTCATAGGCGGCATGAGGTCATACAGCGTCGTTCACTGCTGCGGAGACACATCTGCGGTATTGGATAACTTGGCGTCATTGGGCGAGACGGCATTGTCTGTTGAGACCGCATATGATCCCGAAGGCGTCATCGGACGGGTAGGGTCGAAAGTGAGGTTGATCGGTGGCATCAACCCCGTGGAGACGCTCTACCAGGGAAGGCCTGCCGAGATAATCGGATGTGCCAAACGCTACTCGGAACTCGGTTATGCGGTCATAGCCCCCGAATGCGGCGTGCCCCCGCAGACCCCTGACGGAAATCTGTCGGCATTCGCGAAATATCGTGAGTCGTGACTCCGGAAAACTCTGCGTTCATGACGGCATCCGTAGGAATACCGAACGGGAAAGTAGACATATCACTGTTGTTGGCGGCCTTATTCATATCCGCGTTCATCGACGGATTCATACCGGCGGTGGCAATCGTCCTATCGATCGGAATATTGGTTTCTGTGCTGTCTGTTTTCATGAACGATGGTAAAGAACAGGCGGTCAATGGTCGAACTCTGACCTGATCCTCCCGTCACGATACCCGATATGCTGAATTGCACTATCGCACCGACCGAGCAACCGGCACCATATAGCAATCGATCGACGATGCGGACTCGAAGGTCACGGCACGTCCGCCGACGTTCCGTCTTTTCGCGTGTCATTTCATATCGCTTCAAGCCCTCACCGTCCGTTCCGCGAAAATCTGGTCGGAAGATACCTTATGGTGCCCGCCGCATAACGAAGATGTCATAACGCACCGCAAAGGGGGCCAGGCATCGGGGTGCGCTGAAATATTTGTTCACGCTGTTCTCGAATATACCATAAAACGGGGTCCGCTTCCGCGGGCCCCATTTGTAAAGTTTAGAGGTTCGCCCTTCTTCTGTATAGGACGGCGACCGCGACTATGATGATGACCGCTATCAGGGCCCCTGCGATCCATACGGTCGTGCTCGTTCCCTCCGAAGTCTCCCAGACCGCGGTCAGCGTGACGTCCGACGTTCCCATGACGTATTCGTCGCCCGCTTGGTACACGTCCGTCCCGTCGCTCCATCCTTCGAACGTGTATCCGTCCCTGGTGCCGTCGTAATCGGCGATTTCGAACGAACGTCCCTCGGACAAGGCCGATTGCACAGGCGCAGGAACGGAACCTCCGTCGACGACGTACGTTACCGTATGACCGCCCCTCACCATCTTTTCATACGTTCCTGCAAAACGGTGGCCGCACAGATCGCCGACGGTGTGCTTCAACACGGTCGTCCCGTCTTCCGAGAAGAAAGTCAGACCGTAGAACGCATTGTCGCCGATGGACGTGATGCCTGAAGATATCGTCACGGACGTCAGACCGGTGCAGCGGGAAAAGGCATCGTTTCCTATCGACGTGACACTGTCCGGAATGGTCGCTGAAGTCAGTCCGGTGCATCCGGAGAACGCCCAGTTGCCGATCGACGTTACGCTTCCGGGTATCATGACGGACGTCAGGCCGGTGCAGCAATGGAACGCCCAGTTGCCGATAGAAGTTACGCTTCCGGGTATCATGACGGACGTCAGGCCGGTGCAGCGGGAGAATACATCATCCCCCATCGACGTTACGCCTGATGGTATCGTCACGGACGTCAGACCGGTGCAACCGGAAAACGCATATTCGCCCATGGACGTGATGCTAGAGGGTATCGTCACGGACGTCAGGCCAGTGCAGCGGTGGAACGTGTTGTTTCCGATGGACGTCACACCTTCCGATATGACGACCGAGATAGTGTTGGAACAGTTATCGTACCACGGCGTGTTCCTGTAATCGGACAGCGTGTAGGATGCGCCTTCGCCGGTCCGCCCATATGTCAGGGTGACCGACGTGAGGCCGGTGCAGCCTTCGAACGCCGATACGGCGACCTTGAAGTCGATGGGCATCGTCAGCGACGTGAGGCCGGTGCAGCCTTCGAACGCCGATACGGCGACCTTGAAGTCGATGGGCATCGTCAGCGACGTGAGGCCGGTGCAGCCGTGGAACGCATCGTATCCGATGGATGTGACGCTGTCCGGTATCGTCACAGACGTCTGGCCGGTGCATTCTCTGAACGCATAGTCGCCGATGAATGTGACGTTAGAGGGTATCGTGACTGACGGGAGGCTGGTGCAGTTGTAGAACGCGGAGGGGCCGATGGACGTGATGCTGTCGGGTATCGTGACTGACGTTAGGGCAATGCAGTTCGAGAACGCCCAGCTGCCGATGGAAGTGACGTCATATGTCGACGCACCATACGTCACCGAGGACGGGATCTCCAAGCTTGCGACCGTGATGTCGACCGGGCCCGATACTTCCGCGTTGCCGTCGTCCATGATCAGATAGTCCAGGCCGTTGTCCGTAAATGATGTACCGGCCCCGGGTCCTTCGGTGGCTTGGGCTTCTGAAACAACGGCGAGCGATGAAAACGCCGCCATTACGACTATCGCGAACAAGGATGCTTTCAGAGCAGAAGACACAGACATCGTTTTTTACACCTCCCCGACCGTACCGGTACGGACAAGACCTCGGCGCTACTGCCCGGACATTGCCATATGTTCCAGCGGATGCAGTATCCCACCATACCGATATGGCGCCAGAGATATAACTGTCTGCAGTTTTCTTAGACTTGACCGACGGGTCCAAGCGACCGACATTGCACCGCCGTTGACTTCCGATCGTGAACGTGTCCGTTATCGGGTCGAACGCCGATACCGGCCGAGGACGTCACTGCATTTGTCCGGCCGCCACGGGTTTTCGCGCACATATCTGTTTCAATCCACACACCCGTGAGGGTGTGACGTTTCCATCCATCCTAGGCGCTCAAATTCGTGGGTGTTTCAATCCACACGCCCGTAAGAGTGTGACGACGTAGAGATAATGGTGCTCTGATACTTAAGGAGGTTTCAATCCACACACCCGTGAGGGTGTGACATCCACTCCTGCGGCGGCGAGATAACCCAATGTTTGTTTCAATCCACACACCCGTGAGGGTGTGACCTTGCTGTACTCTTTGGGGTCCCTCGTGCAACCCTTGTTTCAATCCACACACCCGTGAGGGTGTGACTTGAACTGAACCTCTCTTTTCTTTTCATAGTGAATGTTTCAATCCACACACCCGCGAGGGTGTGACGTCTTACTCGGGGATGCTGAAAATGGATAAAACCGTGTTTCAATCCACACACCCGTGAGGGTGTGACTGTCGTAGTGTACCCAGTGCCATCGCTCAATGCATGTTTCAATCCACACACCCGTGAGGGTGTGACTTCGGGTGGTGTCGAGACGGCTGTAAGCACGCTCGTTTCAATCCACACACCCGTGAGGGTGTGACCTCTCACCTGGCCGTTGAGCTCGTCACACGCCGGGTTTCAATCCACACACCCGTGAGGGTGTGACTAATTTTGTGAGGTTGAATAAAAATGGATGACGAAAGTTTCAATCCACACACCCGTGAGGGTGTGACCTGTTTCCTTAACGCGATTCCATGGTACGTGATATGTTTCAATCCACACACCCGTGAGGGTGTGACGTATATCCAATCCCGTTAGTATGTGTCGCGATTGGTTTCAATCCACACACCCGTGAGGGTGTGACCATATATTAGGCATGTCCAACCCGTATACCTGTCTGTTTCAATCCACACACCCGTGAGGGTGTGACCCTGCGTACTCCTCAAGCGCCCCGCCGGTTGTCGTGTTTCAATCCACACACCCGTGAGGGTGTGACTTGGGACGTCTCTATAAGCCACGGTCCAAATAGGTGTTTCAATCCACACACCCGTGAGGGTGTGACTTCGAAAACTGGACGACGTGTACCTGATAAATATCGTTTCAATCCACACACCCGTGAGGGTGTGACTATGTCTGCCGTGCGCTCAACGCACGATTTGGCGTCGTTTCAATCCACACACCCGTGAGGGTGTGACGACCTCGCGGCCGACTTGTTTCGCGCCTTGCGGTAGTTTCAATCCACACACCCGTGAGGGTGTGACATTTTCCCGTGTGCCCGAATCGCGGGCGCCGGCTACGTTTCAATCCACACACCCGTGAGGGTGTGACAAGCCATAACGAGCTGTTCTTTTTGCTCACGATCCGTTTCAATCCACACACCCGTGAGGGTGTGACAAACATTTTATAGGCCCTACTCTAAACCACTTACCGTTTCAATCCACACACCCGTGAGGGTGTGACTAATCATACAGTACATCCTTACACTCTGCGTGGACGTTTCAATCCACACACCCGTGAGGGTGTGACTATGGGCCGGACCGCTCTGCCGGCAATGGACGTGCGTTTCAATCCACACACCCGTGAGGGTGTGACGAGACGCAGCAGCATCTCTTCTTTCTGTACCCCGTTTCAATCCACACACCCGTGAGGGTGTGACTTGACGTGGCGGCCGACTCGGACTCGACCTTGATGTTTCAATCCACACACCCGTGAGGGTGTGACATGACCGTCCTTACGGATGCTACAACAACCGAAAGTTTCAATCCACACACCCGTGAGGGTGTGACCATGGACATGTTCAGAATCCCTGGAGGGGCTACGTTTCAATCCACACACCCGTGAGGGTGTGATCCGCCATTGCCGCCGGGTTGGCGGGAAATGTAACGCTACGTTTCAATCCACACACCCGTGAGGGTGTGACACTGTTCGAAGATATCATCGCCCATCGTCTTTTTCGTTTCAATCCACACACCCGTGAGGGTGTGACCGGTCACATCCGACGACAAGCCGGGCGCCAAATTCGTTTCAATCCACACACCCGTGAGGGTGTGACTGAGTAGGTCTTTTTCCATACAGTCGGTAGTATATGTTTCAATCCACACACCCGTGAGGGTGTGACTCTAAAAATGTGCTTCCATCACCACTGGCTCAAGGAGTTTCAATCCACACACCCGTGAGGGTGTGACACGCCCAGGAGCGCGCCGATGCCTATGATCGCGATGTTTCAATCCACACACCCGTGAGGGTGTGACAAGAAGGGAAAAGAAGTTAATGAAGTCATACTGGCTGTTTCAATCCACACACCCGTGAGGGTGTGACCTTATCGAAGTATGCGATGCTGTTAATAGAGTTGTCGTTTCAATCCACACACCCGTGAGGGTGTGACGACATCCTTCCCCGGGAGTCGGACAGCGAGTCCTCCTGTTTCAATCCACACACCCGTGAGGGTGTGACTGGATCTTGATGCGTTCCCTTTCATACATCATTTTGTTTCAATCCACACACCCGTGAGGGTGTGACATTGCCGGCAGAGCGGTCCGGCCCATACCCTTAACGTTTCAATCCACACACCCGTGAGGGTGTGACTTTGCAAACATAGGGTCATAGAAGTATGTTCTAGTTTCAATCCACACACCCGTGAGGGTGTGACGATGTACTATACGAGCCTAACGGACCCAGAGTGGGCGTTTCAATCCACACACCCGTGAGGGTGTGACGATGGAATCGCATACGACGACAGATACGAGAGCAAGTTTCAATCCACACACCCGTGAGGGTGTGACCCGTTTCTCTGCGGGATTTGTTTATAAACGAATATAGTTTCAATCCACACACCCGTGAGGGTGTGACGGCCCCCCCTGCGTCATAGTACAGTATAGGTGATGTTTCAATCCACACACCCGTGAGGGTGTGACTGGACGGAGCGCAGATATACAGCTCGATCCGGGGCAGTTTCAATCCACACACCCGTGAGGGTGTGACTCAGCCTTGCCCTCCCTCCTCTTGCGCGCGCGGTAGTTTCAATCCACACACCCGTGAGGGTGTGACACGCTGGTCACGGGCTCCCCCGCTTCGTCGTATTTGTTTCAATCCACACACCCGTGAGGGTGTGACAGGGCACTCTGGTGGGGAGCCGTCGCCGGCATATGTTTCAATCCACACACCCGTGAGGGTGTGACCATTCCCGACGATGTCACCCGTAATTTCTTCTTTGTTTCAATCCACACACCCGTGAGGGTGTGACTCTGGAAGATATATACTAGATGCATATTTTTACGTATCGAAAACCTTAGTCGATGACGCTATTTTGATTAAATATCAATAATATCAGAAGTGTATTAATACTGGTTTTTTCAAACATCCGCTACATTTCATGTCAGCTTGAGATTCTCAAACAATCAAAGCGCCCTTAGGATCATACCCATCATCTGCACCCAGTGACTCTATGTCTTTCTCCCAGTTGCTGCCCATATGATAAATTCTGACCTTATCAACAGAAGAGTCGATTGTTTCCGTGATAGCTTCCCTTAAATAATTCAGTTCCGCCGGGGATACCATGCACTCAAAAACAGAACCTTGGATATTATGACCGACGTTTCTGCATATCCTGTTTATCTTCCTGAGCCTGTATTCGCCGGTCTCATCCACCGTGCATATGTCGTAAGCGACTATGACCATCATTCAATCTCACACCATATATGGAGGGTAGCCGTCCAGTTCTCCCCTTATATATCTGGACAACAAGATCGATTGCACATGAGGGATCAGCCCATGCTCCACCCTTTCTTGTATATAGCCGTGCATGACCGTGGATCTGCGCTCATTATGCCACAGCCCTATCAGTTTTTTACGTCCCTGATCGTTAAGGAAACACCCTCCCCCTTCTGTTTCTGAAAAATCACCGGGGCCTGCTTGACCGAGGTTTATGACTTTGAGCAAAAAACGGTCAACCTCCGAAGACCGGAATTCTTCCATGATATCAAGTGCAAGGGAGGGCCTCCCTGGACGGTCCGTATGCATGAAACCTACATATGGGTCTAGACCTGCGGCCTGCAACGACGATCTGACCTCGTTGGTCAGAACTGAATAGAAAAACGACAACATGGAGTTCATTGGGTCCTTAGGCGGGCGCCGGTTGCGATCAGACATGAAAAATGTGTCCCTATTTCTAAGTATTAATTCATCGAGCGCCAAAAAGTATGACTTAGCGGCGTCGCCCTCGACGCCCCTCAGCTGGTTCATGGACGCGACGTCATCCATGTCTTGAAGTGATTTTTTTAACCTGCATACTGAATCTTCGACAATGCCACAGTTTATTGTATCTTTGTGATCCTTCAATCCCCTTTTCAACAGAGAAGCGCTGTTGTAAATTTTTGCCCATATGATATTTTTTGAGATGCTGAGGCAGAAATCCTCATTGTCAGCATATCTGAACTGTTCCCGCCTCAAAAGAACGTTTCCTTTAACTGGCCCATCGATGGAAGAGATGAATCTACCATTCGGAGACATTATCGTGATTGCTATTCCGTATTCAGAACACAACTCGATGATTTTAGGGGATGGAGAAGCATATGTGAAGCATACTATTTGCTCCAGTATATTAGCAGGATATGATGCGAGCTCCTCCTTGTTCCTAACTACATTGATTCTTTCACCCTCTTTTGAAAGATAGCAGTCCGGGGTCAATACGTAAAGAGTGTTCATTAACTGTCTCATTTTATCGATTCCCTCTTATTATTGAAATACTGCTTCACAGACGACTGCCCATACGTCGTTTCAGGCAGACATCTATTGTAAATCGAGCATGACACACAAAACGAATCAAATTTCGGGGCGGGGACCTTTCCCTCATCGAAAAATCTATGCATTTCTCCGGCCAGCGTATATGTCAAATTTCTAAGTTGTTCGGACATCTGAACATTCTCTCTTCTCCGGATTGTGTGGTAATAAATCGCCCCACTGGTAACCGGTATGCCGAACATTTCTTCCAACGCCATTGCCTGGGCGCAAAGCTGGACCCTATCGCAGTCACTCCTTTTCGGACTGCCGTGTTTGTATTCCACTGGGAACACGCTGAGACTTCCATCTTCTGTGTGGTAAACTTCCACGACATCGCAGATCCCACTGAGACGAAGCTCATACGATACTACCTTCAAAGAACGCAGAATTCTCAAATCGTTTCTCGTTTCTTTCGAGATACCTTCATCTACATTCCTGTGAACAATGTTACCAGAAGCCGTCAAATCATTGTCTTCCCATATTCCGTCGATATGGATCAACCCCCATTGCCTTTTGCAGAAGGCAAAGTGTTGAATTCCCGATAATTGCAAAAAATCGTCTTGACACATGGTTTTCAGGGGGAGGCCTTGCCTCCCCCTCTCCGTATCGCTCTCAGAACGGCTCTATAGTTTCAGGAACCAGGCCATCCAGTGGCTCAATCCTGAATTCATAATCCTCGAAAAACTTCGGGTCTGCTGTGTCTCCCCTTGGGGATATCTTCAATGACCCGTGCACCTTGGCGGAGGAGTACTGTCCGTTGGGGCCGTCGTGGACCCACCAGTATATCTTTTTCACATCCATGCTGCCTTCGGGCCTAGCAGAGGAGGAATCATTCTGGAACAGAGTACGCAAGGCCTCTTTGAATGCTCCGGCGTCTTCTTCCGAGAATCCCGTCTTTCTTGCTAATTGGGGATTTATGCTTCCGTAGAAAACATATGTCCCTGCATCGACCCGGTATTTCATACCCATCGTATCCGACGATCTGGAACTTTCACCCTTGGGCGGTTCCGAGTTGACGCTCTTTGTGATCTGTGTGCTCGAAATGCTGACAGGAGAGAGTGAGAAAGCGGGATGTATTGATACTGGCCCCCTTATTCCGACAGACACTCCTTTATCCTTATTTTTGCCGGAGAATGCGAAGAGCTGTCCGAACGCGCGGACATCGTACCACATCGAACACGCTTTTTCCATGTATTCATCCTCGTCCTTTATTCCCTTCAGACCATTTTCGTCGGCCCTTTCACGAAGGCTCTTGTAAGAGTCTGCGGCACGGTCGTTGGACTGAACAAATATGTCCTTGCCTAGGTCCATTAATCTGTTCCGTATTTTACGCTTGATGCAGACATCGGATACTTCGCCATAACCTTCTATGTTCGTGCGCGGTCTGTTCCCGTTAAGGGGGTCCCCGTTGGGATTCGCGTTTATCACGGTGAATATCACCGCAAAGTCCACTTTTTTGTTTATAGGATCCATATTTCATTCCTCCTGCGTTTCTGTTTCTTCTCCTTCTTCTTCCTTTTTGCCGATATAGAAATCTGCCCTTTGAGTGTAGAACCCCAGAAGGAACTCGCCGGACAGCCTCCTGTCGCTCACGAAATCCTCCGGTTCAAAAAGGTCCATGATCTCTGAGACCGCTTTATCGTAAAAGCTGCCGTTGTTCGGCAACCTTGACCTGTAAGGCGCCAATGCCAGATTCAGATTCCTCCACGTGGAGCTCGGACGGTCCGCGAACCTCTGCATGCTCCTCATCGCGTTAGTCTGCCTTTTTTCTCCTGCCTTACGCAAGGCATAGCCTTCCATAGCGTCCGCGACGGCCAGGAGCCTCCCGAACAGATAGTCCCTTGTTTTTCTTTCTTTATCCAATACCATCTCATATCTCTCCTTTTCATTCTGTTTTTTATACATGGCACATGCCAGAGAAAGCATACTCTCCCATTCGTATACCTCGAAAGACGTGGGCTTGCAAGCATTGTTTACGACGGACTGCACAATGTCCCTGGGGATAGGTGCACGTTCTATGACACAGGGCATCAATCTGTTCAGCGTCGATTTCAAAAGACCATCGTCAACTTTCCACCCGTAAGCGCACCTTGCGATATTTTTCAGCGAAGGCGGCAGGACCGTGGTTTTTTTGTTCCCCTCGGAATCTTTATAATTACGAGGCCAGGAGCATGAGTTATACCAGTGGCTGAGATTTGCCTCGAACTCCGAGCCTGAGAATTCCTTATAGTACACAATGGCCAATCTGCCTTTGCTGGCAGAATCCATGACCATGGTGACTATGCCTTCATCATCCAATTTTCCGTTATATCCTCCGATCATCGCATTTATCTTATCCGACGATATCTTGCCTGTGTAGGCTACAGGCTCTTCGTCTGTAAGATTTGCAGCAAAAATATCTACGGGGTCTTGTACCAGATTGACGACGTTTCTCCCATCGGTCACCGTCCAAGAAACAATGCACCAGTCGTCTTGATGATACCCTTGTTTTCCTATGAGCCATCTTAGAGCGTTATGTGCTTTATGACTCGCTAGATAACCCACGGTACAGGCTTCCTTTCCATTGAGAAACCTTCCTCTGAAGGTGAATCCTGACGTATCATTTGAAGATATTAATTTGGCCTTGTCGCCACTATTCCTGATTTTTGCGGGATGGTTTTCGGCTATGAGCACTTCCTCCCCAGTAATCATGCATATGCCGACCTCTTCCGCCTTGGATTCATAGAATTTCTCCCATGATTTCCAAATCGCCTGCTCTGAAAGTTCTTCGTCCCCGCTGGGCGTGGAGACTACCCACCTTACGAATGATTTGACAGAACTGCCGGCAATTACTGAATACAGCTCCGGCTTTTCGCCCATGGTCCCTTTATTCCAATCGGTGATTAACCTGCCTTCATCGTCCAGACGAAGCAGTCCAAGACCTATCAGGTCAGAACAGAGGCTTCCCTTTTCGACATATTTTAGAACCGCCGATAACCCGTCGTTACCGTACTGGCTCTCGCACCATTCCTTCAAAAGACCCACATACTCCTGGTGGGACTCTTTTATGTCCTCGGTCTTTTTAGAATCATCCAATCCAGAGGATTCGGGGTCGGAGTCGCCTTCGACATCATAATAATCCGTTATGTCTCCTGCGACATATTCAAGCGTATCGCATAGTGGATGCGGGGCCTTTCCGCTTGTCCTTGCTCCGGACGCTTCGGTGCACGGGATCACCGTGGTTGCCGCCTCTTTGGGGATGACGGATGCAGAAACGAAGTTTCCATCCATGTCGACGGTTACTGAAATCTGCGCCTGCACCGTCGTATGACTGATAGGAAGCAAAGGAACTTTGGATTCATCCAGCCCTGTATGTCCAATGACAGAATCGTACGTCTTATTCAGCTTGACGATCCATGACATCATTCCACCTCGGGCAGTTCAAGTATCGTGTCCTCAATTCCTGACGTGCTTATGACATTGTATGTCCCCTCGCGTATCTTCTTCAGGTATTCGCATTCGGACGGTCGGATGAATTCGATTATCCCCTTCTCCATGACTGGCTTCCAGAATCTCGTCCACATTTCCTCGGACTCTTTCCTAGGATAATTGATGCCATGGTAAACCAGATCGAACTCGTATTTTTCCGAACTATCGTATGCCCCTTCCCCGGAACCAAATCTACAAGGCACCACATACGCAGGACATTCCCTCGTACCCAAGAATACATCCCTGCGACCTCCTCTTTCAACCATCCTCTTCGCAGAGAAATAGTGCTTGTTTTCGTTGCGATCATTTTTGAGATCGTCACGGTCCGTATTCCATTCGAAATGGCACTTGACCTGGTATGAGACATCCCGTAGATACGTGTACAGAGAAAGATCGTTGCCGCCGCTGAATTTGAGAGGCTTGACCCCGATTGATTCGTTCTTAATGGGTTTCATTATCCTGACACTGTCCACCACCCATTCGAATGTGGGTTTCCAGTAAATGGATTCGGTAATGCCTTTAAGCGCCTCATATGTAGGAATTGGGTATGACTGTTTCTCGCCGCCTACCTTGGTAATAGGGTCCGTAAACATTGCCCTTCTTCCGTACACCTGATACTCGATGGTGTTGTCTTTCACGTTCAGTCCTCCATAATAAGTCCATATTTACTGTCGTAATTTCCTGAATATACCCAGACCTCGGTTCCTGGTATCTGTTTCGCCGTTCCAGCAACCTTCATTTTTTCTAGTTCTCTATTTCTGACATTGACCATGAACTTCTGTGCGCTCCTTACCTCTCTGTACGGATGAATCCCTGTGATTTCTGCGGCAGACCTTATGGATTCTGCATCTTTTTTACCGCCTGCCTCGAGGACCACCAATCCAATAGAGCTGTCGTCGATCGCTTTGAAGGCCTTGTTCGCGCTGCGGAACGATTGATTCAACAGAAATTTTTTAGAACGGTACTGATAGATATTGTCGGAAAGCATCTTCACCATATTCGATTCGAACTCGTCAAGCGGATAATCGAATATGTTCGACTTGACCTTCTTCAGCTGTGAATAATATCTTCTGCGGTATTCCGGGATTGCTTCTGGACTGTTGGGAGAAATGTCGTCCATTATACGCCCTGCAACTTGTTTTCCCACGCGTATTTCTATCAGTGACCCCACGTTCTCGCCGATCGGGTTTATTACAAGCACTTCCCCGGGTACCGGCCTGCGCCCGTTACGATTACATCTTCCCGCCGCCTGCACTATTGAATCCAGACCTGCCAACGATCGTATTACTACATCAAAATCAAGATCGATACCTGCCTCTATAATCTGTGTGCTCACGCATATGACAGGCACTTTTTCGGAAAGGGAACGAGATATCATCTCTATTACTCGAACACGATGGCTCGGACATAAGTTGGTGCTGAGATACTGCACATCTCTGACACTTTTCTCTATTTCCCTTGATACAGACTCTGCGATTTTTTTAGTGTTGAGTATAATTAGGACGCTCTCTCCCTGTTTATATCTCTCGAGTGTCAGTTCTGCTATTTCAGAGCTGTTCCACTCGTTGCGTGATCTCCTATCGACAATTTTTGTACGTGCGGGCATGTCGATGAAAACCTCCCGGGGGACGATTTCCGGTGCTTCAGAGAGGCATATAGACTTATCCATCTCGTCCAGTCCTGGCTGAGTGGCTGTACAGAGAACTGATGTGGTTCCGCAGTCCTCTTTCAGAAAGTTGACGCTCATATTGAATGCGTGGATACAACGTGTAGGGATGGATTGCACTTCGTCGAAAATTATCACGCTGTTCGCCAGGTTGTGCATCCTCCTCGCTGATGCAGTGCCAGGTGCAAAGAAAGTATTCAGGTACTGGACCATTGTCGTCAAAACAATCGGGGAGTCCCAGTTGTCGTCAGCCGCCCGAGAATCTTCATCAGGATGTTCGTCACGGGACACTGATGAATGATACTCTGTAACGATGTCCTTGTTGATCTGCCCGATTGCATTTCTTATGGCTCTGGCATTCTGATCTATTATGGAGATGAAGGGTGCGACGTAGATAATCCGGTCCATGGAATGGAATGTCGCATGTTGGAGGGCGAACCTTAGGCTTGAAAGGGTCTTTCCTCCCCCGGTAGGAACGGATAAAGTGTATGTCCCCTTTGGGCCGCGCCCCTTAGCGATACAGTGTTCCGATACCTTTCTTCTGATATCGCCGACCGTGCCATCGTTGCTCAGTGTGGAAACATATTGGTCGACATTTTCCGATATCTTTTCCCAATCTGGCATTTCCAGAGGCTTCATTGGCTCTCCCTTCGTAAAGGAAGAAGTGTCGAGTCTGTCTGCGTCCACCAGGCAGCTCATCAGAAATCTTGTCATCAGGCCCAATCTAAAGTAGAAGAGGGCACCTTTTTCGGATTTGTTAACCTTATTGGCATATATTTCAACCTCCGGGACACATCTAAATTTGAAAAAGTCTGCGATGTTGAGGGTTTTTTCCGGAAGGATTTTTTTCTTTATCTCCTCATAATGTGTCCGTGCTTCACCAAGGCCCAGTCTGTTCTCGAACGAACTGTCCTCGCCGGGCCTGTTGACGTCTGGCAGTCCAGAATGGTGTGCCATTATCGACAATGCAACCATCTCTTTCGACAATTTTTCATATTGTCCGTTGCCGGGGAGATCCATGCAGAACTTAGCCCCGGCAGTAGAGTGGTCTATCTGCCCTTTGTAGCTGGATGGATTCAAATAATCTGTGTCGCCCCTGGAAATCAATCCGTTGGCTGACGCTATGTATCTTTGGAACAATGAACTCAATTTTCCAAGATCGTGCAGAGATCCGGCCATGTATCCAACGCTTCCCAGTCCGGTCTTTTCCATAAAGTTGCCCGCTAAATCGGCTACAGAAAAAGAATGTTCTTCGATAGATTGGACTCTTTTATCGGCTAAGTGTGCTATGCGACCGTCACAAGAGCTCGGCTTTACGTCCTTTTTGCAGTATCCCTGTCCGAAGGTCTCGGCACTATTACCTTCGCATTCCGAACTGAGGTCGTGCTCTTTGTTCTGCATTCATCTCACCTGCCAGATTTTTTTAACGAATCGGGTTTTTTCATACCTTTCTTTCGTCATTGATGTTTTTTCTCGATCACTTTCGTTTTCTGTGGAATTGATTGAATCTACTACCTTGCATTGTATTAAATGCAGTCCTATGATATAAACCTTATAACGTTATAAATGTTATAGCTGTTATAAATTTCACTCCCGATCTGCGATTTTTAGTAAAAGATATCAAAAATTACACCTGCATTGACATAGTGCTTTTTGAAACCGGGTTCTACACTATATGGTGCTATTGTCTGACCGAATCAACATAAGATACTTTGTTTTTCGAAGATATTTATTCACGAATTGGTATAACCATTGTGAAAAATTTCTAGTCATCTTCAACTTATGTATCCGCGCCCTCCGGTCCGTCGGTCGCTCGGGCCTCCGCGGGGGCGGGAACTTCGCATATGAGGAGGCGGGAACCGCCTCATAGGTTCTGCGTGATCACTTGAAGATCTTCTTGAAACACGCCGGGACCTGGTGGCAGAGGTCCTGGCCGCAGAAAACCCTCGTGATGCCTTTGGCCGCAGAACCGATCTCTTCCTCCCAGTGAGGGTGGTCCGCGACCGAGTAGATGATTATGCAGTCGTCCCCCGACATCTCGCGTTCCAAGAACGCGGGCAACCCCTCCGGGGGCGCCTCCTTTATCCTTATGACCTTCGAATCGGGAAATACGCGTTCCGCCACGTCCGCTATGTCCTCCATGAGGGCGTTCCTGTCCAAACGCCTCCTTCCCGACAGCATCGAGCCGTCGGGGCCACGCACGAAAGCTGACATCCTCTCGGACGTCAGGGCGCACCTGCATAGTCCTGGCATTTCACTTTATCTCGATCGTTACGTCGCGTTTGAGGCCCATGTCCGAGGCCACTTCTATGGCCTTCAGGAAAGCGCAGGGCACCGGGCACGCGGTGTGCGCTATGCTCTCGTCGGCCTTCCTGTATATATCGGATTCCGACAGCTTCACGCCGACGTTCTGCATGGGGTCTATGGGGCCGAGGGAGGATGCCATCTTCCTAACGCTGGGACAGTCGCTCTCCACTTCGAAGACGACCTTCCACTCGTCGTTCGTAACCGCTTTTATCTTCGTCCTTAACTTGCATACGCCGGGCTGAACTTCGATGTTGCATTCGGTCATAAAAGTTCACACTGTTTACTGGATGTATAAATCTATCGCCTGCCGACGGAACCGCAGAGCGTACCGTCATTGTACGGCCGCATTGCGGAAGGTGGGACTGCCCGGATTTGAACCGGGGTCAATGGCTCCCAAAGCCACAAGTATACCAAGCTAGCCCACAGTCCCTATGCTTAGATTGCCGTTCCGTTAATAATCATATCGCCCGCCTGGACATGCGTACGGAAACCATGTAACGTCTTTTTATCCGCATATGCGGATGTTGATGCGGAGGTAATTCCCTGAAATACACAATCACAGGAGACAACCTGCAGTTCGCCAACATCGAGCTGCAGCCCGGAGAGTCTATCCAAGCCACGCCGGGAAATATGAAGTATATGAGTGGCAACACCCGCATGAACACCAGCATGGACGGAGGACTCTGGAAGGGGCTCAAGAGGTCCGTCTCGGGCGCTTCGCTCTTCCTCGTGACCTTCACCACCGAGGGCGGCACCGGAGTGGTGGGCCTCGGCGGCAACGTCCCGGGGAAGATCATCGACCTCAAGGTCGTGCCCGGGAGGAACTGGATCCTCCAGAGGTCCGCATACCTCGCATCCCAGCCCGAAGTCGAAGTCGACATCGCCTTCCAGAAGAAGCTGGGAAGCATCTTCTTCGGAGGAGAGGGGCTGATACTCCAGAGGATCAGCGGCAACGGTGTCGCCTGGGCGTCGGCCTGCGGAGACTTCAACGTGGTGGACCTTAAGCCGGGGGAGATGTACAAGGTCTCCACCGCCAACGCCGTCGGATGGGAGGAGTCGGTCAAATACGACATATCCGCGGTCGGCGGGGTCAAGAACGTCCTGTTCGGCGGGGAGGGGCTGTTCGTCACCACCCTGACCGGGCCCGGAAAGATAATCATACAGTCCATGACCGTCGGGGAGCTGGCCATGTCGATCGCGCCGTACCTCCCCAACAAAGGATGAAATGGTCAATATGGATGCGACAAACACAGAGAGGAAGAAGACCGGCCCGTCGGCCCTGATGCTGCTGGTGCTCGTGGTGGCCGTGGCTGTGCTCATCGGGCTGGCGGTCTACGCTCTGACGTTCCCCGGCGTGCTCGAATCCCTGGTCACGGTGGGGCTCGTGGTCCTGGGCGTGGCGGTGGCCGTCATCGTGATAGTCTACGTCGTGATGCTCATCATCGCCGTCCCTATGTACGCGTACAAGGGCGAGTCCTACCAGAAAGACGTCTCCTACGACCTCAAAGGGGTCAAGTCCGTGAAGGAGAAGTCCTCCGAGGACGACGAGGAAGAGGAACAGAAGTAAACTTTTTTCGCAGAGGCCGTCCCGCCTCAGGCGGGCCGGCGTTTCTTTATCTCTTCTACGAGCAGCCTTGCCGCGTTACCGCGGTGCGATACGGAGTTCTTCTCGTCCAGCGGCAGTTCGGAGAACGTGCGCCTGCCGTCATGGGTGAATATGGGGTCGAAACCGAAGCCGCCCTCGCCGCGCTCCCCGGTGGTGATCCGGCCCCTGCATATGCCGGTGACGATTATCGTCTCTCCTCCGATGTCGCACCCGATGCAGGTCCTGAACTCCGCACCGCGGTCCTCCTCCCCCTCCATCAGCCTCAGTATCCCGGGGTTGCCTATGGTCTTCTGCACGTAAGCGGACCAGACTCCCGGAAAACCCTTCAGGGAATCTATGAACAGCCCGGTGTCGTCTATGATGAAATCCGAGGTCCCCTTGGAACGCAGGGCCTCCATGCCTTTGGCCACCACCTCCCCCAGGTCCGAGGTCTGGACCTCGTCGTATGGGAGGGGGCAGTGCACCATCTCGATGCCCAGATGCCCGAATTCGTTCTGATATTCCGCGACCTTCCCCGGATTGGAGGTGATGACTTTCAGTTTCATGTGTAACGCGCCCTGTTCCTTATCTCTTCGACCTTCTCGAGCACGGTGCCGGCATCTGTCTTCTTCTCTGCGTACGATTCCATCGCCGCATCGAAACCGCCTTCCACCGCGGAATGCGCCGAGGAGAACGCCCTCTGCAGGAGACGTATGTCCACGCCCATCTCCTCCGTCCCGACGTTGATGCTTCCCAGCGAGAAGTCTATGACGCACAGCCTGCCGTCCGGCATGAGTATCATGTTGGAGGTTGTGAAGTCCCCGTGGGCGATGCCCCTGTTGTGCATGTCCGCCAGGGCCTCCCCCATCAGGCGGCACACCTCCTTCGAGGATGCCGGGTCTGCGTCCAGCAGGTCCTTCACCCTCGCCCCCTCGATGAACTCCATGGTTATACTGCATTCGGACATATCCACATCGTAAACGACCGGAGTTCTGACCGTATCGGACCTTGCGCCCTGCATCACCCTGACCTCGTTCCTGGTCCTAGTGGTCCGTATGCGCCGGTCCAGCTCCGAATTCCTGTATCCCTTGGGGACCCTGGTCTTCACCGCCGCCTTCCTGCCGAGAAATTCGGATACCGTCACCACGGCCTCTGCACCCACCGCGATCGGGGCGTCCATATTGGCTGATGTCGGCCATTGCGTATATAATTAATATCGAATCCCGATTTCAACAGGAGAAGATGAGGTACGAATTCACCGGCGACAACCTTCAGTTCGCCAACGTCATAATGAACGAGGGCGAATCGCTCGAGGTCGCCCCGGGCTCGGTGGCGTACTCGCGCGGCGATTTCGAGGTCGGCAAAAGCGGCGGCGGGGTCCTGGGAGGCCTCAAGAAGGTCATCGGCGGATCTGCATTGGACACGCTGAGCTACGGGCTGAGGAGGGGCGTCGGGACGATAGGGCTCGGAGGCCGCCTGCCCGGGAAGATGATGGATATAAACGTCGAGGGCATGGGCTGGGTGGCCCAGAAGGACGCGTTCATAGCGTCCCAGCCGACGGTCAGTATCGAGCAGGAGTACCAGAAGAAGCTGGGCAGCTCCTTCGGCGAGGAGGGGCTCGTGCTTGCGAAGTTCAGCGGCAGGGGCATGCTCTTCCTGTTCTCGCTGGGCGATTACAACGTGTTCGCCCTGCAGAAGGGCGAGGAGCTGGCCGTCGCTACCGACAGGGCGGCCGCATGGGAGGCCTCGGTGAAGTACAGGGTCGAGGTGGACAAGGACCTGAAGAGCACATTCCGGGGCAAGGAGGGGCCTTTCGTCACCACCCTTACCGGCCCCGGCAGGGTGGTCGTCCAGTCAATGTCGCCCCAGAGGATGATGGAGGCCTTCCTCCCACTTCTGCCCGAGCCAGAGACCAGGTGATTGAGAAACGCTTTATAACGGTCAGGCTCTTGGGATTCTGTGAAGCGCATACCGTTGGGCTGCCAATCAGTGGACGACCTCCTCGGAGGAGGGGTAGAGTCGGGCAGCCTGACCCTGATATACGGTGTCGCGGGTACCGGGAAGACCAACATCTGCCTCCAGATGGCGTACAACGTTTTGAAGGAGGGCAAGAAGGTCGCGCTCATCGATACGGAGGGCATCTCCTACGACAGGGTTGCCCAGATCTTCGGAGGAGAGGAGCTTCTGAAGAACCTCCTGGTGTTCCAGGTCCACAGCTTCGAGGAGCAGAGCGACAGGGTCACCAAGGTCTCGCGCATGGCGGAGGCCCGCGGCGCGCTGGGCCTCATCATCGTGGACTCCCTCACCGGATTCTACCGTCTGAGCCACGACGACCCTTTGGCCAGGAGCGACTTCATCAGGCAGGCGGAGCTTCTGACGGAGACCGCGCGCAAATCCGAGGTCCCGGTGATCGTCACGTCCCAGGTCTATTCCAACATCCTGAACGGTGGCATAGAGTTCCTTGGAGGCCACACGCTGAGGCATAACGCGAAGACGATAATCAGGCTCGAGCCCCGCGGCAACGGGGTCCGGTCCGCCGTCATAGTGAAGCACCGGAGCCTTCCCGAGGGCCGTTGCGCGGCATACCGCATAGGCGAGAACGGGATAACCGACGTGTGAGTTTACGTTGTGATTTTCGTTGTATTATCGGCGGTTTCCGACTGTTTATATAGTTAAATTATGTTTAGCGCAATACCGTTACGAATTCAGTAAGGTGTGGCTTCATGGTAGATAATCTGGATAAGCGCATAATCGAAATGCTAAAGAGGGACTCGAGATGCCCCTTCGTAGAGATCGCCGGGCAGCTCGGCGTATCCGAGGGGACGATAAGGAGCAGGGTCCACAGGATGACGGAGGAGGGGCTGATCCGCGGATTCACGATCAAGACCAGCTCCAGAAATGTGAAGGCGCTTGTTGAGATACGGATCAGCGTGAACACCGACACCGAGAAGATAGCCAAGGAGCTGGCGGGGTACGAGGGCGTGACCGAGGTGTTCGAGGTCACCGGCGACCAGGACATCATAGCCATCGTGGACGTCGAATCGTCCTCGCAGCTCAACGACATCATCGAGAGGGTGCGCCGCTACGACAACACCCTCAGCACAAGGACCAGACTGATACTGAGAGAGCACTTCGGAGGCGCCTGAATGTTCGCCGGAATATCCACCGCCCTCATAACGCCCTTCAAGACCGACGGCACGGTGGACGAGGATGCGTTCAGAAGGCTGATCGATTTCCAGGAGGAGAACGGCGTGGACGTGATCGTCCCCTGCGGCTCCACGGGCGAATCGGCCACGCTCAGCCCCGATGAGCACATACGGGTGATCGAGATAGCCGTGGACCAGGCCAAGAAGGCCAAGGTCCTGGCGGGGGCGGGGAGCAACTCCACCGCGGAAGCGATCACGCTCAGCAGACACGCCGAGGACCTGGGGGCCGACGGCATCCTGTCCATCTCTCCGTACTACAACAAGCCCACCCAGGAGGGCATCTACCTGCATTACAAGGCGATAGCGGAGTCCGTCGAGATACCGATAGTCGTCTACAACGTGCCCGGAAGGACGGGTTCCAACATCACCTCCGAAACGATGCTCCGCATGGCCGAGATCCCGGGGATCGACGCGGTGAAGGAGGCCAGCGGGAACATGGCGCAGGTCCAGAGGATCATCGCCGGAAGGCCCAAGGGGTTCGAGGTCCTGAGCGGCGACGACGGACTGACGATACCTCTCATGAGCATCGGCGCCGACGGAGTGATATCCGTCGCAGGCAACTGCTGCCCCGGCCTCATGAGCAAGATGGTCCATTACATGGAGTCCCGTCTCTTCGACGAGGCGCTCGGGATAAACAATATGCTTCTGCCTCTTTTCAGCGCGCTTTTCGTGGAATCGAATCCGATCCCCGTCAAGTTCGCTATGAAGAGGCTCGGTTTCGGCAACGGGATCCCCCGTCTGCCGCTTACGCCTTTGAGCGAGAAGGGCCAGGCGGTTTTGGTCCCCGTCCTCGAAGAACTTGGACTGTGATCTTGATGACGGACGTGGTAGTGGGAGGCGCCACCGGCAGGCTTGGAAGCATCGTCTGCAGGCTCATCTCCGAATCCGAAGACCTCAAGCTGGCCGGCGCGACGGTGTCGGCAGAAGGAGGCAACGTCGGCAGGGAGATGTACGGGGTCAGGGCGGTCGGTCCGGACAGGCTGTCGGAAACGCTCCGCGGCGCCGACGTCTATGTGGACCTGACCACTCCCGACGCGGCGGCCAAGACCGCCGCCGGCGTGCCGGAGACGGGGGCGAACCTCGTGCTCGGCACAACGTCCGTGCCGACCGAGACGCTGAAGCTCATAGCGTCCAACACCGAGAGGTACGGAACCTCCTCGCTGGTGACGGCCAACTTCTCCCCGGGGGTGAACGTGTTCTGGAAGGCCTGCGAGATGCTCGCCGGACGCCTTCCCGGATATGACATCGAGGTCATCGAGGCGCACCATGGAGATAAGGAGGACGCACCCTCCGGCACCGCGGCCGAGGCCGTGAGGAGGCTGCGCGCCGCCTCCGGCATCGACAGGACCGTGTACGGGAGAGAGGGGGACACAGGCCCGCGGGGCAGAGAGATAGGCGTGCATTCGATACGCGCGGGGGACATCGTGGGGGACCACACGGTCCTTTTCGCGAAGAACTCGGAGGTGATCGAGCTTACGCACAGAGCGGGTTCCCGCGAGGCGTTGGCCCTCGGTTGCGTCGAGTCGATAAGATGGATATCAGGAAAGAAGGATGGAAAGGTTCACAGTATGGACGAGGTGCTGGGGATATGTTGACGGTAATGAAGTTCGGGGGCACCAGCGTTGGATCGCCCGAGTCGTTGAAGAGTGTAGCTGAAATAATAGTGTCCACGGAAGGGCAGAAAGTGGTCGTCGTGTCCGCGATGTCGGGAGTGACGAACTTCCTTGTCGAAGCGGCGGACAGCGACAAGATCGATTGCAAACAGGTGATCGAGACGTTCTCCAGAAAGCATCTGGCTGTTGCCGAGGCGCTGTTCGACGGGGAGCAGATGAAGGCGTTCCTGGAGGAGTTCGACGCCAGGATCGTCTCGTTCGAGAAGACCCTCCGCGGAGACAGGAAGGACCCGTTCTACAAGGACGCGGTCACGTCCTCGGGGGAGAGGTTCTCCTCGCTGATATTGTCCCATGTGCTGAAATCCATGGGGCAGAAGTCCGTGGCGCTCACGTCCGCGGCGGCAGGCATACACTCCGACGGAGTCCCCCTCAACGGCTTCGCCGACCTGAAGCGCACAGACGCCGACATCAACATGAAGGTCAGACCTATACTCGAGCAGGGCGCTATACCCATAATCACAGGGTTCTACGGCATGAACGACCTCGGAAAGCCGCTGACCTTCGGCCGGGGAGGCTCCGACTATTCGGGGGCCGTTGTCGCCAACGCCCTCACGGCAGACGAGCTGCAGATCTGGACCGACGTGGACGGATTCATGTCGGCTGACCCCAGGATCGTCCCGGACACCATACGCATAGACGAGATGAACTACGGGGAGGCCGCAGAGCTTGCTTACTTCGGCGCCAAGGTGCTGCACCCCAGGACGATCGAGCCCGCTAGGCAGAGGCACATACCCGTAAGGGTCAAGAACACCTTCAAGCCCGAAAACCCCGGAACGCTCATACACCACCTCAGAGGACCGAAGAACGGTCTGCTGATGAGCGTGGCCGCCAAGACCGACCTGTCCATAATCACGATCAGCTCGGCGGAGATAGCATACCGTCCCGCCATGGTCGCAAGGATAATAGAGAAGATAGCCGAGAAGAACGTCATAATCTACTCCATATCCACCTCCCTTTCGACGGTGGCGTTCCTGCTGCACAACAACGATGTGCAGCACACCCTCAATCAGCTGAACTCCCTGGCGGACACGGATATCGAGAAGATAAACGTTAAGAGCGACGTGGCGCTTGTCTGTTGCGTAGGCGACGATCTGCTGGACAAGTGCGGAGTCTCCGGGGACATATTCGGCGCCGTGAAGGAAGTAGGCACCAACGTGGAGATGATCTCCGAAGGGGCCTCCGACTCGTCCCTGAACTTCGTGGTGCCCATGGAGACGGTCGTCAGCACCGTCAGGGCGCTCCACGCCAAGTTCGTGAGGGGTAAAAATGGAAGACTATGAATCTGACGGCGGCAGGATGCTGTTCGCCGGGATGTACGTTTCGGATATCGCAAGGGAGTTCGGCACTCCTGTCTACGTAACGGACGAGCAGAGGCTCCGGAAGAACTACAGGGATGTCTACGGAGCATTCTCCAAGGAGATGGATACCCGCATCCACTATGCATGCAAGGCCAACAGCAACCTCGCGGTGCTGAGGATACTGCAGCAGGAAGGGTCCGGGATAGACGCCGTGTCCATAGGGGAGGTGCTCACGTGCCTGAAGGCGGGATTCACCGCCGACCGCATAATGTACACCGGGGTCAACGTCAGCGACGAGGAGCTCAGGGCCGTGTCGGACCTGGGCGTCATGATCAACATTGATTCGGAGTCCGAGCTGGAAAGGCTCGCCCTGATCGGTCCCGGATCGCAGATATCGGTGAGGATCAACCCCGACGTGGGGTCCGGACACAGCGACAAGGTCATCACCGGTAAGAAGGGCACCAAGTTCGGAATCCCGGCGGACCGGGCCATAAACGTTTATTCACGCGCCAAGGACCTGGGTTTCGACATCCGCGGAATACATGCGCACATAGGGTCCGGCGGACAGTCCGTCGAGCCCTTCGTCGACGAGGCCGAGGTGCTGGCAAACATCACGAACTCGCTCGGCGAGATCGGCATCGAACTGGAATTCATCGATATCGGAGGAGGTATCGGAGTTCCGTACAAGATGAACGAAGAACCTATGGACCTGAATGAGATGGCCATAGAGGTCACCGACATGATCAAGATGGAGACGGACGTCAAGACGATTGTCCTGGAGCCCGGAAGGTACATCGTCGCCGACACGACGCTACTTCTGACCAAATGCGTCGACGTGAAGGACCTGGGCACCAAGAAGTACGTGGGGGTGGACGCGGGCATGAACACGTTGGTCCGTCCTGCCATGTACGACTCTTACCACCATATCGCAATAGCAGACAAGTTCGGAAAGGTATGCACAGCGAAATACGACGTGGTCGGACCGATATGCGAATCGGGAGACTACCTGGCGCACGAGCGCGTGCTCCCCGACCCGCAGGAGGGCGACATCCTGGCAGTATACGACGCCGGAGCCTACGGGTTCTCGATGTCCAGCAATTACAATTCGAGGCCCTTGTGCAGAGAGGTCCTCGTGAACGGCGGAAAGGCAGAGCTCATCCGCGAAGCCGAAACGGTCGAAGACCTGTGGAGGCTCCAAAAGGTACCCGCGAGGCTCTTAAGATGATCTTCTGGAAATATCACGGCCTGGGCAACGACTTCGTGCTGATCGACGGCACCGACGGCGACGTCGAGATAGACAAGGAATGGTGCAGAAGCATATGCAGGCGCAACTTCGGCATAGGGGCCGACGGCGTACTGTACGTGCTGCCCGGGGAGGACACCGACATAACGATGCGGATAATCAACGCCGACGGAACGGAGGCGGAGATGTGCGGCAACGGAATCAGGTGTGTGGCGAAATACGCCTACGACAGCGGCCTCGTCAAAAGCCAATCGTTCAGCATCCACACCCTCGCAGGCGACAAAGAGGCCCAGGTCACGCTGGGGGATGACGGCAGGGTGTCCACCGTCGCCATAGATATGGGGGCCCCGATACTCAACGGCAGGTCCATCCCCATCAACTACGACGGACGGTTCATCGACGAACCCTTCATGGCGGGGAGCCTGAGGATCAGAGGTACTGCGGTATCCATGGGGAACCCGCACTTTGTCACGTTCACGGAGATGCCGGAAGAAACCATCAACAGGCTGGGGCCCGAACTCGAAAAGAACGAATTCTTTCCAAAGAAGACCAACGTGGAGTTCTGCAGCATGAAGGAGGGCAAGATCCACGTCCGCGTGTACGAACGCGGGGCGGCCTGGACCCTGGCATGCGGGACCGGCGCCTGCGCTTCGACGGTTGCCGCCGCGCTGATAGGCCTCGTGCCCTTCGATTCCCCCGTGGACGTCTGTCTGCCGGGCGGATGGCTCAAGGTCACCGTTGCCAGGGACATGGACTGCGTGATGATGGAAGGCCCGGCTGAGTTTGTTTTCAAAGGAGAGACGACGATATGAAGAATTACGATCAGGCAGAAAGGCTTCAGAAGCTCCCGCCCTACCTATTTGTAAGGCTGGAGGAGCTCACGGCGAAGAAGAAGGAAGAGGGCATGGACATGATCGATTTCGGGATCGGGGACCCCGACCTTCCGACGCCCGAGCCCATAGTCAAGGCCGTTCAGGAAGCGCTTCCCGTCAACAAGAACCAGAAGTACTCCTCCTCGCAGGGCGAGAAGGACCTTCGCACGGCGATAGCCGAATGGTACAAGCGCAGATACGGCGTGGACGTGGACCCCAAGACCCAGGTATGCGTGACCCTCGGCTCCAAGGAGGCCATATTCAACATCTCGCAAGCGTTCGTGAACGCCGGCGAGACCATAATAGCGCCCAGCCCGGGGTACCCCGTGTATTCGGGGGCCTCCACGCTCTTCAACGACGCCGAATGCGCGGAAGTGGACCTCAGACCAGAGAACGACTGGCTGCTGGACGTCGACGACTGCCCCGACGGCGCGAGGATGATGTACCTCAACTACCCGAACAACCCCACTGGGGCCACCTGCGACCTGGACTACCTGAAGGGAGTGGCGGAATGGTGCTCCGAGAAGGGGACCATATTGGCATACGACAACGCCTACAGCGAGATGTGCTATGACGGATACAGGGCGCCTTCCATACTCCAGGCCACCGACGACGCCATCGAGTTCGGTTCTTTCTCGAAGACATTCAACATGACCGGTTACAGGCTGGGATACGCAGTGGGCAACCCCGACCTCATATCCGGGCTCAAAAAGTGCAAAGGCCAGATAGATTCCGGTGCCCCCATATTCATACAGAAGGGCGGGATAAAGGCCCTGAGCATGTACGGGGAGGACGGGTCTGCGCCCAAGGCCGTAGAGGACAACATGAAGATATACGCCGAAAGGCGCAAGGCTATCGTGGACGGCTTCAGGAAGCTCGGGTTCGACGTAAAGATGCCCAAGGGGACGTTCTACGTCTGGTTCGACTGTGGAATGCCCTCGATGAAATTCACCGAGAAGCTCATCGATTGCGGGGTCGTGGTAACTCCTGGGTCGGGCTTCGGCAAATCCGTCGGCAATTACGCCAGGGTCGCCGTCACCCAGTCCCTCGACCGCATCGAAGAGGCCTTCGACAGGATAAAGAAGGTCCTCTGATCACTCCTGGGGGAACTTCCGCCGGGAGTACCTCAGGGCCTCAACCACCGGCAGGGGCTGCCCCATCAGGAAGGACTCCAGGGCTCCCCCTCCGGTGCTAGTGTAGGAGAAGCTGTCCGAAAGGTCGAACTTGTCGGCCGCTCCTCCGGTGTGACCTCCGCCTATCACCGACTGGCCTTTGCTGTCTACCATGGCCTTCATCAGCACATGGGTTCCGATGGCGAAATCATCTTTTTCTATCATCCCCGCGGGTCCCGACATGAAGGAGGTCCTGGAGGACAGTATGACCTTTCTGAACTTCTCGGCGCTCTCGTCGCCTATGTCCAGGGCTGGTTCCGCAGTCGGAAGGTCGCCGATGTTTATGCACACTCTTCTGCCGTTCCGCTCCACGGCGACGTCCACGGGCAGAAGGATCCTCTGACCGTATCTGTTCATGACATCCACCGCGGCCGACACGTTTTCGGGCGTCAGCTCCTCCCTGAGTATGGCCAGGCTGGCCTCTCCTATGTCCACTCCCCGGGCATACAGGAACGCGTTGCCCGCGAGGCCTGTCAGGATCACCGTATCGGCCGTACCGGTGCCCAGTACATGCTCTATCATGACGGAGATGTCTCCGAACTTGGCCCCTCCGAGGATGAAGACCGACGGACGGCGGGGCTCGTCGAATATGGCCCTGAGCGCGAATATCTCCTTCATCATCAGCCTGCCCGATGCCGACGGGAGCCTGGCCTCGAATCCGACAAGGGAGCACTGGGAGCGGTGGGCGGCACCGAAGGCGTCGCACACGTAGTAGTCGAAAAGCGGTGCGAGGGTCCTGACGAGGTCTGAATCGGCATGCTCCTCGATGCCCGCCTCGATCGATTCGGAGTCGATCTCCCTCACGTTTCCAAGCATCAGGGCTTCTCCGGGCCTGAGGGCCTTTATCGCCTTCTTCGCGGCATCGCCCATGACGTCGTCCACATACTTCACCGGGGCGTTGAGGTTCTTGGAGAGCCGCTCGGCGTGCTGCTCGAGCGAGATGTAATCCCATTTGCCCTTCCTGCCCTGGTGGGCGATTATGACCAGTTTGGCCTTCTTGCCCATAAGCTCCCTTACCGTGGGGACTATCCTCCTGATCCTCGAGTCGTTGAGTATCCTGAGCGTTTCCTTGTCCAGAGGACAGTTCACGTCGACTCTCAGCAGGACGGCCTTGTCCTTGAAGTCGAAATCCCCCAGCGTGTAGAAGTCGCGCATGGAGTCACCTCAGCATCTGTACGGGATACCGAGCGCCTGATTGGTCATCTTGACCGAGTCCGCCGCATCGCAGACCTTGCACATGGACCTGATGCAGTCCACGTTCTCCGGTACCACGTCCGACTCCTGATGCACCGCCTGGTAGTAGTACAGCGTATTGCCCGCGGCCTTGACGCCGTCCTCCCATACTACGATCTCATACATGTCCGACCTGTCCCTGGCAAGGTCCCTGGACAGCTCCATGATCTCCGCCGTCGACTTGATGCCGGACGCGGAGTCCACCATCCTGACGCGGGAGGAGTTCCTTATCGCTTCGACCGCGGCCTCCGTGGATGCGGGGTTCTTGAGCTCCAGCGTGACGGTGTGCATGTGCATTATGGTCGTGGAGGCTTTTATCGCCATGGTATTGATGTTGACCCAGGGCATGATGCTCTGGACGTCGGGGCCGTGGTGGGTCGGCAACTTGACCGTGGGCTCCAGCCCGTTGATCGGCCCGCTCTTGCTGTCCCCCGGGTCCGCGGCCCTTCTGACCAACGTTACGTACGCCTTCTCGATTCCGAACTGGCGATCTATCGGATAGAGCGTCCTCAGCAGCCCGGTGGTGTTGCATGAGACAACACGGGAGAACTGCGCACCCCAGGACTCCTTGTAGTTTGCAGTGGAGTTGAAAGATATGCCTGTCAGGCTGTGGTCCTCCCCTCCCTGGAATATCGCCTTTATGCCCGCTTTGGCGTAAACGGCCTTGTACTCGGGGCCCACGTTTCCGGGCGTGCAGTCGACCATGATGTCGACCTTGCCGCAGAGGTCCTCGACCGTCCCCCCGACCGGCACGTTCGCTTTTTCGAACAGTTCGATACTTTTCTGAGGCGTGTAGAGGTCGAATCCTCTGTACCTTGCGACCTCTGACTCGAAGGACGGGCGGGTCTTGGTCACACCGACGACCTCCATGTCATCCTGTGCGCTCACTGCGGAGGCGACCCTTTTCCCTATGGTTCCGAATCCGTTGATACCGACCTTTATTACAGCCATGAAACACCTGCGTGGGCATATGGCCCCCGTATACATAAACTTCTTCCGCTGGCGCGTTTCGGCGCGCTTTTCCAAATAGAATTATAAAAAACAAGCGCGATACGTCGCCGGAGACCAACCATGAAAGGAAACAGAGCATTGCTCCAAATGCTGGAGGACAGAGGTGTCGAGACCATGTTCGGATATCCGGGCGGTAGCGTAATCTCGATCTACGACGAGATAATGAACTCATCGATCAACCATGTCCTAGTACGCCACGAGCAGTGCGCCGCCCACATGGCCGACGGATATGCCAGAGCGAGCGGCAGGCCAGGCGTCTGCATGGCCACCAGCGGACCCGGTGCCACTAACATGATCACCGGCATCGGCACCGCCTACGCCGACTCCACCCCCATGCTGGCACTTACCGGGCAGGTCGGAACCGGCTCGCTGGGTCTCGGTGCATTCCAGGAAGTGGACGCTTACAGCCTCCTCATGCCCATCACGAAACACAACTTCAGGGTCCTGGACGTCAACAGGCTTCCCCATGCGGTGGACGAGGCCTGGAAGATATGCCAGTCCGGGCGACCGGGGCCGGTCCACATCGACCTCCCCTCGGACCAGATGAACTCCGATATCGACGAGAGCCTGATGGGAGTCTCGTACGGGATAAAAGAGCCCAGGGAAGACATGTCCCAACTGGGGACCGCGATCCAGTGGATCAAAGAGGCCCAGCGGCCGGTCCTGCTGATCGGCGGCGGCGCCATAAGCGCCAACGCTTCCGAGGAGGTCACGAGACTTGCGGAGATGATCTCGGCACCGGCGGTCTTCACCCTGATGGGGATGGGCACCATATCCACGGAGCACCCGCTCAACCTGGGGCCGCTGGGGATGCACGGCAGGATGTGCGCCCTCGACACGTTCCGCAACGCCGACCTGGTCATAGCCATAGGCACGAAGTTCTCCGACAGGACGTTCAGCCCCCATACCAGGTTCGACAAGGCATGCAAGGTCGTCCAGATAGATATCGACGCGACGGAGTTCGACAAGCACAGGAACACGGACGTCAACCTCCTCTGCGATGCCAAGAAAGGGGTCTCGGCGCTGATCGAAGGACTCTACGGCTACAAGGACATGCACGCTGACTGGAACAAGACCTATTCCGAGTACAGAAAGCGTTGCAAGTGCAAGACAGACATCGATCTCAAGCCGATAGTCCCCCAGAAGATAATCTACGAGATCAACAGGCTTATCGACAAGAATGACGACATGATCGTCACCACCGACGTCGGACAGAACCAGATGTGGGCGATGCACTACCTGCACGTCCACAGGCCCAGGCAGTTCCTGTCTTCCGGAAGCTTCGGGACCATGGGGTTCGGACTCCCCTCCGCCATAGGGGCGAAGGCCGCCAAGCCCGACAACACCGTCATCACGATAACCGGAGACGGAGGATTCCAGATGGTCCAGCAGGAGCTGGCTACATCGGTGGCCGAGGACCTGCCCGTCATAATTGTCCTGCTGAACAACGGATGGCTCGGCATGGTCAAACAGTGGCAGAAGCTGTTCTGGAACAAGAGGTACAGCGAGACCGAGCTTGGCGCGGACCCCGACTTCTCCAAGATAGCCGAGGCGTACGGCGCCAAGGGCATGATCGTCGAGAAGCCTGGAGAGATCGCCGATGCTCTGAAGGTCGCGATGGACAGCGGCGAGACGTGCCTGCTGGATATCCATATAGACCCCGAGGAGGACGTACTCCCGATGTTGCCCGCCGATCCCAAGCAGGCGCTGGTCAAAGGACGCTGCCAGTACTGAACGGCCCATAGCCCGACGGACGGGAACGATACCTTTTAGTCTATAAAGCAGTTGGACCTCCAAGTAGGTGGATAAAATGAAGATTTACCACGATGCAGATGTGGACATAAATGTCCTTAAAGGAAAGACGGTCGCCGTCATGGGCTACGGATCCCAGGGGAGGGCGCAGGCCCTCTGCTTCAGGGATTCCGGCCTCGACGTGGTGATCGGACTCAGGAAAGACGGAAAATCATGGAACAAGGCAAAGGAGGACGGCTTCAAGGTCGTCGATTTCACCGAGGCCGCCAGGACGGCGGACGTGATCATGATGCTACTCCCCGACGAGGTCCAGCCAAAGGTGTACAAGGAGTTCGTCGAGCCCAACATCAGAGAGGGATGCGCCCTTGAGTTCGCCCACGGTTTCGCGATAACCTACAAGACCATCGTTCCTCCGAAGAACATAGACGTCATAATGATGGCCCCCAAAGCGCCCGGTGACAAAGAGAGGGACGTCTTCGTCGAAGGATTCGGAGTTCCGGCCCTCGTATGCGTCCACCAGGACTACACCGGAAACGCCAAGAAGATCGCTCTGGCACTTGCCAAAGGCCTCGGAGCCACCCGTGCGGGGGTCTTCGAGACCACGTTCGACAACGAGACCCTTACCGACCTGTTCGGCGAGCAGGCGGTCCTGTGCGGAGGGACCACCGGCCTCATCAAGTCGGGATTCAAGACCCTCGTCGAGGGCGGATATCCTCCCGAGATGGCGTACTTCGAAGTGTGCCATGAGGCGAAGCTCATCGTCGACCTCATAAACGAGGGCGGTTTCGAGAAGATGTGGCACGTCGTTTCCAACACTGCAGAGTACGGAGGCCTCACCAAGAGGGACCTGGTCATAACCGAAGAGTCCGAGAAGGGAATGAAGAAGATCCTGGACGACATCGAGTCCGGAAAATTCAAAGCTGACTGGACCGGAGAGTGGGCCAACGACCTGAAGAACCTGAAGGCGATGGAGGAGAAGGAGAAGGCCCTCCAGATCGAAGTCACCGGCAGGGAGATAAGGAAGCTCTTCGAAAAGAAGAAAAAGAACTGAACCAACGGCCGGGTGGCGCTTTGAGCAGGATGAAGATTGTCACAAAGAGCGGCGATTACTTCGCCGAGCTGGACGATTCCGACGTCTCGAACGCCATCTGGCTTTCTTTACCTTTTAGGGCCGACATCAACATGATGGGCGGCGAGATCTACTTCGAGATGCCCCTCGATGCGAGGAACGAGGGTGCCGAAAGGATTACCGTTCTGGAAAAAGGCGATATCGCCTGGTGGCCCGCCCCCGGGGCGCTGTGCATATTCTTCGGCCCCACTCCTCTGAGCGGCGAGGACGGCAAACCCGTTTCCCCCTTCCCGGTCATAAAAATAGGCCACATCGACGACTGCGAAGGGATCGGAGATTCCGGCGACAGACAGCGCATACTGCTCGAATATGCATTCTGATCAGATTATCGTGAGGTCGCGGTCGAAGGACGTCAGCCTCTCTGCGCCGCCGACCTTGACGAGACACGTGTCCTCGATGCGTATCCCCCCGACACCGGGGAGATATATTCCCGGCTCTGCCGACACCACGTTGCCCGAGCGCAGTATCTGCTCCGATCTGCTGTAAACGGATATGGCCTCGTGGACGTCCATCCCGATGCCGTGGCCGAACGTGTGAATCATCCTGCCCTTGAACTCCCCCGCGTCGATGACCTTCCTCGCCTGGATGTCCGCCTCCGATGCGGGGGCCCCGTCGCGGTAGCATAGGAAACCGGTCTCCTGGGCCTCCATGACCGTCACGTATGCCCTTTTCAGGACATCCTTCGGCTCTCCGAAGAAGACTGTGCGGGTCATGTCGGAGCAGTATCTATCGTACTTCGTTCCGAAATCAAAGAGTGCCACGTCTCCCTTGCCGAGCTTTCTGTCGGTGGGCGAGTGGTGGGGCTTGGAGGCGTTCTCGCCGAAGGCCGCGATCGTGTCGAATGCGTTGCCCTCGCCGCCCAGCTCCCTCATCCTGTTATCCATGGCCGCCGCCACCGACTTCTCGGTGATACCGGACCTCAGCATCCCGGGTATCTCATCCGCTACCTTTGAAGATATCCTGCATGCCCTGCGGATGGCCTCCACTTCTTTTTCGTCCTTCACCGAAATCGTGTCGTTGATGCTCTTGGTAGCGTCCGCCACCTTCACATCGGCTAGCTTCCTCACGTATTCCACCCCGGAGTACGGGGCGCTGTTTATGTTGAAGCCGACATTGACGCATCCCTTGAGCAGATCTTTGAGGATGTTGTTACGGTCCTCCCGGTCGGCGTACTCGTGTATCTCGCCCATGCCTTCCCTCGCGCCTTCGGCCTCCAGGGGGCTGACGATGACATCCAGATTCCCATCCCTGGCCACCGCGATGCCTCCTTCGAACGTACCTGAGCGCTGCCCTGTGAGGTACCAGAACGTGGAGTCCAGGAAGGGCTCCTGGCCGTTGATTATGACTATGGCATCGAGTTCGGGCGCATTTTCCGTGAGCCTTTTCGCCCTGGAAGAGAACATGCCACCCGTATCCGGGTGGCCCTATGAATATGTTTCAGAGCGCTATCCAAACGTTCTTGACCAGACTCCTCAGCGCGTGGGCGGCCGAGAGTGCGGCAAGGTGGGATGTCCTCGGATTCTCCGGGGAAGGTACGTTATAGGTGTGGCACACAGTCTCGCCGAACACGCCCCTGTACCTTAGCTCGTGGGAGTTGCTGGTGGTGTCGGGATCGGCGACTATGGTCACCTTGGTCTTATCAAAACCTATCCCGAACAGGCTCACCGTCGCGGCTACGTTGATGTTCTTGGGGAAGAGCTTGACCGCCTCCCTGGCAG
>ENA-UOOI01000925-UOOI01000925.1-fermentation-metagenome-genome-assembly--contig:-NODE-925-length-34094-cov-4.204236_pt1 | contig 34094 bp, 33 predicted proteins | sample MGYA00245779_ERZ724027 | MGnify/ENA primary metagenome ERZ724027 (study PRJEB28704, sample SAMN03018318) | fermentation metagenome | biome: anthropogenic terrestrial biome; feature: soil; material...
CATTCAAGACTCGGAATTCCTATGCTGGTTACCAGTGAGTGTCCGCATGGTCATCAGGCTTTAGAAGGCTATCTTCTGCCTGTGAATTTGGCAATGGGAGCTTCCTTTTCAAGGAAACTGGTGTATCAGACTTATAGAATCTGCGGAAGACAGATGAGGGAGTTAGGCGTGGACCTTGCATTGATTTCCATGCTGGATATCTTAAGAGATCCGAGATGGGGCAGAAGTGAAGAGTGTTTTGGTGAAGATCCATATCTTGCTTCTGTGATGAGCCAGGCGGTGGTAAAAGGTGTTATGGAAGAAGGCGTCGATGTCGTTGCCAAACATTTTGCCGCTCAGGGCGAGACCACAGGAGGAATCAATGCAAGTGCAGCGAGAATCGGAGAGCGGGAACTTCGGGAAATTCATCTTCCCGCAGCAGATTATTGTGTGAAGGCAGGTGTTTCCGGCATCATGGCTGCATATAATGAAATTGATGGGATTCCCTGCCATGCGAATGCATGGCTGCTAAATTCTATATTGCGAGATGAGATGAAGTTTCAGGGTATCGTCATGGCCGATGGTCTGGCTGTGGACAGGCTGAAGGATCTGACAGGAAATACGAAAGCTGCTGGTATTCAGGCGTTAAATGCAGGAGTAGATGTCTCTTTATGGGATGAAGGCTTTACGTACCTGGAGGATGGAGTGGGATCCAAGATTACTGAAGAAAGATTGGACGAAGCGGTTCTTCGAGTTTTAAACCTGAAGTTTCGACGAGGACTGTTCGACCATCCGCTGCTTGGTGAGTCGTCAAAAATATTCGACTTTTCCGGGGCGGAGGAGAATCTCGAGCTTGCAAGGCAATCTGTTATTTTGTTAAAAAATGAAGGTCGGCTGCTTCCCATTGATCAGACAGAGAAAATAAAAATCGCCGTGATCGGGCCGAATGCATTTGATCTATATAGTCAGATTGGAGATTATTCGCCTCCGTTAAAACATGGCATTACAGTTTCGGATGGAATGATTGCTTACGCAGAACAGAATAAAAACTTACAGATAGGTGTGAGTAGTGGTTATGATCAACATGGAAACGTAGATGCAGGAAAAATCAGAGATCTGGCTTTTGATGCAGATGTCACAGTTCTGGTACTGGGAGGTTCCTCCAGCCGATTTGGCAAAGCGAAATTTGACAACAATGGTGCTGCGATAACGGATGGCAGTGATATCAGAATGGATTGTGGAGAAGGAGTGGATCTTTCTTCAATTGAACTTCCAAAAGATCAGCAGCAGATGGCAGCAGAATGTTATCAGGCAGCAAATAAGACGGTGACAGTGGTAATAGCCGGAAGACCTTATGATATCAGTAAGACGGCAGAAAAGACAGATGCCCTTCTCTATGCATTTTATCCTGGACCAAAAGGGGGAAGAGCGATTGCTGAACTGATTTTTGGCGATGCAAGGCCTTCCGGGAGACTTCCGGTATCCCTGCCCAAAAGTGTGGGAGAACTCCCCGTCTACTATAACCATCGAAACTCTTATCAGGCCATGCACTATGTGGATCAGAAAGGACCTTTGTATCCGTTCGGTTATGGCCTTGGGTATGACAAGCTGAATTACTCTGAGTTTTCTATAAGCACTGAGGAGATCCATGCTGTCTGTTTAAAGGAGGAACCACTGGTAATAACAATGAAAATTGAGAATTTATCAGACCATTTGGCGTTTGGCGTTCCCATGGTGTTTTTAAGCCATCAGGAAGGCAGTGTGATTCCAAGAAAGAGGGAGCTTAAAGGATTTGAGAAGAGACTTCTTAGCCCGGGTGAGACCATCTGTGTAAAGATCAGACTTGGTTATGAGGCATTTTCTGTCTGGAATGAACGAATGAGTTACGGTCCGGAAAAGGGAAGAGTACAGCTTCAGGTCAAAGATGGGGATACTCTTCTTTGGAGTAAGATAGTAAAACTTGTGTGAGGAGGAATTAAACATATGCAAAAACAAGAACTGAGAGAGGGCTGGGCGCTGATTTGTCAAGACAAAAAATTGAAAACAAGTGTGCCTTTTTCTATGTATTATGATTTGCTGGAACATGGAGAAATCGAGGATCCATTTTACAGGGATAATGAAAGCGAGGCATTTCATCTGTCCGAGGAAGATTATAGTTATACGCTGGATTTTATACCTGATGAAACCATACGAAAATCAAATCGAATAGTTCTCAGATTTGAGGGAATTGATACATTAGCTGATATCTATCTGAATGGATCATTACTTGGCAGTACATATAATATGCACAGAACCTGGGAATTCCAGGTCAAAGAATTGCTTACTGAAGGTACGAATCATCTGTCTGTCCTATTTCACTCTCCGGTGCGCTATATGCAGGAGCAGATCAGAGAGCATGGAGAGATTCCCTGTAATACAGACACACTGGATGGTTTTCCTTATCTTCGCAAGTCCAGCTGTATGTCCGGATGGGATTGGGGTCCAAGGCTTCCGGATATGGGAATTTTTAGAAAGGTATTCCTGTTGGGGATTGATAACCTTCGCATAGAAGATGTGCATGTGAGACAGCAGCATCATAGCGGGAATGTTATGTTGAACTTTCAGGTCAATGTCGAATCAGAGAAGGCAGCAGAATGGAGTTACCGTGTAGTAATTGATACACCGGATGGTAAATGCCTGAACTTTGAAGATTCACCGATGGAGGTCAAGATAACAGAGCCACTGCTCTGGTGGCCGAGGGGGTACGGGGATCCAAACCTATATAACATCCGTGTAGAGGCTTGCGCAAATGGAGAGATCTGTGATGTCTGGGAGAAAAAAATTGGTCTTCGCACAATGAGAATTCGAAAAGATAAAGATCAATGGGGTGAGAGCTTTGCTCACGAGGTAAATGGTATGGCAATCTTCGCTATGGGAGCCGACTATATTCCTGAGGATTGCCTACTTCCCAGAATTACAGAAGAGAAGACAAAAGATTTGTTAAAGCAGTGTGTTCTGGCAAATTATAATACGATCCGTGTCTGGGGAGGAGCGTATTATCCGGATGACTGGTTCTATGATATCTGCGATGAACTCGGACTGCTTGTCTGGCAGGACCTGATGTTTGCCTGTTCCACGTATCTTCTGACAGATGAGTTTGAGGACAATATATCTCACGAGATCGTGGAAAATGTGAGGAGAATACGCCACCATGCCTGTCTTGCACTGTGGTGTGGAAATAATGAGATGGAGGAAATGGTAGAAAGTGGATTCGCTTCGAGTCCGCGGCTGAGGGGGGACTATACCCGTATCTTTAGTTATATCATTCCGAAGATTATACGCAGGGAAGATCCAGATACTTTTTACTGGCCTTCCAGTCCGTCATCCGGCGGTGATTTTGATAATACTCAGGATGAGACAAGAGGAGATGCCCACTACTGGATGGTATGGCATGGGTACCGTCCGTTTCCCGATTACAGAAAACATAATTTCCGCTATGCATCAGAATTTGGATTCGAGTCCATGCCGTCTGAAAAAACGATTGAAAGCTTTACCCTGCCAGATGATCGCAATGTGTTTTCTTATGTTATGGAGCGGCATCAGAAGAGCCTGAATGGGTATTCTAAGATGATGATGTATATGTCACAGTATTTCTTATACCCGAAGGATTTTTCTTCACTCATCTATGCTTCTCAGCTGATGCAAGGTCAGGCGATGCGCTATGCTGTTGAACACTGGAGAAGAAACAGGGGAGAATGCATGGGTGCAATCATCTGGCAAATTAATGACTGTTGGCCCGTTGCATCCTGGTCATCCATTGATTACTTTGGAAGATGGAAGGCACTGCAGTATTTTGAAAAGCGTTTTTTCGCCCCAGTTATGATTTCCTGCTGTGAAGAGGGAATGCTTACGCAGGATCCGAATCCCAATGCGAGAGCATATGACATGGAAAAGAGTATTCATCTAAATATAGCAAATGAGACGACAAGGGAGCAAACCGTGGCGGTTAGATGGAGTCTCAGAGATAGTCAATCTGCGGTCATAGGAGAAGAACACGAAGAGAAAGTAACGGTACCGGCACTTTCCAGTGTCTGGCTGGATAAAGTCAATCTTCCACATGCAAGAATTCGCCAGGATCATGTGACCTATTCCTGTATCCAAGACGAAGAGGTTATTTCTGAGGGAAGTGTTCTGTTCTCTATGCCGAAATTTTATGAGTATACGAATCCACAACTGGAAGTATCCGTCGATGGCGATACCATTACAGTCAGATCTCAGGCATATGCAGGAAACGTAGAACTGTTAAATGAAAACGAAGACTGGGTGCTGTCTGATAACTATTTTGACATGGAAGCAGGAGAGAAACAGGTAAAAATACTTTCCGGAAAAGCAAGCAAGATAAGAATCCGCAGCATCTATGACATTGCAAGGTAAAGCAGCAATCGTATTGCCGGAGTCAATAAAAGTTTTGACTCCGGCAAATATTAGTCTTCACGCAGTTTAACAGCTCGAGCAGCCTTCCTTCTTGTAGTGTCATCCATGGCTGCATAATGCTTTTTCGTTGTGTTGACGTCCTTATGCCCCAGAACATCTGCGACAAGGTAAATGTCACCGGTCTCTTTGTAAAGATTAGTTCCATAGGTACTGCGGAGCTTATGTGGGGTAATCTTTTTTGTCGTTGTAATATGCCTTGCGTATTTTTTTACAAGATTCTCTACTGTTTTCACGTTAATTCGTTTTCTCTGCGAGGAATAGAAGAGTGCGTGTTCATGTCCGATTACAGGAGATGTTTTTTTTCGATCCAACAGGTAATCTTTTAATGCTTTTTCTACCTCGTCTCCGAAGTAGACAAACATCTCGTTACCGCCTTTTCGGATAAGTTTCAAGGCATTATTTTTAAAGTCAAGATCTTCAATGTCAAGTCCTACGCATTCTGAAACTCGAATACCTGTTCCCAGCATGAGAGTGATGATTGCGAGATCACGAGATTTTGTCTTATCATAATATGCACGCTGATGAGGTGTCATGGAATCACCGCAGGATTCGACATAATCCAGAAGCCTTGCAACTTCATCTTCATCCAAACGTATGATTTCTTTTTCGTGAAGTTTAGGCATGTCAATCAGAAGCGTTGGATTATTTTGTATCATTTCATGTCTGTAATAGTACCCGTAGAAGGTTCGAAGCGCAGATATTTTGCGTTTCAGACCTCGTTCACCGTTAGTTATGTAATCGTCATCGCCGAAAGCCTTGTAGGCCTTTAAATATTCAATATATTCTTCAAGATCAAGAGCAGTCACATTTTCAAGGTCCGAAAGGGTAAAATCGGACATTGAGTACTTGCTGTAGACGGGATTATCATGTAATAGAAACTGAAAGAATATACGGATGTCATAGGCATATTTGATTCTTGTGCTTGTAGATGTTGTTGTGCTCACAGCACGAAAAAAATCATTGACAAAATCCGGAAGAGTTCGAAGAACCTCACGAAGTTTTAATGTGTTGTCGACATCGGTCTGTTCATGATAAGTAGTGCGTTTATCCATAGAATTCCTTCCTGGCGAAAATGCCGGTATATAGTGTTTTTAGAGGAATAATTAAGAGTATCGATGATCTTAATACCCAACTATTCGAAAAACCTGTGTTTTCCGAATAGTTGGAGACGCCTTTATTGTACCTCGTTTCCTGTGTTCTGTCAACCAAATATATAAAGCAAATATAAAAAGAGGTCTCAAAATAATGAGCCTCTTATATATATAGTTCAGGCAGTCTGTCTCTTTTTTCTGCTGCGTACAATACAGGATAAAGAAAAGTTGATAACGAAATATACAACGGATATAAATCCAAAGATTATAAATACTCGCATTGTCTGATTTATGGTGCTGTCAATCTGTGCCGACATCACCCATTTGCTGTTGTTAAAGAACTCTTCGATTGCAACCTGTGCCAGAAACGATGTATCTTTAATTACTGTGATTACCTGTGATAACATTGACGGTACAATGGCCTTAAAACATTGTGGTAAGATAATATGCACAATGGTCTTAGGAAAATTAAATCCCTGTGAAAAAGCCGCTTCAAACTGCCCCTTTGGAACAGAATTAAGCCCTCCTCTTACGATCTCAGCCATAACTGCACTGGTAAACAGTGTAAACGACAAGATACCGGAATACATAGGTGCATCAAACGGCTTCGGCATACGAACCATAAAACGAATTGCCAGTACCCATAATAGATTCGGTGTATTGCGGAAAAGCTCAATATATACAATTGAAAATCCTTTTAAAAATTTATTGCCGTAGGATCGAAACAGAGCCAGAATCGTTCCAAAAACCATACTCAGAAGAACGGATATCAATGCCACATAAAGTGTCACACCAAGCCCGCGAAACATATAAATCAGATTGCTCTTTGTGAATACACTTTCCAATGCTGCCATAAATTCATTCATTTCGACTCCTCCTCTCCCACTTTATACGATTTTAGCAGTTCGGTATAATCCTTTGGTTTCGGTTTTTCCCCGAATTTTTTCTCCAGATATCCGGAAAGTCTGGCAAGGGGAAAGCAAATAATGAAATACATAATGCCCACTACCAGATAAGCCGGTCCATAGGCCAGCGTACTCGATGCAAAAGAATCTGCCTGATACATCAGATCACCGCCGGCTATAATTGCCAAAATCGAGGTGTTTTTAATCAGATTTGCAGCAATATTCGTAAGCGGAGGCAACATAATTTTAAGTGCCTGTGGAAGAATAATACTTTTCATAATTTGTGTGTATCCAAATCCCTGGGAGATAGCAGCCTCTTCCTGACCTTTTGGAACTGCTTCGATGCCTGTTCGAACAACCTCGGACATATAAGCACCATGGTAGACTCCTACGCCCAGAATACCAATTAGCTTAACTGAGAGATTGATATTCATATAGGGCAGCGCATTGTATAAAAAGAATACCTGAACTAACAGTGGCGTATTCTGAAAGAATTCCACATATACCCTTGAGATCCCTCTTAAAATCTTGTTATGGCTTGCAGACATGACTCCAAAGACAACGCCCAAAGCCAGAGACATCAAAAGTGCAAACAAGACAATATATAAAGTGACTCCAAATCCCTGGAAAAAAGGTCCTATATTATCAAACAGTTTTTCCCATTTATCAACTGAAAAAGCGCTCATTGATTCAACCCCCATTTCTCCATTAATTTGTCCAGTTCACCATTTTCCTTCATATCAGAAATAACGTTGTCAACTTCTTTGGCCAGTTTCGTGTTTCTCTTAGCCATAGCAATTCCATATTCCTGAGGTGAGAACTCATCTGGAAGAAGTTTCAGTGAATCATTCAAATATCCGCTTAAGATGGAGCCGTCAACAGAAAAACAGTCGACGCGGCCTGAATCTAATGCTGCCTTGATTTCTGGATAACTGGAAAACTCACTGAAATTCAGAGTGATTCCGGCCTCTTTAGCTGCCTCTTTCAACGATTCTTCAGTTGTAGCTGACTGTGATACGCCAATTGTCTTCCCGTCTAACCCCATGAAATCATCGATGCCCGAGGACTTTTTCACCATCAGTTTTACATGGTCTGTGTAATATGGCTGGGAAAAATTATAGGTTTCTTTTCGCTCATCTGTGATTGTGAAAGTGGCGGCATCCATATCCAACTCTCCTGTTTCCAGCAGAGGACCTCTGGTTTTGGCAGTTACAGCTTCAAATTCGACTTTTACATCATCGCCGAATACTTTTTTGCAGACTTCCTTTGCGACATCAATCTCAAATCCTTCAAATTCTCGCGTATCGATATTCATCAGGCCAAAATTTGGTATATCATTTTTAACGCCGACCTTGACCTCTTTTTTATTTAGGATATCATCCGGCGAGTTTCCACACCCAGCCAGCGCAGCTGTAAATGATACGAACGCCAGCAACAGGGAGATTTGTACTTTTTTCTTTCTCATATCTTCTACTCCTTTATATTGCCGGTATTATCGTATAATCTTGCTTAAAAATTCCTTCGTTCTTTCATTTTGAGGATTTTCAAAGAAATGTTGCGGGGTTCCTTCTTCTAGAATGATACCACCGTCTACGAATAGAACGCGATCGGCTACTTGTTTGGCGAATCCCATCTCGTGAGTTACGATTACCATGGTGAAATTCTTTTCATGTGACAGATTTATGATTACATCTAAAACCTCCTGAACCATCTCAGGATCAAGCGCTGAGGTCGGCTCATCAAACAGGATTACGCGGTTTTTCATAGTCAGCGCACGGGCAATGGCAATTCTCTGCTGCTGCCCTCCGGAGAGGTTCTGCGGATATGCACCAGCCTTATCCTGCAGGCCGACTTTTTTCAGATAGACCATGGCCGTCTCAATTGCCTCATCTTTTGGCACTTTTTTCAATTTGGTCGGACCAAGAATCAGATTGTCCAAAACTGTCATATTGGGATATAGGTTAAACTGCTGAAATACCATGGCGCTATGCATCTTGTTGATAAATGCACGATTTTTTTTGGTCAGTTCATGGGTATGAATAAAGACTCTCCCGGATGTGGGTTCTTCCAGACAGTTCATCAGGCGTACCAGAGTACTTTTTCCTGAACCCGAAGGACCGATGATAACAACTTTCTCACCTTCCTTTACATGAAGGTTAATACCCTTTAGTACTTCATTATCTCCATAACTCTTGTGTACATCTTCTAATCTTATCAAATAAACTCCTCCTTACATTGGCATAAATAAGATAAAAGCGCTACCCTATAGAAAAAAGCATGGTAAGCGCCATTATCAATCAAATATTGATAAAAATTAAGAATATTTTACTATTTATTAGAAAATATGTCAATGTCAAAAATATACAAAGATTTTTATCTGCTGTTTTCCCTAATCCATGTTTTTAGTAGAGAAATCCATGTTTGAACCGATATATTCAGCTCGTCTTTTCGTTCGCATGAGGAAGTTGTCTCATCTGCAAGCGACAGACCATGTCTCCCTTCGGGATAGATATGTAGTTCAAGGCCGACATTTGCCTTGCGAAGAGCCATGGCAAGCAAAAGGGAATTCTCCACAGGAACCGCCTGATCTGTGTATGTATGCCACAGAAAGGTCTTTGGGAAGTCTTTTGTCACAAGACGTTCTATGGAAACCTCATCTTTCTTTTCGGGATAGTTCGATCCCAGAAGTTTCATAAAACTTCCCTCATGCAAATAAGCAGGATCGGAGGTGATTACCGGATAGCATAGAATCAATCCGTTTATTTTCAAATGATCTGTTTCTGTATGAATAGCATTTGATATAAAGTCTTTATTCCAGAAAGCACCATAAGAAGCAGCCAGATGTCCGCCTGCTGAAAAGCCCATGACAAATACATGATTTGTATCAATACTCCATGCTTGTGCATGTTTCTTTATGTATTGGACGGAAAATGACAATTCCAGCAATGAGGTGGGAAACGTTGAGGGAGCGGTGGAATATCGCAGTACCGCAGCATGATACCCCATTGCAAGAAACTGAGCGGCGACAGGTTCAGCCTCACGATCACTTGTCCTCTCATAACCGCCGCCGGGACAGATGATGACCATAGGACGTTTCATTCCTAGCTGGTATTCCCCTGAGACATCCAAAAGATAAAGGCACAGTCTTGCATAGTCTTGTGAACCCTGAAGTTGAATGGGTATTTCTTTATATTGCATAACATAATTCCTCCTGATTCGATAATCTTTTGACACTGATGATACACAGATTGTTACGCTCTTCGAGTTCTCACAATCTTATCATATTATATTTCATTCACACCTCTAAATCAAGAAATACTCAAATTTTCTGTCATATCCGCCATAAGCCGAACAGATATTCCGAAAATACGTTTGCCTTAGGGCCTGTCATCTGTTATACTGATTCTATATATTTTAAAAATATTTAAGTATCTTGATAGATGTGTAATCTAAAAGTTTACGAGTCAGATTTTTTGGAGGATAACAAGAATGGAAATTGAGAAAATCAGTGATAAACAAGAGGAAATACTGGACTATCTAAAAGAGACAATTATTAAACGAGGATTTCCGCCTTCCGTCCGAGAGATAGGAAAAGCAGTCAATCTGAAATCGACATCATCCGTACACGCCCATCTTGAATCCATGGAGAAGAAAGGATATATCCGCAGGGATCCCTCGATTCCAAGAGCAATTGAGATCATGGATGAAGATTTTAACCGCAGACGTGTCTCTCAGTATGAAACCGGAGAGCCAACACCGGAAGCAGAATTGACTCAGGTACCTGTTCTTGGTACTGTAGCAGCCGGACAGCCTCTGCTGGCCGTTGAAAACATTACTGAGTATCTTCCGGTTCCGGTTTCACATCTTCCCAACACAGTCACTTTCATGCTTACAGTAAAGGGTGACAGCATGATAAATGCCGGAATATTTGACGGTGATTATGTATTGGTAGAACAACGGGATATCGCTGCTGACGGTGAAAAAGTGGTCGCTATGGTGGACGATTCAGCAACCGTAAAAACCTTTTATAAAGAAGACGGGTATTACAGGCTGCAGCCTGAGAATGATTCGATGGACCCGATTTTGATATACAAAGATTTGCGAATACTTGGGATTGTTATCGGAGTATTTCGATTTTTCAAAAAATGATATATAACAAAAATGACCATTAGTAGTTTTACTGCCGGTATCCAAGTATTTATGGAATGCCGGCAGAGTTATCCGTGTATCATAGGGGGTCAAATTACTTTTGACCCCAACCTCTTTCTATCTTTCTGCTATGAATTCAGGTCTTCTTTCTCTATCACTTTTCCGTCTCTCCAGATACGTTCCAGGTCATAAAACAGACGGTTTTGATCATCAAATAGATGAATTACTACATCACCATAATCCATCAGAATCCAATTTGCATTCTGATATCCCTCGATGCTTTTAGGCTCATATCCCAATTTGCTCAGACATTCCTCTACATTATCAGCCATTGCCTGAACCTGGCTGCGGTTTGAACCACTGGCGATCAGAAAATAATCGGCAAGTGTTGAGATGTGTTCTATATCAATAATTCTAATATCACTTGCCTTCTTCTCTTCCAGTGCTGCTATTGCAAGATTTGCTACTTTTTTTGATTGATTCATCGAATAATACCTCACTCTTCTCTGCTATTGTGATAATTGCTGTAGTATAGGTAAGCGTCTACTGTTGTTTCGTCCATTGAGCCCGATTTCCCTTTCAGGTAATGAACTGTGTCCTTTAATATTTGATACATACATTCATTTAAATCAGAAAAAGCCAGTTGTCTTATTTCTGTCAAATTCGGAGCCTTGTCCCTACTGGGTTCTATATAATCTGCGATAAAGATAATTTTTTCAAGCTCACTCATATCTGGCTTCCCCGTCGTATGCCAGGTAATCGCATCAAGGATATCCTGATCCGTAATTCCATAGTCCGTCTTTGACAGATAGGCACCCAGCTTTGAATGAAGGAGGTCAGGGTGATCTCTTTCACAACAGGTTATAGAAATATTTTTCCTCTCACATATTTGGATTTTTTTTGTGTCGGGGATGCATTTTGCGCAGTCATGCAGTAATCCGGCTGTTTCTGCCTGTACGAAGTCCATACCGTGTGCCATCGCAAGAGCTGCAGCCGTATACATGACGCCAATGGTATGGTGAAAGCGCTTCTGATCCAATCTTCTTTTTAAATGTTTTTTCAATTTTATAAGATCGTAGTTTGCTGATTCCATTTTTAAACCTCATAAATCCTGTTTTTGATGATATATCTGCGTACATCTTCCGCCAGATAATATCGTGTAGTTTTCTTATCCCTGATCCAGCTTCTTATTGTCTTTGAAGCAATATCCAGATTTGGTGTGTCAAGTTTCAAAAAGCAGCCGCGAAACTCTTTCTGGCGTTTTTCAAGGACACGGTCGAACTCTGCCTGATTGATCTGATTTCTGGTGGCTACTACAATCCTGCAGGCACAGGCAATTCTGGCTGGTTCTTTCCACGTGTCAAAATCCAGCAGTGAATCTGCTCCGATTATGAAGTAAAAATCCGTATCCGGATATACATGGTTCAGATGTTCCATGGTTCGATAAGTAAAACTATAGCCATCTTCATTCATTTCCTCCAGGGACAGTTTAAAATGTGGATTTGGGGCAATTGCAAGTTTTACCATCTCAGTTCTCTGGATGTCTGTTGCACGTCCTTTTCGATTTCTCTTATGAGGAGGATTTCCGGCGGGCATAAACCACACTTCGTCGAGATTGAATTGATCATATGCAGCTTCCCCGAGAATCAGATGACCGATATGAATCGGGTCAAAGGTCCCACCCATAATTCCGATTTTGTTTTTCATAGGCATGTTCACTCTTATTATTTTGGTAATTCTATCTTCTTTTTATCCTTTTTTCCCTCTTTGTAAAGGATAATCTTTTTACCTATTACTTGTACAAGCTGAGAACCTGTCCTTTCCGCAAGTGTAGAGGCAATGTCTTTTGCATCATCCATACAGTTTTGAAGAACATTGATCTTAATCAGCTCCCGTGCAGCTAAAGCTTCTGCTACAGATGCGGTAAACTTTGGTGTAAGGGAAGCTTTTCCAATCTGAAGAATTGGCTCCATATCCATAGCAAGTCCTTTTAAGTAAGCTCTTTGTTTACTTGTCATATATAACTCTCCTTTCTGACCTTTATTTATAATAATCGAATTGATGGCCATACATCTGAACGGTATCACCCTCTTTGATTCCTTCTTGCTCCAGTCGCTCCAGAATTCCACAATCCTTCAGAAAACGCTGAAAGAATGCAAATCCTTTTTCAGAATCCAGATTCGTATATCCCAGCATTCTTTCTATCCTGGGACCTTCCACATGAAAAAGATGTTTGTCTAGTTCATCTTGTGAGACGGTATAGGGAAGATCGCTGTTAATCAGAGCATCTTCCGGAAAATACTCCTGTTTAAATATAACCTTTTCCTTCGGAAGTTTATCGAGAAGATCCTGTACATAATAGAGAAGATCACTTACACCCTTTCCGCTGACAGCTGAAATTGGAAATACGCGAATTCCTCCTGGTTCAAATTCGGCTTTTAATCGCTCCACTGGATCGATAACTCCCTCCTGCCGATAAATCGCATCAATTTTATTTGCAGCGATAACCTGTGGGCGTTTAGCAATTTCAGGGTTGTAGTTCTCGAGTTCACGGTTGATTTTGTATATGTCATCCACAGGATCTCGTCCCTCAAAAGAAGCTGCATCGACAAGGTGAATCATAATTCTTGTCCTCTCAATATGACGCAGAAATTCATGCCCCAGACCAGCTCCCTGTGATGCTCCCTCAATCAGACCTGGAATGTCTGCTATGACAAATCCTCTGCAGTCTTTAAGATCAACAACGCCAAGGTTCGGATACAAGGTTGTAAAGTGATAGTTTGCTATCTTTGGATCGGCATTTGTTACTCTGGAAAGGAGTGTCGATTTTCCGACATTTGGGAATCCGACCAAACCTACGTCTGCAATCACTTTTAGTTCAAGTAAGACTTCAATTTCCTGAGCCGGCTTTCCAGGCTGTGCGTACTTTGGAACCTGCATTGTCGCAGTAGCATAGTGCATATTGCCTTTCCCCCCTCTGCCGCCTTTTAGGACAACCTGCTGTCTGTTATCACCGGACATATCTGCGATTACTTTATGGCTTTTGGCCTCAAGAATCACTGTTCCCTCCGGGACACGTAATATAATGTCCTCACCGTTTTTGCCATGGGAGCGTTTTTTCTGACCTGGGTCACCGTCTTTCGCGGAAAATTTTCGTCTGTATCTGAAGTCAACCAGGGTATTCAGCCCCTTATCGACCTCAAAGATGACATCCCCACCTTTTCCGCCATCACCGCCATCTGGACCGCCATTGGGAACGTAGAGTTCTCTTCGAAAACTCACATGGCCATCCCCGCCCTTTCCTGAGCGTATGATGATTTTAGCTCTATCTGCAAACATTAGAAACCTCCTGTTAGTAAAAAGGGCTTCAAACCTCTATGGTTTGAAGCCAATCAGTTATGAATTATTCAGCTGTCGGAAGAACAGAAACTTGTTTTTTGTCTCTGCCTTTTCTCTGGAATCTTACGATGCCATCCGCTGTTGCAAACAGAGTATCATCTTTACCGCGTCCAACATTTGTACCGGGATGGATTTTGGTTCCACGCTGTCTATAAAGAATGTTTCCAGCTTTTACAAACTGTCCGTCAGCTCTTTTCGCACCTAATCTTTTAGACTCAGAATCTCTGCCGTTTCTGGTAGATCCGACTCCTTTTTTATGAGCGAAAAATTGAAGGTTCATCTGTAACATAGTCTACACCTCCTTGAAAATGATATCAATAAATCTGCTGTATGTTTCATCATCTTCTATTGCCTGAAGTCCAAGTATTAGGGATTTCAATAATAAATCAGCCTCTTTAGAGTGATTTCCATCAAACTCAAACTTTATACATGCTTTTTCCTGATTTTCATCTGCGGTAAATGCATCTTCTGTCAGTTTCTCTATCGAATTGATTGTATTGATCACCAATACACTGATAGAGGTACAGACAATATCACTGTTTTCTTCAGCGTATCCTGCATGATCCTCTACAGTAAAACCAATATATTCCAGGTCTGAATTCTGATAAAACGTTACCTTAGTCATACAATCTCACCTTTAAGCGTTGATCTTATCAATCTTAACCTGAGTGAACTGTTGTCTGTGACCGTTCTTTTTGTGGTAACCGGTTTTCCTTTTATACTTGTAGACAATAACCTTTTTTGCTTTTCCGTTTTTTACGACAGAAGCTGTTACACTGACATCTTTAACATCAGATCCAACTTTAAGGCCATCGTTGTTTACCGCAAGTACATCGTCAAATGTAACTGTTTCACCAGCTTCAACACCAAGCTTTTCTACGTTAATGATATCGCCTTCGGCTACTTTGTACTGTTTACCACCTGTTGCAATAATTGCGTACATTAGGCATACCTCCTATTATCATTACTCGCCAGATATGGTGGCTAACGCATCCGCTAACACTTATACCTCTCTGTGCGGCATACTTGATTATACTACCAAATTTATCTATGGTTGTCAATAGGATACGCAGATAAATCTGGTTTTTTTGAACACGCAATTGCGAGCACTCCCGGTCCGGTATGACAAACAACAGAAAGTGAAAGAAGAGATTCTTCTGTCTCAAGAGTTGGAAAAGAGGAAACTACTTCATTGCGCCAAATATCAACTGCTTCATCCTGTCCATAGGAATAAGCGATATCCAGACACATCTGCCCTTTTTTATAAGGCTCTTTAAAACGTGTGTCGATATCTTTTTTCATCGCCTCAATCATTACTTTCCTGGCCTGTTTTACACCTCGCACTTTGGCATAGGCATCCAGCTTGTCCCCCTGAATGGTGAGTACCGGTTTTAGATTCAAAACAGTTCCAATCATTGCTGCCGCCGGAGTGATACGTCCGCCTTTTTTTAAGTACTCCAGCGTATTTACCATCAGGTAAATGCTGGCCTGTAAAGATTCTTTTTCTAAAATCTCTTTGATCTGTCTGCCACTGTAACCAGCTTTTGACAATCGAAGAGCGTCAAGTATAGATTGACGCATGGTAACTGAAATTCGTTTATTATTCACTACAAATACGCGATGATTAAAGTCCGCTGCCAGAGCAGCAGCTGTCTCACAGGATGCAGACAGACCGCTGGACATGGGAATGTAGACCAGCTCATCGTGATTGCTTAATAACTTCTTCCACAGTTCCATCAAATCCCCAGGGGAAGGCTGTGAAGTAGACACTTTGCATCCACTTTCCAAGGAATGATAAAAATCTGCCTGACTTAAATCAATTCCCTCAAAATGAATTTTATCATCTATAAAAAATGGCATCGGAACGACAACGATGCCAAGTTGTTCTGCCTCTTCTTGTGTAATCCCACTGTTACTGTCGGTTACAATAGCTATATCCGGCATAAAACTCCTCCTTAAGCGTAACAATATGTGTATCATTAGCGTCAGAATACCTTTTGACACTTTCATCATTATATCATAAAAAGACACTTTCGCAAAGGTACAAATATGCGAAAGTGTCCGACCAGGTTATTCGATTTCGGTTCCCAGACACTCAAGCGGAACGAACTGATGCTCTCCGTCCTTTCCAAGGTCAGTATATATTTCCAGGCGATGTATCAAAAATGCATAAGGTGAAAAGGTCTCACCTAAATACGCTGAGAATGCATCCAGGACAATCTCTGGTTTCAGGTTATTCACACTTCCTGCGGATAACTGCAAGAAGATGGTTTTCCCTCGTACCTCCATCTGATAAATCAGAGGACGTATATCGATTTCCCGTGTCCCTTTTTTTGTTGTTTTCTCAAAGAATATATGCTCTTGCAAGAGAAAGCGGCAGACATGATCTTTCCATCCATCCCTAAATCCCATCCCCTCCCGGAAAGATATCAGGTAATCACATGCACAGACGAGTGCCATGCCGTTCGAAGATTTTTCCTCAGGTATCTGGCGGATACTTAAGACACGAATACCTTCAGCCATGGTATTGTTTAAACGTCGGATCATCTCTTTGGAAGAAGATGAAGTTTTTAATTCCATGTCAAAGTAATCGCCTTCTGTAGTCAGCCCCACGCCCAGTGGTGAAGCAAATGACATAATCATATGGGGTGAATAACCCTCCGAATAGGCGACATCTATTTTGGCACGACGCATGGACTTTTGAAAATATCTCAGTGTATCAAGATGTCCGACAAATTTTACAGGACCTTCTTTTTGAAATTTAACTCTAACCTTCATAGCAGACACCTCCATGATAGCATCTTGCACCACATCCGGAACACTGTATCCGGCAGTTTGGTGTCACTTTCTCCTTTTTTGCCTGATTCCATTCCCGGATCATAAACTCTTTACTGACACCGATATTAATAAAATCCCACGGGAGAACTTCATCAGTACCACGTTCACGGATGGAGTAAAAGTCAGGATCAATATGGCATTCTTTGAAAGCCTCTTCCCAGTATGTGTGTTTGAAGAAATCGCTCCAGGAATCAAAAAGTGCACCGTTTTGATAGGCTCTTAAGATAACCGGACAAAGCCTGCGGTCTCCTCTTGCCAGGACTCCCTCGAGAAGCGTCACATCAGCCTCATGGTAGTGGTAACGAATGCTCTTTTGATTGATCTGTGATCTGACCTCGTCCTTTACAATCCGTGCCTTACTCAAGAATTCTTCTTTTGTATTCATAGGCGCCCATTGAAAAGGAGTAAATGGTTTTGGAACAAAGAAGGAGCTGCTGGCTGTAATCTGGCATTTCCCGTTCCTTTGTTCCTTTGGAAGTTCGTAATATCGCTCTGCGATTTTCTGACATAGCCAGGCAATTCCCTTGATATCTTCTGTTGTTTCAGTTGGAAGTCCCAGCATAAAATACAGTTTTACTTTATTCCATCCGCCCTGGAAGGCCTCTTCGGCACCAGTGAGAATCTCATCTTCTGTCAGCCCCTTGTTGATTACATCGCGCAGACGTTGTGAGCCTGCCTCAGGTGCAAAAGTGAGGGAACTTTTTTTGATATCCTGAACTTTACTCATGACATCCAAAGAGAAAGCATCAATTCGAAGGGAAGGCAGTGAGATATTCACTCCTCTTTCATTGCAGATGTCAATCAGCTTGCTGACAAGTTCGGAAAGTCTTCGATAATCAGAAGAACTTAAGGAGCTTAAGGAAATTTCTTCATGTCCCGTATGATCCAAAAGGATCTTGGCCATTTCAACCAGCTCATCGCAAGTCCTTTCACGAAGGGGACGGTATAACATGCCTGCCTGACAGAAACGGCATCCGCGGATGCAGCCTCTTTGTATTTCTATAACCACCCTGTCCTGCGTGGCTTTGATAAAAGGAACAACTGGCTTTTTTGGATATGGCATATCAGAAAGGTTCATCGCGATCTGTTTTTCAATACGATCAGGAACCTTATCTGTATTTGGGGAAAAAGCATCAATTGTACCATCTTTTTTGTAAGTTGTGTTATAAAAAGCAGGAACATAAATTCCTTTTATCTGTGCAGCTGCGAGTAGAAAATCGTAACGGGTTCCGCCAGCCTTTTTATTTATCTTATAAGCATTGAGAAGCTCATCATATACTGTTTCACCGTCACCAATATAAAAAAGGTCAAAGAAATCAGCCAATGGTTCCGGGTTATAAGTACAAGGCCCCCCTCCGATGACAATTGGATCGTATTCGTTCCTGTCTCTCGAGAAGATTGGTATCTGGCCAAGATCAAGGATCTGCAGGATATTGGTATAACACATCTCATACTGAATCGTAATCCCCAAAAAGTCAAAATCTTTGATTGGATCTTGCGATTCCAGTGCAAAAAGGGGGAGTTCCTCATCTTTCATGATCTGATTTAGATCGGGCCATGGAGAATAGACACGTTCACACCATACATCATCTCTTCGGTTGAACATATCATATAAAATTTGTATTCCCAGATGCGACATTCCAATTTCATAGACATCCGGAAAACACATGGCAAAACGGATATCAACTTTGGCGGCGTCTTTTACAACTGAGTTTACCTCGCCTCCGATATAACGAGCAGGCTTATCTATTTTCAACAATATCTCATCGCTTAATGCAAGCTTTCGCATGTTTTTACCTCTTCTCTATGCGTAATTGTAAGTGTGTTTTTGACACGGGTTCTATTATATCCTGTTTTATCTGACGATACAAGAGTCAAAAAGATAATATATGTAACAGAAAGAGGCTGTTTATCAAAAACAGCCTCTCATGGAGAACGTAATAGTTTTCAGTGATTATCTTTTAACACGAAATGCACTGAATCCGGGATATACTGCAGAGTTACCCAGTTTCTCCTCAATACGCAGGAGCTGATTATATTTTGCGACACGCTCGCTTCTGCTTGGTGCACCAGTCTTTATCTGTCCTGCGTTTACAGCAACAGCAAGATCCGCAATTGATGTATCCTCAGTCTCACCAGAACGATGTGATACTATTGTCGTATATCCGGCATTGTGTGCCATCTGAATTGCCTCAAGTGTCTCTGATACAGAGCCAATCTGATTTAACTTAATCAGAATAGAGTTTCCACAGCCCTGCTTAATACCTTTTGAAAGTCGTTCGGTATTGGTTACAAAAAGATCATCTCCAACCAGTTGTACCTTGTTGCCAAGTTCTTTTGTAAGTATCTTCCAGCCTTCCCAATCTTCCTCGTCTAGACCATCCTCCAGAGAATAGATTGGATATTTATTACAGAGGTCAACCCAGTGAGCTGTCAGCTCTTGTGATGTGTACTTTTGTTTACTCTTAGGAAGAATATATTCGCCCTTTTTGCTGCCCTTCCATTCACTGGATGCAGCATCAATCGCAAGTACAAAATCCTTTCCTGGTTCATAGCCAGCCTTTTCTACGGCTTTCAATATGTATTCTATGGTCTCTTCGTCCGTAGCCAGATCCGGTGCAAATCCGCCCTCGTCACCGACTGCAGCAGACAGTCCTTCAGACTTTAAGAGAGACTGCAGTGCATGGTAAACTTCCGTGCACCAGCGAAGCCCTTCACTGAAACTTTCCGCTCCGACAGGCATAATCATAAATTCCTGAACGTCAACTGTATTCGTTGCATGGGCCCCGCCGTTTAAGATATTCATCATAGGTACAGGAAGTCGGTTACCATTAATTCCACCGAGAAAACGATACAGGGGAATGCCAAGAGAAGCCGCAGCTGCCTTCGCAGATGCGATTGATACTGCAAGTATGGCATTTGCCCCAAGCTTTGATTTGTCCTTCGTACCATCTGCACACAGCATTGCATGATCAACTGCATAGATGTCAGAAGAATCTAGTCCTTTCAGTGTATCGTTGATAATTGTATTGATGTTATTAACTGCTTTTAAAACACCTTTTCCAGCAAAACGGTTTTTATCATTGTCGCGAAGTTCCAATGCCTCGAATTCGCCTGTGGAGGCACCACTTGGCGAGGTACCTCTGCCGATGGTACCATCCAAGAGGTAAACCTCTGCCTCTACAGTTGGATTGCCCCTTGAATCGATAATCTCACGTCCGATGACTTTTTCAATTGATAAATTGCTCATATATCTGCTCCTTTCCTTTCTGGATGGCAATTATTTTGCCAGGCAGAATATAAAATCTGTTTTTATGTTAGCCTAAACTAATTATCTGATAAAAATAATTTTACCAGATATTGTAAAAAAGTTCAAGTTCTCGGAGAAAAAAACATGATACAAAAAGGAGTCTTTTTCTATAAAGAAAAAACTCCAGTGTAAATATAACTTTTATGAATTTTTCATCACAACCAGCTGAACAATGTCTGCTGTATCCTCACAGGTATCAATACTTTTTTCTATATACCCAAAGATATCACGCCATGCGACTACCTCCAGAGGATCTTTGCAGTTTTTATGAAGATTATACATGCTTTCAATATAAAGCCGGTCTCCTTCTTCTTCGAGATCATTAATGCGGATGATGTTCTCTCTTAGCTTCTTCGAACGTTTAAAATTCACGAATTCATCCATGATAACTTTCAATGTCTCGCAGCAGGAAACAGCGACCTTTACCATCTCCACAGCTCCCTGTCTGATCTCCGGAACCTGGCAGATATAGACATGCATGAGAACATCTTCAATGGAATCCGTGATGTCATCAATCTTTGTGCTGATTTCAATGATATCTTCTCTTTCTATTGGAGTGACAAATGCCCTCGCTATCACCTCAGTGATTTCATGCTTTTTTATATCACCTTGGTGCTCCAATTCATGAAGTTCGTCCCTTTTTTCTTTGATAGTATTAATATTGTAATTTGCAAGAACATCTTCCAAAAATCGAGCTGCACGGCAAGAGCAGTCTACGCATTCTTTGAAATTATCAAAATAAACCATATCACTTTTATTCATATTGTTATCCTTTCTTTCTATCAGGCTTTTCGCATCCAGCTTAATAAGTCAGGAAATAGCCATCAAAAGCTTAGCCATAAGAAAACCGATGATTCCACATCCTGGGAAAGTAAGAATCCAGGTAAGTACCATGTCTTTAACCACATTTAAGTTAATGGATGAAAGACGTTTGACAGCACCGACACCCATAATTGCAGTCGTTTTTGTGTGCGTTGTGCTGACAGGTATTCCGAATAAAGTAGAGATCAGCAGGCAGACAGTTGCGGCGAGATCAGCGGAAAAGCCCTGATATTTTTCCAACTTGACCATATCCATGCCAACGGACTTTATGATCTTCTTTCCGCCAACAGACGTACCAAGTCCCATGATAATGGAGCAAAGAAGCATCATCCAGACCGGAAGTTCCACGCCTGATGTAGTATCCATACCGTGTGACAGATAAACACCCAAAAGCATAACACCCATAAACTTCTGTCCGTCCTGTGCACCATGCATAAAAGACATTGCTGCTCCGCCGGCGATCTGAGCCCATGTAAAGAATCCGTCTGTGTTCCGACGGTCAGCATTCCTGAACAAATAGGTGATCAGTTTACAGGAAAGAAATCCAAAGACAAACCCGAGAATTGTGGAAAGAACCAGACCATAGATGACTTTTACCCATTCCGAGAAATTAATTCCGGAAATTCCACCCTGAAGTGCGATTGCAGCTCCGGAAAGGCCGGCGATCAGTGCATGGCTTTCACTGGTTGGAATTCCAAAATACCAGGCCGTAACAGCCCAGACAACAATTGCAGCCATGGCAGCACACAGGGCAGTCAGCGCGTCGGTATGATTTCCCTGAAAATTCACCATATTTTTGATTGTCATAGCCACAGTGGAATTTACCATAGACATTACAAAAACACCCAGAAAATTAAAAATGGCTGACATGATAATTGCAGGTTTTGCACCCATACATCTTGTGACAACACATGTCGCAATGGCATTCGGAGCATCTGTCCATCCATTTACAAAAATAACACCTATGGTGAGCAGGATTGCAATAAAAAGTACAGGTGAGCTGGTCATCTGCTCGATAAAACCTGAAAATGTTAGATCCATAGTACTTTTAGCCCAGTTGGGCCCTCCTTCTTTTACGTTGTAACAATTGAAATCTTAGCACAGTAGTAAATTCTTGTCAATCGTTTTCAGTCATGAAAGGAGTGCAAATCCTTTTTGTTGACAAATTATGAGCAGGCATGGTACTATTTTTTTAAAATAATGATGAATATGAGGGGGGATTTTGATGAATACAAGTAGTAGAATCAAGACAAAAGATATGGTGAATATAGCTTTGTTTACAGTGCTGATTGTTATTTGTTCCTGGATTTCTATACCGACGGTGGTACCATTCACGCTTCAGACTTTCGCGGTGTTTTTTTCCTGCCTGGTTCTGGGAGGAAAGTATGGAACCTGTTCTGTTTTTATTTATCTTCTTCTGGGGGCTCTGGGGCTACCGGTTTTCTCTAATTTTACCGGTGGAATCGGTGCACTGCTGGGGCCGACGGGAGGATACCTTGCAGGATTCCTTTTAAGCGCATTGATGATGTGGATCATGGAGAATCTATTTGGCAGGAAAAGATGGGTTTTTATAGTTTCCATGATCCTGGGACTCCTTGTATGCTATGTTTTTGGAACTGCATGGTTCTTTTTTGTATATACGCTGGCTTCCAAGGCCATTACCTTTAAAAAAATATTGGGTCTGTGCGTTCTCCCGTTTATCATTCCGGATCTATTAAAGATCAGTCTCGCCTTGATACTTAGTAAAAGGTTTTCCCATATTATAAGATAACTCTGCATAACGGTAGGCCTCTTCATAAGACATCTGAGTTTTTTCGCATAACGTTACAAGACTTTCATATTCCGGAGAAAAGTGCTCCTGATTTTCGAAGGTATACACTTTATAAGTGATTTCTCCCAGATTTGTTTTTCTGTTAACGGATCTGCGTTTTAGAATTGATCGACTCATCTTAAGGCGGCGTATTCCAATTGTGGTCGTATTCTTAAAGATAATATGTTCCATCTGGTTTCTGTCTGAAAGGGAACATATTACATTCAGCTGATAGGCTGGTCGGTTTTTCTTCATATAAATCGGTGTAAAATAGACATCTCTGGCGCCGGCTTTAAAGAGAGCACTCATGGTAAAGCCGAGAGCCTCACCTCTGCAGTCATCTAGATTGCATTCCAGTTTCCATATCTGATCAGATTCGTGTTCCACAGAGGTTCCTGTTTCACAAGTCGTTTCTCTGATCAACATTGCACGAAACATTCCCGAAGTCTTCGTATTCTCAATTATGAAATTTTCCGGCAGTACTCTTGATGTAAAGACAGCCGCGACAAATGCCGCTCCGGTGGCAGTGATAAGTTCTCCCTGCTGATCTGTAATGTGTAAGGGAATATTATATCTTTTTGCAATTTCGGCAACGGCAGGAACCGGAACGGGATACGTCTTCCGGTCGATACAAACGGTGCCAGTACCTTCATATAAAACCGGCACAATCACATCTTTAATTCCAAGACTGTCCAAAAGTATGGCAGCACTTATGACATCGAGAAATACTTCATGGCCGCCCAGTGCAACAAGGCTGATCTCGTCAGTGGGAAGATGATCCAGTTTTGAAATGATCTCAATGAGGATCTCTAAAGTTCTACATATAATTTCTTTTGCGTTGTCACTCAACATAGATTGCGCTGTCAACTGCTGCAGTTTACGCAGTGAAGTTTCCTTTTTGATATGATAATCAGAATTATCTTTACAAAGTCCCGGGAAGTTTTCCACTGCCTTATCCAGAGCGTGCTGATCGCCGCCCAGATATAAAAGGAGTGTGCAGAATTCATGTACATTAATTCCATCATAACACTGCAAATACAATATCGAATTCATATGATCAACCCTCTTCGATTTTTCCTTCGTTTCTGTCATAATGTTCCAGAAAATGGTGGCGGATCCCGTCCCTTTTATACTCAATTACTGTATTCAGATTCACATTTTCTACGCTTCGAAAGATATTGCTCTCCACTGTGGGATTAGTTTCCTTAAGCTTCAGAATCAGATTTTTAATCTCCATTCTCCGGGAATTTGAGCTGCCGTCTGCACTGCAGGTACTACAGGTATCTGTGAAACGGCATGCACACTGAATAAAGTACAGATCGTTATAATCCCTCCAGTGTCTGATATCCTCCTCTCGAATCAGATACATGGGACGAATCAATTCCATACCTTTAAAATTCTGGCTGTGAAGTTTAGGCATCATCGTCTGAATCTGCCCTCCGTACAGCATTCCCATGAGTATTGTTTCTATGACATCGTCATAATGATGACCGAGGGCGATCTTATTGCATCCCAGTTCCTGTGCTTTACTGTATAGATAACCTCTTCGCATTCTGGCGCAAAGGTAACAGGGGGATTTTTCAATATTGACGACGGAATCAAAGATGTTCGTTTCAAATATTGTAATGGGTATCCTTAATTTCTGTGCGTTATCTTCGATTACCATCCGGTTTGTCTCATTATAACCTGGGTCCATCACAAGAAATACAAGTTCAAACGGGAATTTATTATGACGTTTTAACTCCTGAAAAAGCTTCGCCATCAGCATAGAGTCTTTTCCGCCAGAGATACATACTGCTATCTTATCCCCCGGCTGAATCAGATCATAAGTATTGATCGCTTTTGCAAATTTTGTAAACAGTGATTTATGAAACTTTTTCTGAATACTTTTTTCAACATCTTCACAGGTCTTTTTTTGGTTTTCCTGCAATGTATCCCCTGACAATTTATCGCGCAGCCATTCACTATAGCCGCCAGATAAACTATAAGCTGCAAGCCCCTTATCTCTTAGCTTAGAGACTGCCATATTGCTGTAAATGCCTCTAGAACAATAGAAAATGATCTTTTTATCGAAAGGCAGGCTTATGGAAGTCTCCTCTAAAGTGTCAAAAGGTATATTGACAGCATTTGGGATTGAACCATATTGAAAGGTATGGTTATCCCTGAGGTCTGCCAGAATGTAGTCAGCTTCATTCAGTGCCTCCATCTCATCAATAGTTATATTATAAACTTTATTCATGTATTTTTCAGGACTGATTCTATAATTGATTGATCAGCCCTTTCATTCCTTCTTTCTTAAATATTTCCTTATAGTATCCAATTTCGTCTTTTATTAATCCATCTATTGCATGTATTCCCAACAGTTCTACAGGAGCCTTATCATCCGTCAGAAGGTGACCTTTTGGCTGGTAGGGGGTAAGTGTTTCGGAAATATCCTGCATGAGAGCTTTCAGTGCGGGATCGTTTTGATCGTTACTGTTCTTTTCTAAGTTTCTGATTCCTCTGCCATGATCCATGGCGAATAGTTCCCTGTTTGTCGATCCCTTTACATCCGTGGTATAGACATTTGAAAAAACATGCCCTATTGTATCCTGTAGGTATTCATTGATGCTGTTTTTTCCGTCTGAATGCATATTCATATTTACGACCATAACACCGTCCTCTTTCAGATGATCTTTTACCATATGGAAAAACTCTTCTGAAGACATCTGAAAAGGAATGGTGATATCCTGATAGGCATCCACCATGATGACGTCATATTTTTTATCGACAGCCTGCAGATAGGCCCGTCCATCGTAGGTTGTCACACGAATATCATCCGGAAGTTCGAAGTACTTATGTGCAAGCTTAGTAATCTTCTCATCGATCTCAACGCCTTCAATGTTCATATTGTTATTGTTAAAGTATCTCCTGCACTGTGCGGCATAGGTTCCTGTCCCCATACCAAGTATTAATACATCGGATTTGTCTTTTTTGCTGATATCAGCCATCAAGGGGGCAGCCAGTGCATAGTCGTAATACATACCAGTCAAGGCATCATCTTTCATCCGGATAGATTGTACGCCGAATAGTACATTGGTCGAAAGAATCATGCTCGAAGGGTCTTCTTTTACCTGGAGATAGTTATATATGGATTCATCCTCCACCAGGAGAGCATCCTCCCAGAATGCAAAATGATCAAAATGTCCGAAAATACTGCAAATTAAAAACACAACAACTGCTGCAAGGCAAAACAACTTTTTCTTCCGTGTGCTGATAAAATAAATCAGACCCAGGCATAAAAGAATCCCTGAAAAAATCAGGAATGTGACCGATGTACCAACGGTCGGAATTGTGACAAAGGTGGGGAGAAAGGTTCCAAGGATACTCCCAATTGTGTTAAACGCTTCCAGTGTCCCCACGGTTTTTCCACTCTCATCTAGACTGTCTACGGTATATTTTACAAGAGAAGGTGTCACGGTCCCCAGTAAAAACAAGGGAAATACAAAAATCACCATACATGTGATAAATGCCGCCAGGATCAAAAAATTTGTATTGACCGTCAAAATAAGAAGTCCGGATATCCCCACAATAAGATGTTTTCCGACCAGTGGTATGGCTGCAATCCAGATTGCGGCGGCCATAATACGAAGATAGAGTTTATCAGGATTCGGATCTTTATCCGCCGATTTCCCTCCCCATATATTTCCCAGAGCCATGGCAATCATTATTGTACCGATGATAATTGTCCATACGATCTGTGAAGAACTGAAATAGGGAGCCAACAGGCGACTGGCACCCAACTCTACCGCCATGACAGACATACCTGCAAAAAACTCTGTCAGATACAGGTAATATTTGTTTTTTAGAATGTTCTTTTTTTCCATAGTTTAGGGACGTCCTTTCTCTTCGCGTTTTAAGTCTTCCCCGAATCCTTTTTTTGGCTTCTGTCCTCAAGATCAAGTTGGATTCCCTCCAGAAACGGAATAAAAAAACCGCCCTTTGATTTGAGAAAATAGTCTGGATCAAGTTCTGTGATTTTAAAACTTTTTCTGCCTCCATTTAGTGAACGGTCCCAGAAGTTTTTCAGATCGCATATTCTGAGATAATAATATTCATCTCTGGAGGTAAAACCAATTAGAAAAAAAGAGATACCGCCCTGCCTTTCAAAATCCTCCATGAATTTTACCTGATGTTCGTGAACATTTGCGATAGGAAAACAATCGCCGGCGCATTCTTTTGCATCGAAACAGACAGGAATTCCCTGTACTGCGCCAATATAGTCCACCGTACTTTTCTTATCAAAATAAGCCAAGGTAATATGTCTATTCTCTTTGTCTATATTTATTGGGGTAATTGGAGTTGGAACTTTTTGTATCAATGCAAGATTTTTCTCCCGATATTGTAAGATAGTACGGTTGATCAGATCTTCCAGTGTTGATCCGCGAAGTCCCCGGGAATTCCATGTTGCCATAATACTCCTCTCCTACTTAATCAATGAAATTCTGTTGAACGGCCAGTATCTTATGGATGCTTTTGCCAATATTTTATCCTTTGCGACATAGGGATGATTCCAGTACCGTGAATCTCTGGAATGATTTCGGTTGTCACCAAGCATAAAGAAAGAATCGGCCGGAATCTCAAAATGTCCGTCTTTGATACCCAGAGGTGTTTCCTTGCAGAAACTATCATCTAAGGGAGTATCTGCACCATCGATAAATACCTTTCCCTCGACGACGTCAACGGTTTCTCCCGGCAGACCAATGACTCTTTTGATAAAGTACTGTTTCTCATCATCCGGGTACTTGAAGATCACAACGTCAAATCTTTTTGGATTCGTTTTTTTATATGCCAATCTGTTTCCAAAGATGCGGTCTCCAACCATGATATTATCTTCCATAGATTCTGATGGTATTTCGGCATTAATCATTACATATTTCTGCAAAAGCGTCATGACTACTACCACGATCAGAATTAGTTTTACATATTCCCAGATTTCCCTTGCCATAGAATCCTTTTTCGTTTTCTTTTTTTTCTTTTTGTTGTTCATATGCGGGTCCTTTCTTCCGAATTTAATGTCAAAGTGTCTGTCAGACCGTTATCTTTAAGAATTTGGAAAAACAAATCCGGCAGTGGTGCCTCGATGCAGACCCCAGACAAATCAGCAGGTATTTCTCCCTGCTTAGGAAAATAAATCTGATGGGCATGCAGCAATTGATGCTTCAGCCCGTAGGTACCTTTGTAGTATTCATCTAATTTTCTATTCCCGTATTTAATATCTCCGATCACAGGATGGCCGAGATAGGCGAGATGAGCTCTAATCTGATGCGTTTTCCCGGTAATCAACCGTACCCTCAAGAATGTCAGATCATTATGAGAAATCACGGGATCATAAGCTGTCTCGATTTTTTGTGAGCCGTCAAAGTAAAAAGGTTTAACTTGGACTTTATTTGCAGAAGGATCTTTTTTTATATAAGCACTTACCTGACATTTTGTCTTTATAACACCCTGAACGATTGTCAGATAATACTTTTCAAGACTGTGTGTTTTTATCAAATCAGACATCAGTCTGGCAGCTGGAAGTGTCTTGGCAGCCAGAAGCACACCACTAGTGTTTCTGTCCAGGCGGTTACAGATTCCGGGCCGATAGCTATAAAAATCATCTGTTGTCATTTGTCCGGAAGAAATCAGATATCCCAGGACATATTCATTTGCTGATACGTCCTTTGACTCTGCCTTCTGCGAGAGCATGCCAGCCGGCTTGTTAACCGCAAGAATCTGATTATTTTCAAAGATGACTTTCATATGATCTGCAACAGGAAACTGATCTTCAAACCTGCCGTTTTGAAACTTGTATACCGTTTCGTCTGATAGAAACAGACGAATGATATCTCCCTCTTTCAGGACTTCATTACCTTTGGCTTTTTTTCCGTTTAAGGTTATATTTTTTTTCCTGAGCATTCGGTAAATAAATCCAATTCCTGTATTTTGGAGATATCGGACCAGATATTTATCAAATCGTTGTTTTGCTTCTTCTTTTTTTACTGTGAGTTCTCTCATGACGTTTTCCTATTTTATTGCTGTGCGCATGTATATCACGAGGCCGGATCAGACATTTTGAATCGAAACCGATTAAGTCTTCTCTTCCCGTGCGTATCAACGCCTCTTTTACCAGTTCATAATTTTTCGGATTCTTATATTGAATTAGCGCTCTTTGCATGGCTTTTTCATGTGGATGAATCGGCACATACACCTCTCTCATCGTCAGAGGGTTGAGTCCTGTATAGTACATACAAGTGGAAAGCGTGGAGGGTGTAGGATAAAAATCCTGCGCCTGCTCCGGATTAAAGCCCATGTCCCGGATATATTCAGCCAGTTCCACAGCTTCACGAAGATTGCATCCGGGATGAGATGACATGAAATAAGGCAGTACATACTGCTTCTTGCCTGTCTTTTGATTTAGGACATCAAACTTTTTTGTAAAGGATTCGTAAACTTTATGATCAGGTTTTCCCATCAGTTTCAGTACTGGGGCAGCAATATGTTCCGGTGCAACCCTCAATTGTCCGCTGACGTGATAGTTCAGCAGTTCATTCATAAAATCATCCGACGAATCAGCCATCACATAATCAAAGCGAATACCGGAACGAATAAAAACCTTTTTGACTTTTGGGATGCTGCGAAGCTCACGGAGTAGTTTCACGTAATCTGTATGATCAACCTGTAAATTCTTACAGGGTCTGGGGAAGAGACATTGTCTGTCTGGGCAGACACCTCTGTTTTTTTGCTTTTGGCATGAGGGAGTTCGAAAGTTGGCAGTAGGACCTCCAACATCATGAATATAACCCTTGAAATCAGGATCTTTCGTCATCAAAGTTGCTTCACGAATCAAAGAATCATGGCTTCGTGTCTGAACAGCACGTCCCTGATGAAAATTCAGTGCACAAAAACTACAGCCCCCAAAACAGCCTCTGTTGCTGGTGAGGGAAAACTTGATTTCAGCCAGAGCCGGGATTCCACCTGCAGCATCGTATTTTGGATGCCAGGTACGCATATATGGGAGGTCATAGATGTCATCCATCTCCTGCGTCGTGAGAGGGTAGGCAGGCGGATTCTGTACGATATATCCCTGACTGCCATAACTTTCTACCAGTATCTTTGATATGTGTGCATCCGTATTTTGGTGTTGAACGCGAAAACTGTCCGCATAGTTTCTCTTATCTGCCTGTAATAATCCATAATCTGGAAGCAAAATGGGATCCTGAAGATAATCAATCCTGGAAGTTTTGAAGACAGTACCACGTATGAAAGACAAATCCTTGACGGAGATTCCGCTGGCAAGAGCATCAGCAATCTCTACAATTGAATGTTCTCCCATGCCATAAGAGATCAGATCTGCCCCGGAATCCAGTAAAACAGATCGTTTCAGAGAGTCAGACCAATAGTCATAATGCGCCAGTCTTCTGAGACTAGCTTCAATTCCTCCCAGTATGATGGGTGTATGCTTATACGTTTTTCGAATTAAATTACTATAGACAGTCACAGCTCTGTCAGGGCGTAGTCCCATAACACCGCCCGGTGAATATGCATCATGACTGCGATGCTTTCTGGAAACCGTGTAATGGTTGACCATTGAATCCATATTTCCGGACGAAACCAAAAATCCAAGCTGTGGTTCTCCTAGTATGGTTATGCTTTTGTCATTCTTCCAGTTTGGCTGTGCGATAATTCCCACATGGTAACCATTCGCCTCAAGCACCCTGCTGATAATGGCAGTGCCAAAAGAAGAATGATCTACATAGGCATCTCCTGTTACATATATGAAATCAAGCTGTTTTATACCTGCCTGTTCCATTTCTTTCTTTGTTGTGGGTAAAAAACTCATTGATTCATTCACTCTCACTTCTCATTGTAAGTTCTGATACCTCATCTTCTGTAAGGGGGCGCCATTCTCCCGGCAACAGTGTATCATCCAGGTTTAATGTTCCCATAGATATACGTTTAAGATACAGGACTTTGCATCCAATTGTTTCAAACATTCTCTTGACCTGATGGTAGCGGCCTTCACGGATAGTGACTCTTGTAAGGCTTTTATCACCCGAATTTAGTATTTCAAGTTTTGCAGGAAGCGTATCATCGCGTTCACCGATATCAAGGCCTTCAAAAAAAAGAGCAGTGGCATCCGGCCCCGGATGCCCTGAAACTATTGCAATATATACCTTATCCACATGTTTTTTTGGTGATAACAGATCATGCGCCAGTTTTCCATCATTTGTCAGCAGCAGGAGTCCCTCCGTATCCCTATCCAGGCGTCCCACAGGGAATAAATCTCCCCGTGAAGAACCCGAAACTAGATCTAATACTGTTTTATCATGATTATCCTTGGTCGCAGAGACGACGCCGGCTGGTTTATTTAACATCAGGTATTCGTATTTCCGATAAAATACCTGGTGATCCCCTGCCATGATTTGGTCTTTTTCAGTTACCTTATATTCCGGTGATTTAATCACGGTACCATTTACCGATATCTGACCTTTTCGAATCAGGGTCTTGACTTGACTTCTGGTTCCGATCTTCATATCAGAAAGGAACTTATCCAAACGCAAAGAACTCATACTCACACCTCTGTAGTAACTGCCTGTGCTCGGTAACCCTCAGCGATGATATCGAGTTGTGTATGGAATCTCTTCAGCTGTTCAATATCATTCATCGCATAAATGCGATAGAATTCATCTTGTATCTTTTCTACTTCCCTTTTATTGCAAAGTTTATAAAGGTTTTCAATATCATTCAAAATATCCGCAACAAGATTTGTCTGAATTTGCGACGAAATCTGAGCATCCATGATCTCATTTCTCACAGTTGACATTTCATTGTCGAGAGATATAATGGCATCGGCCGCATTGCTCAGACGCTGTCTGATATGCTGTGGAATATTTGATTTATATTTGTATTGTAACGAATGCTCGATGGTTGCCCAAAAATCCATGGCCATCGTGCGGATCTGAATTTCTACTTGTATTTTCTTTGTTCCATTCATAGTTTCGACCATATAATAAACAATCAGATGGTAGCTTCTGTAGCCGCTCTCTTTCATATGACTAATATAGTCTTTTTCACTTTTTACTTCGATATCGGAACGTTTCCGGATTAACTCTGTGACTTTATCGATGTCTTCTACAAACTGGCAGATTAATCGGATTCCAGCAATATCCTCCACCTCTTCTTCCAGATCTTTCGATGCAATATTTTTCCTCTGCATTTTCTCGAGAATGCTGGAAACGGTCTTGACACGGCCGGTTACAGCTTCTATCGGTGAATACTGGCCATGCTGCTGATGTTCCTTAATCAGATAACGGAACTTCACAATCAGTTCCTGCACGGCCAGTTCATAAGGTTCCAAAATTTCATGCCATAATTGTATATCCATCCGTATCTCACCCTAACCTTATTTTAACTCTTTTAACACATTCAGCAGATATTCATAAACTCTTGCGGCCGATGATATGGACATCTTCTCCTCGGTGGTATGAACATCTGTCAGATCCGGTCCGATTGAAGTACAGTCTAATCCATCAATACGTCCGTAGAAGAGACCACACTCAAGGCCTGCATGAATTGCAACTACCTGTGGTTTTTTCTGATACATATCCTCATAAACCTTTACCATAATGTCGCGAAGCAATGAATCTTCCCTGTATTCCCAGGCCGGATAACTTCCTCTTGTGCTGTAAGTTCCTCCCAGAAATTCAGTGAGATAACACAGTCTGTCCGATAACGCATCCTTCGCGCTCTCTACAGAGCTTCTTACACTGAGAGAACCGAGTAGATTATCATCTTCTTTGAACATGTGAAAGATGCCAAGATTGCAGGAAGTCTCAACGAGTCCTTCAATAGAGCCGCTCATCTTTTGTATGCCGTTTGGCACGTTCATCAGATAAAATGTCAGCTTTTCTCTACTGATTTGTGACAAAGCATGATAGTCGGCTTCTTTTCCCTTCGAAAGGGTAATACATATCCCGTCATCTGTGTTTTCATATTCTTTTTTTAATTGTAGTTCCAGTTGACTGGCAAAGGAGTTCAAAAGTTCACTTTCTTTTTCGTCTATCAAAAGCATGGCTGAGGATATGCGCGGAATCGCATTATCCTTGCTGCCGCCTTCGGCTTCTATCAGAGAATAATTCATCCTCTGACTCAGGCCAAAGAGAAATCTTCCAAGCAGAATATTCGAATTTGCGCGATTTTTATCAATCTCGGAACCGGAATGCCCGCCCAGGAGACCATCAATGACAACCTCATAACTGGTTCCATGAACCTTTTCTCGAATCACTGGTATTTCACAATCGGATCTCATGCCGCCTGCACAGGATGTCCAGATGCTTCCTTCTTCTTCTGAATCGAGATTAATCATTCTTTTTCCTTTCAGCAGAGAAGCATCCAGTGCATTCGCACCCAGTAAACCAATCTCCTCATCTGTAGTAAAGACACACTCAAGTGGCGGATGAGAGATCGAATCATCCTCCAATATTGCCAGCATATAGGCGACAGCAATTCCGTCATCTCCACCGAGTGTTGTATCCTTAGCAGATATAAAATCGCCATCCACCTCAAGCTTTAGTGGATCGTGTTTAAAATCGTGATCTGAACCTGCAGTTTTCTCGCAGACCATATCACAGTGTCCCTGCAGGATTACTCCGATGGAATGTTCATAACCGGCAGAGGCTTCTTTGCGGATAATTACATTATTACTTTCATCTTGAATATAGGAAAGGCCATGTGTTGCTGCAAAATCGACCAGATAATCACTTATTTGTTTTGTATTTTCTGAGCCATGAGGTATCTGTGTAATTTTTTCAAAGTAATGGAAAACTCTCTTTGGCTTTAATCCTTCTAATATTGACATAACTGCCTCCTTTTATATTTGCAGAATCATTTTAATCTATTTTGACACATCTGTAAAAAAATTGCAAGCAAGGTTTTCGCTTCATGCGAATAGTTATAAAACACAGGCATACAATAAGGATAAGAAATATATAGGAGTAATGAATGAGTAAAAAAGTACTCTGTCTATTATTTATACCTTTACTTCTTTTTTTATTCCTTTTCCCAAAGGAAAGTTTCAATGCCTCCTGTGAAGGCGTTTTTCTGTGGTGGAACACTGTTCTTCCATCCCTTTTACCTTTCATGATTCTGTCTGGACTTCTGATGCAGACAAATTTGATGGAATCATTATTGAAGAAGTTACAAAAGGTAAGCCGTTTTTGTCTTGGAACATCTTCTTATGGAGCATATGCTCTAATCCTGGGTTTTTTTTGTGGATTTCCCATGGGTGCGAAACT